>Ga0256842_1000898_pt1 | contig 25583 bp, 24 predicted proteins | sample 4559240metaG_FD_185973 | JGI IMG/M metagenome (GOLD analysis project Ga0256842, IMG submission 185973) | Hydrothermal vent microbial communities from Guaymas Basin, Mexico - 4559-240 | ecosystem: Environmental > Aquatic > Marine > Hydrothermal vents | place: Mexico: Guaymas Basin | collected... | reverse complement strand
GTGGGTTTTTGTTTGGGGTAGGGGTACGTCCTGGATGTGGGGTTTGCGCCTTTGGCCCTGAACGGCGCCCACGACCCCGTGCGGAGTGGCTCGCAACCATAGTGAAGCACGGGGCGGAAAACACGACCCGTCCCAGCAAGACCCCACAATAACCTAGAACCAGGAAATGGTAAGAGATATCGATGTTGTGACTGGGGACGCTACCTGCTCTCCCTTCCGAGGCGACACTGTCATCTCGACAGGCGTCCTGCACCACATTAGTGAAGCAGACAAGCTCTTCAAGGAGTTATAGAGAGTTCTCTGAACGGGTTCACCTGCACACGTGTTTGAGTTCTTGTCAGACGCACCATGACCGAAGATCAAGGAGGCTTCGAAGGTTTCGAGTGTGAACCCTTGTTCCTCATGATGGAGGCGGAGATAAATTAAACACTATGGAGGCGCTAATAACCACCAAAGTTAATTTGTGGAACATAAACTCTAGGGTTGGGTTTAGTAAATGGGTAGGGAAAAGGAAGGTAGAGGCAAAGCCGACTACCCAAGCATTATCGCGTCGTTAATACTGGTTGTTATCGCGGCTTCATTATTCACAACTACTTTAACCGCCGTAGCACCGAGGTCCATATACTCTAGGCTCAAGCTGGCTGCGGAGGCAACGCCGAACCCACCGTCCCTTCCAACAGTTATGGTGGAGAAGGACTTCGCATCAAAAATAATTTCTGAGGTTAGGAGTCTCCTCAACTCTCAAGCACTGAATGAGACCGTTAAGGACGAGGCAAGCGCGCTCATCACAATAGCTGAGGAAAGATTGAAGGAAGGTGATACTGGGGGCGCTATGTCTAACTCGCTTAAGGCCTTAGCGGAGGTCACCGCAAGCATTGCAGCGAACAGCTACAGTAAATTAGGTGTTAACAGCACGCTGGAGGAGTACGTGCCTAAATACGCTTTGCTTGCTAAGGAACTCCACACACTGAATGCCTCAGTAACTGCTGAGATGAGAAAGCCGCACAGCATCGGATACATAGCCGATAGTTTAGCATACGCTCAGTACTTCGTGGATTACGCGTGGAGGATACTCAGTGCTGGGAATGAATCCCTTAACACCTTATCTGCTGATAACGGAACCGTTGCCGACGTAATGACTGTTGCTAGGGCGTACGTGCTTGCCAGCAAACTATGTGACTTAGCTAAGGAGTACTTAGCGTCGGAGGATATCGGTAACTCTAAAGTGACTGCTGAGAGAGCCGCACAAATACTTCTTGGGAGGGCTGAGGACGCCATAAGGCGTGTTAAGGATGAGGTACAACCTTACACTATAGGGGCGAGGTTACTTGACTATGCATCATCGCTGACCCTATCGGCCAGTAACGCAATGGCGAGGGGAAGGTACGCGGTAGCGAGCTACTATGCATTACTGGCTGAAGCCTACGCTATAGCGACTGAGAAGCTAAGCAACTCGCTTTACGTTTCCGATTACTTTAACATCACGATCTCGGCCGACGCTGTCCTAATGAAGAGAGCTGATGCGGTACGCGCTTACTCCGCAGCGCTAGCAAATAACTCCACGATTGTCAACGTGATCTTATCCTTGGTTTGGAGCGACATAGCATCTGGTGATAAGGACTTAATGAACTGTGTTAACGCGTTCTGCCTCCGCAAGAAGGAGACACCGCTATCCTCGTATGACCTGGTTCCGTCCTACATATACTATGCCAGGGGAGCAGCGCTCGCGAAGGCAGCGTCCGCTATACTTAATGATGAATAAGGAAAACCTAGCCAGATTTTCAGGTACTTCACTGAAGTTAAATCCCCGTTAATCCTTATTACTTCATGTCCTGCCTTTAGTTGGTGGCATCATGAAGTTAATTTACCTTGTGCTTGACGGTGCGGCCGATAGGTTAGCTGATAAGGTAACATCCTACGAGCAAGCGCGGAAGCCCCTACTCGACTTGCTTGCTAAGGCCGGGAAGTGCGGCATGATGTACACTATTGGTAAGGGTATAGCGCCGGAGTCCGACGGCGCTGTCATGTCAATCCTTGGATACGACCCTCACAAGGAGTACACTGGGAGGGGCCCGATCGAGGCTGTCGGTGCCGGATTAACGCTGAAGGAAGGGTATGAGGTAGCGTTCAGGGCGAACTTCGCGACAGTTGACCCCGCGACCTACAGACTCATCGACAGGAGGGTCGGGAGGTCCCTGAGGACTGAGGAAGCTAAGGAACTAGCTAAGGCCCTTGACGGGATGGAACTAAGCAAGTATGGAGGCTACGCACGCGTAGTAGCTACCGTCGGGCACAGGGCCGTCGTTGTCATCGGGAGCAGGGAAAGGAAGTTAAGTGACAATGTAGAGAACGTTGACCCAGCCTACAGGAAGGTCGGGAAGATCTCGGTTGCGGTTAAGGGCTTCAAGCCCTACATAAGGTGGTGCGAGCCCCTCGACAGAAGCGAGGAAGCTAAAGCAACAGCTGAGCTGGTCAACGAATTCATCAAGAAAGCCATAGAGATCCTAGACAAGCACCCAGTGAATAAAGAGCGTGAAGCGAGGGGCGAGCTGAAAGCGAACGCCATACTGCTTAGAGACGCTGGAGGCGTCATACCTAAGGTAGAGCTAATAAGCAAGCGCTACGGACTCAAGTTCGCGGCAGTAGCCGAAATGCCTGTCGAGATAGGCATAGCCAGGATACTCGGGATGGAAGTAGCTAAGGTACCCCCACCAACCGAGGACAAGAAGTCAGACTACGAAATCAGAGTCAATGCAACCCTGAACCTACTCAAGAAAGCCGATGTAGTCTACGTACACCTCAAAGGCCCGGACGAACCAGGTCATGACGGCAACCGCGGCGGGAAAGTCAAGGCAATAGAAGACATAGACAGGTACTACGTAGCCAGAATACTACCGCTAATAGACCTCGACGAAGTAGCGATACTCATAACCTCAGACCACGCAACACCACCAACCGTGGGAGCACACACCGACGACCCAGTACCCCTAGCACTAATAGCCCCCAACCTAGAACCAGACAAAACAACCAAACTAACAGAAAGAGAATGCTCAGCAAAAGGAGAACTAAGAACAATAGAACACGGATGGGAACTATTACCAAAGGTACTGAAACTCATTAAGGGATAAAAACGAAAGCGTTTTCACAGGTCTTACTGAAATCAAAGTGAATTTGAGCTCACTAGCTTAGTTAGGTTTTCTGCTACGTCCTTAAGTTTCATATGTTTGCTGAGTAGCCTTGCTCCTAGTTCGAGGCCTGTGTTGAATGACTTTAGGTTTTCTTCGGCGTTCCTTAGTTTGCTTATCTCTTTCCTGAGTTCCTCGGTTAGTGCTGGGATTAGGGCCGCTGTTACTCCTAGTGCGACCATGTTGGGGGTTCCTGATTTCACGATTTTTGCTTGTATTACGTTGTTTTGGGGTATTGGTTTGACTAGGTCTTCGTCTGCTATTATGGCTTTTGATGCTAATATCTCGTTTCTTCTCCTGGCTACTCCGGCTTCATGAAGCGCTATTACGAGGTCGTAGCTCTCTGGGTATGGGTTCTCTATTGGTTGCTTTGATAGTACTACGTACGCTACTACGGCGCCTCCCCTTACTTCGGCGCCGTAGCTCTGTAGTTGCGCTACGTAGAGTCCTTTCTTGAAGGCCGCTTTCGCTAGTAGTGTCGCTGCGAGTACTACTCCCTGCCCTCCTCTTCCGGCTATCGCTATCGTGTGTTCTTGTGCCTGCGTCTGGGTGCCTGCTTTCTCAAGCATTCTTGTCTCCCTCCGTGGCTTTCTTTACGTACTCGAAATACCTGTCTAGGTATCCTGGCTTGTCTTCTGCTTTGAGGATCCCTATGCGTCCGTAGGGTGTTTCCGTGTTTGGCCGGCATACCTTCATTAATTCCTTGATCTTCTGTCCCGGTGTTTTTCCTTCGTACCTTACTACGTAGGTTATGCATGGGGCTATCACTTCTATGAAGCGGAAGCCTCTGGAGTACTTGCTTAGTGCTTCCTTGATTGAGTTCTTGAGTTGGTTGAAGTTCGCCACGCACCACCTAGCCACGTAGTTCGCGTTCGTGCGCGCTATTAGCTCCGCTACATCCATCACTGGTTCATACGCGCCGTAGGGTGTGGTGACGGTCCTCATGCCTTCGGGGGTTGTTGGTGAGGCTTGACCTCTAGTCATTCCGTACACTAAGTTGTTGACGAGTATTACTAGGAGGTCCATGTTTCTTCTGGCTGCGTGAACCAAGTGGTTGAAGCCTATTGCGGCTAAGTCACCGTCGCCGCCGATCACGATCACGTTGAGGTTTGGTTTCGCTAGCTTAACGCCGGTCGCTACCGCGACTGCCCTCCCATGGAGGGTGTGTATCGTGTCCGTCTTTATGTGGGGGCTGGGTATCCAGGAGGAGCACCCTATCCCGCTGACGAATACGTAGCCCTTAAGCCTCTCAACCCCTAGCTCCTCGAATGCCTTGAACATGGCGTTCATTACCACACCGTTGAAGCACCCCGGGCAGAAGGGGGTAGGGAGGGCCTCCTCCCTCAAGTACTTACGGCTGAAGTGCTTCCTCAAGCGCCTCACCCCAACACCTTCTGTGCTTTCTCAACAATCTCACAGGCGTAGATCGGGACCCCACCGCCAACCTTATTTATGGGTATGACGATCGTGTCGTTACCCGCCACGATCTTTACGTCATACACTACCTGACCTAGGTTAAGTTCCGGGACGATGACTACCCTAGCGTCCTTAACGTAGGACTTGAGGACATCGTAGTTTATCGGCCATAGGGTCTTGAGCTTAAGTAAGCCCGCACTGAAATTATTGGCCTGCAACCTCCTCACGGCCGCCTTAGCTGGCCTGGACATGGAGCCGTAGGCAACGATGAGTATGTCGGCCTTATCATCCCCGAAGTACTCATACATGAAGACCTTCTCGATATTTCCTAACACCTTCTCCTTTAACCTCTTAACTAGCTTGAAGTGTGTTTCGAAGGAATGCACATCCCTGTATCCCCATTCATCGTGGGTAGATCCCGTGACCAGTAGGTCGTATCCTTCCCCAAGCGGGGGGAGCGGCGGGGGTTTCCTCGGGTCCTCAGAACCGAATGGTGGCTTACCATAGTCCTCCGGACCCCACCCGGGTTCGGGTTCCTTGACCTCATCGGGCATCTCAACCACTTCCCTTCCATGCCCCACGAACTCGTCACTCAGCACCACTACCGGTACCCTTAACCCCCACGCTATTTCAAATGCCTTGATCGTTAAGTCGTAAGCTTCCTGAGGGCTTGAGGGAGTTAACGCCACTACGACCTGATCCCCGTGACGCCCCCACCTAGCCTGCATGACGTCGCCTTGAGCCGCCTTAGTTGCTTGACCGGTCCCGGGCCCAGCACGCATCACATTAACAATAACTATCGGGGCCTCAACCATGACCGCGTACCCTAGTCCCTCCTGCATCAGCGAGAATCCGGGGCCGGAGGTTGCGGTCATTGACTTAACCCCCGCTAACGCAGCCCCAACAACCATGTTAATAGCCGCTAACTCATCCTCTGACTGAATGAACATCCCTCCCTTCCTAGGCAATTCGCGGGCTAGGTAATGCATGATCTCGGATGAGGGCGTGATCGGGTAGCCAGCATAGAACTTTAGGCCAGCGTCTAACGCCGCCTTAGCGACGGCTTCATTACCGCTTAGGAACTCAGCCCTCACCCATCATCACCTCCCTCACCGCACATGACGGTTATCGCGAAGTCAGGGCAGTAGAACATACATGTTCTGCAGCCGATACATTCCCCCTTAAGTACTGGGTACCTGTACCCGCTAGGACCTATGTCAGAACTAAGTTCAAGGGCATTCTTCGGGCAAACCGTGACGCATATGCCACATCCTTTGCAGAGGTTCCGGTCTACCTCAACAGAACATGTACTCAAGTTCGGGCCCCAACCATAGAGTACGTGCGGACAAATAAATTAGTACTCAAATAGCGGTAAAAAATCACTGCCTCACCGTTGCTTACTCCTCACCTTCCCTAATAACCTCGATGCCCAGAATGTCAAGGTCACCGTTGACTAGGGCCTTGAAGGGTAGTGCGAAATCTATTCTTTTCTTCCTTATGTACGCCATTGAGTCGTAGTCTACAACACCGTCTTCCTCCGAGCCCACAAGCACCGCCTTAACAACGTACGCTTTCTCGCCTAGACCCCCAGATAGCTCTGGGTCCGGCATGAAGGACAGGATCACTACGTCGTAGGTTAACTCCTTCCTGGGCTTCACGAAGCCTCCTAGCATTACTTCCATTAGCTTCGATTTCAGGGACTCAAGCAGCTCGGGCACAACTATCATCACTAACCCCCACCTAATAGAGGAGTATATCGACCTTAATCTGCCTTCCATTAGACGTTAATTCCCGAGACACGAAAACTATGGTTGAGGGCTGAGCACTTTGAAGGCAGCACTGCTTAAGGGACCCGGCACCATTGAGGTTTCAGACGTACCGATACCGAACCCTCCTCCAGGCTGGGTAAGGATTAAAGTCATCAGGGCCGGCATCTGCGGCACTGATAAGGCATTCTTCCGCGGGACCTACAGGCCAGGCAAGCTACCCATAGTGCCGGGACACGAGTTCGCAGGAATCATTGACTCGGTTGGTGAGAACGTTGATGAGGGGATAATAGGTGCTAGGGTCACGTCCGAGATCAACGTGTCCTGCGGTATGTGCTGGTTCTGCATGAACGGAATGCGAACCCACTGCCCCTATAGGAAGGTCTTAGGAATAACGATCGATGGCGGAATGGCTGAGTACGTAATCACGCCAGTAAAGAACATCCACATCATTGACGGGTTAACGTACCAGCAAGCATGCTTTGTCGAGCCACTAGCAGCTGTTCTGGAGATGATTAAGTTAGCGCCCCCACCACCAAACGGGAGAGTAGCTATCTTAGGCTTAGGCACCATAGGCTTGCTCGCACTGCAAGTGCTGAGGCTTCACGCACCCCGCCTACTCGTTGCGGTGGCGAGGAGTGAGTCACCTAAATTTAAGCTCGCTAAGTCCTTAGGAGCCGACCTGACAGCCAATCCTGAGGAGGCCCTAGAAATAGCTAGGACAGGTACTCCGGAGGGCGCGGGCTTCGACTACGTCGTTGAGGCGACAGGGTCTCCGGAGGGCCTTAACCTAGCGTTAAGGATTGTCAGGCCTCGTGGAGTGATTGCTGGTAAGTCAACACATGGTGAGGAGGTCCCCTTAGACTACACGTCGTTAGTTGTTAAGGAGGTGAGCCTAGTTGGTTCAAGGTGCGGCCCCTTCCCACCGGCTATTCGACTTATTCGGGAGGGGTTAGTAAGGGTAGACCCGCTTGTCACGTCTACCTATGAATTAAGGGATGTACGTGATGCTTTTGAGGCCTCATTTGGGAGGGAGGAAATTAAGGTTCAGGTGAAGATATCGAAGGACTAGGAAGTAAGTCGCTAATCCATAGCATTCATTCAATAATCCTGTATTTCTTGTAGTCCTTAGCCAGCATGTCCTTCACTAACTTAGCTCTTCTTTCCCTCTGCGACTCCTCATTCTCCCCTGCCTTAGCCTCTATCTCGGCCACTACGTTCTCTTTGCCTCCAAGCCTCTCCAGTATTTTGGAGTCGTACCATATCTTCACTCTCTTCAGTTCCTTAGCGGCGACTGTAACCACCCTACCCACGTTGACCGCATCCATGAGGGATTCCTCCCTATCTAAGGCGTTCCCTAGTCCCTCGTAGTATGCTAGCGCCCATGGGGGGACGTGTACGCCCATGGAGTTAAGTACTACCATGAGGTAAGCTATGGTCATTACTGCCCCGGCCTCAGCTCCTGCCGCTATGAAGCCCGCTACCTTCCCCTCTAGCCATGACCTGCCCTCCACTAGTATCATGTTCTCGAAGACAGTTAGCTTATCGATGAAGTTCTTTAAGTGACCTGAGGGCCCGTACCAGTACACGGGTGTTGCTATTACTAAGCCGTCGCTCTCCAGTACATTCCTAAGTACCGTCCATGCGTCATCACACTCCATGCAGGGAGGTCTGCACGCGTTCTGCTCATCGCTTAAGCAGGCCTCACACGGCTTTATTTCGTAGTCGTAGAGGTTCAGGAGCTCTGTCTTGGCTCCTTCCGCCTCAGCGCCTTTTAGGGCGGCTTCAAGCAACTTATACGTGTTGCCGTACTTCCTAGGGGAGGCGTTTATCCCGAGCACCTTAATTCTTCCCGAACCCATCCCGACTCACCTGTTAATGATTTAGGGCGATATTATTAGCGATGCTGTTCAGAACTAAGCTCGCGGCGTCCTAAACCTCTTAAGAGCCTTGACCAGGAAACGTAGAGCCCCTCAACCTCAGCAAGTAGCCTCCTAACCACGCCTTCCTCAACGTCCGCGCCTCTCGCTAACTCTGATGATACCCTAAGCAACATGCCTAGTACTGAAGCATTAGTTGAGCCTAGCTCATCCCGAACACTATCCAAGCACTTGCTCAAGTCACCATGCAGTTCCTCGCAAATCTCACGTGTGACCACCCCTAAGCGAATTATCGCGTACCTCTCAGCCATAGGTACGGCGACCCTACAGTCCCCTTTGAGGAGCATGAGCGTGTGCGACACGAGCTCCCCGAACACGGCCATTGTGTCCGCTAGGTCCTTTCCCTGCATGACCACGGAACCACTATAATAGTTGTAGGGCGGAAGTAATATGGGTGGTGAGTTTGGGGCTCGATGACATAGTTAATGCCGTTAAGGAAGGACTCAGGAGAGCGGGCGCTGAAAAGGTCGCGGTAAGTCGTGGTGGCGGGTGCGTGATCGTTGAGGCACCGATCGGTGGTGACGTGATTGTTGCTTCAGTTACTCAAGGGTCTGTCAACGGGTTCTACGTGGTTAAGCTCGTCCCCGCATCTAAGGCGGCTGAGGCCGGGTTAACCTGCATTGGGCTGGAGTACACTCCTTACGGTCTATTCATAGTGAGTAACGACCTTAACGAGATAACAGAAAAAGTCGCGGTTAAGACCATTAAGCTCCTTAAGTGGGTCAGCACTTAACCTCCTTATCCTCGGCTGTGGGTTTGAGCGGTATCATGCAGAGGAATGAGAGATTAGTTGGGCCGGTATTAACGTATTCGTGTTCAACATTGGGCGGGATGAATATGAAGTATCCCTTACTAACATCATACCATTTGCTCCCGACCCTTACGCGTCCCTCACCCTCAAGCACGAAGATCTCGTGCTCCCATGGATGCCTGTGGGGGTTTATCTTAGCGTTAGGCTCAAGTTCGAATAACCTCATAGCGAACGCCCTGGCGCCGTCTTCGTCCTTAATTAACCACCTTACGGTTGTCCCGATACCCATATTGCTTGGTACGGGCTCGGCCTCCACTAAGCTGTAGTGCGCGACGATCTCGCCACACAGGCCCTTGGGTTTAGGGTTGCTCATCTTATGGGTCACCTCCCGTAATTTCGTTGTGAGTAAAAATAATTGTGGTGCCTGCCCAACACCTAGATCCTTATCTTAAGTGTCTTCCGAACCTCATCAATTAGGAGCACGGGAACAGCGGTCAACAGTGCCGCAGCCAGTAACCAGGGTGGTAACGGGACTGCCGCGAAGAGGTCCCGCACGCCCGGCGTGTAAACGACAAAGAGTTGAAGGCCAACCGATGCTAGGAGTGCCGGTAGTAGCCACTTGTTAAATGGCCTGTACCAGAAGTGCTTTGTTTCAGATCTTGAGGACAGGGCTCGGCCGAACTCGCTGAACGCTATTGCCGTGAAGACTAGGGTTCTTGCCTCAGCCAGTCCAATACCGCTTAGTATGGAATTGAATAATATTAGGTTCACGGCACCTATTGTTGCACCGAGGATCGTAAAGTAAGCTATCTTCCTGTTAGTTATGAATGAACTTTCCCTTTTCCTAGGCGGTCTCTGCATGATGTCTGGCTCGGCAGGCTCGACGCTTAAGGCTAGGGCTGGTAGTGAGTCGGTGGTGACGTTTATCCATAGTAGTTGCGGGGCATCCAGCGGCGGTGGTAGGCCTGCTAGTTCAGCCATGAATATTGTTGCGACCTCACCTATGTTGGCTGGGAGTAAGTAGTTGATCGGCTTCTTTAAGTTCTCGTATATTACCCTGCCCTCCTTAACCGCCTCCACGATCGTGACGAAGTTGTCGTCCTTGAGAATTAACTTGGCGACTTCCTTAGCGACGTCCGTGCCCCTTATCCCCATAGCTATGCCTATGTCTGCTTCCTTCAACGCCGGGGCGTCGTTGACGCCGTCACCAGTCATCGCAACCACGTGTCCCCTAGCCCTCAACGCGTTGACTATCCGGCGTTTATGCTCAGGCGTTACCCTAGCGAACACAACGACATCGTCAACTATCTCCTTAAGCTCGTCATCGCTTATTGAGTCAAGTTCCTTACCATCAATTACGGATCTCTCGCCGCTTACGTCTAAACCTATCATTTCCGCGATGGCTTTGGCCGTAAGTCTGTGGTCGCCCGTAATCATGATCACCTTTATCCCTGCTTTCCTCACTTCCTCTACAGCTTCCTTCACACCCTCTCGTGGCGGGTCAATAATGCCTAACACAGCCATGAAAGTCATTTCCCTTTCAATGAACCTAACGTCATCGGGCGGTTCCTCACTCATTATCCTGTACGCAACACCATACGTCCTGTAACCCTTACTGGCTATCGACGCTATGTAATCAAGTATCGACTTTCTTAATTCTGGCGTTAAGGGCTTCACACCGTCCTCGGTCACGACGCTGCTCGAAATATCGAGAAGCATTTCTGGCGCGCCCGAAGATATGATCAAGTACGAGCCGTTGGTTGCGTGTACCGTCGTTTTACGCTTCCGGAAACGATCGAAGGGGTATGTCCTCACAAGCTCCCGTTTGATCTTACTGGCCGTGTCGATACCGAGAACCTTCATAGCGAATACTAATGCCGCGCCTTCCGTGGGTGACCCTCTGACGCGCCATGAATTACCTTCGTGAATAATATCAACATCTCCTTGAATATGCTTGACGAGCATCTCAGCTAATTCCTTAAGCCTATGACCCTCAACCCCCTTCCCGCTCTTCGGGATGACCTTACCTACGGGTTCGTACCCCGTGCCCTCAACAATGTATTCTTGCCCACCATACCACGCTAGCTTAACGGTCATCTCGCCTTTAGTTATGGTGCCTGTCTTGTCGGACGCTATGACGTCGCACGCGCCCAATGTTTCTATGGCGCCTAACTCCCTGACTATCACGTTCTTCTTCGACATCCTGTAAGCGCCTATGGCTAGAACGGATGTAGCTACTGCTGGTAAGCCTTCAGGTATGGCCGCCACGGCCAGTGCTATAGCTAGTAAAAGGGCGTTTATCGGGTTTATGTGCGTAACGTACACCGATGAGATGAAGACGAAAGCACTTATCGCCAGTATTATTATGCCTAGCCTCTTACCTAGCTTATCAAGTTCCTCCTCAAGCAGGGTCTTCCTTTCCTCCACCTTGCTAAGGGACTCGGCAATCTTCCCTAGCTCAGTCCTCATCCCTGTAGCCACTACTACAGCAATCGCCTTACCTGAGACTGCGTGAGTGCCCATGAACAGCATGTTGACGCGGTCGGAGACAGGGGTGTTGGGTTCTAGAATGACGTTCGGGTTCTTACGGACGGGTTCTGACTCACCGGTAAGGGGGGACTCATCTACCAAGAGTTCCTCAGCGCTTATCAGCCTAGCGTCCGCCGGTACCCTGTCACCTTCACCAATGACTATAATGTCGCCGGGCACCACCTCGTGGGCGGGTATTTCCTTAATTCGGCCACCACGGATCACCTTAGCGTAGGGGGTAGCCATCCTCTTCAAGGCCTCAACGGCTTTCTCCGCTCGAAACTCCTGGAGGAAGCCAGCAACACCCATTATCATCACTATGAGCAGTATCGCTGCCGCATCAACCACCTCCCCAAGAAACCACGCCACTACCGCAGACAGGATGAGTATTAGGATGAGGAAATTCGTGAACTGCTTGACAAATATCATGATGGGTGACTTCTTCTTACTCACCAACTCGTTAGGACCATATTCCTCCAGACGCCTCCTAGCCTCGTCCTCATCAAGCCCCTCCTCCCTCGTCCTAAGCTTCCTTAGCACTTCATCGACACTCAGTGAATGCCAGTCCATCACCGACCCGCACTAACTACCCTCGAGGCATTAAATTAGTTATTTTCCTCACGCCGGGTTGCTCTTACGCATGTAAGGCTTCCTTTATATTCCCTGCGGGAGAGTGGTTAGGGGGTACGTGGTGGCTAGGATTAAAGGCGTTAATGAAGCGGAAATCACCCGCATCATAGTCCGTGAATCTCTTCGTGAGTGGGAAGAACTCAGCAATGTGGACGTCGTAGTAGTTGGGGCCGGACCGTCAGGTCTGACAGCCGCTAAGTACTTGGCTGAAGGAGGCCTTAAGACCCTCGTCGTTGAGCGTAGGCTAAGCTTCGGTGGAGGTATGGGAGGTGGTGGTAACCTTCTCCACAAGATAGTTGTTGAGTATCCAGCGAATGAAGTACTTGACGCCTTCAACGTGAAGTACTATGAGGTTAGTGAGGGTGTTTACGTCACTTCAACAGCAGAGCTAATGGCGAAGCTTGCTGCTGGGGCCGTGGATGCTGGTGCTAAGATAATCTTCGGCCTCACCCTCGAGGACCTGATCTTCAGGTATGACCCATTACGCGTTGCTGGAGCGGTCGTCATATGGTCGGCAATACCGCTCGCTGGCCTACACGTTGACCCGCTCTTCATCGAGTCTAAGGCAGTGATCGACGCCACCGGCCATGACGCTGAAGTACTTAGTGTCGCGGCCACCAAGATACCGGGCCTACTGCAGAAGCCTAAGGGAGGGATGTCCGCCCACGCCGTCATGGGTGAGGAGAAGGTCGTAGAACTCACTGGTAAGGTGGCACCTGGCCTCTACGCTACCGGCATAGCTGTGTCGAGTTACTACGGAACCCCTAGGATGGGGCCTATATTCGGGGGCATGCTGCTCTCAGGCAGGAAAGTGGCTAAGGAAGTCTTAAAGGACCTGAAAGGTTAAGGAGCTCCGTATTAATGCAAAACTATTTTTCAGTAGGCTTAAAACGATTGAGGGATTCCACTTTGACTGGAAAGTATGATGTCATAGTAATTGGTGGGGGGCCAGCCGGTTATGTGGCGGCCTCCCGCCTGATCAGAGAGGGGAAGAAAGTCGCGCTCGTGGAGAAGAGATTCTTAGGCGGTGAATGCACTAACTGGGGATGCATACCTTCCAAAGCGCTTATTGAGGCGTCTCATGTCCCGGTACTTCTGAAGGCTTCAAGGCAGGCGGGAATAAAGGCGTCGGTGCAGGAAGTAAGTAGCGCAAGAATAATGTCTTGGGTTAGGAGGGTGAGGACCAGGTCTAGGGCGGGTATAGCGCAACTTCTTAGTGAGGCTAAGGTCTTTGAAGGAGTGGGCCTAATTTCCGGCCCTAAGGAGGTTAAGGTGAAGGCTGGCGATACTTCCGCCGTGACGTTGGAGGGCGAGAACATTATTGTAGCTACGGGCTCGGACCCCGCTTCCATACCTGGCTTCCAGTTTGATGGTGAACGCATACTCAGCAACCGCGATTTCTTCGAGTTGAAGGAGCTTCCGAATACCATGGCTGTGATAGGTGCTGGCGCCATAGGGTCGGAGATGGCCGCAGCGCTAGCTAGGCTTGGAGTCAAAGTTCACCTTATCGAGATCATGGATAGGGTGTTACCGACCTACGACGCTGAGGTAGGAACTATAGTCTCCAAGTACTTAAGGAGGATTGGCGTTGACATACACGTATCCACTATGGCGAAGAACTTAGGGAAGGGTGAGGACGGCGTTAAGTTAAGGTTAGTGCCGCGGAACGGAGATGAGGCACGCGAAATCACCGTGGAGAAGGTACTCATAGCGGCTGGCCGAAGATACGCAACACAGGGCATAGGTCTTGAGGAGGTCGGAGTAACGCTCGGTGAGAGGGGTGTAGTGATAGTTAATGAGGACCTCCGCACCTCGGTTCCCACGATCCTTGCTGCGGGCGACGTGACCGGGCCACCACTATTAGCTCATAAGGCTTACAGGGAAGGACTCATAGTGGCTGAGACCATAGTTCACGGCTCATCAACAATTCCGCGCGGCCCTATCCCCTCAGTGATCTTCACCACACCTGAGGTAGCTAGTGTCGGGTTGACTGAGAAGCGGGCGCGTTCCGCAGGTCTTAAGGCGAGGAGCGTTAAGTATAGCTACACAGCCATTTCAAGAGATTACACCGTGCTTGAGAGAACCCCTGAGGGGTTTGCTAAGGTCGTTATTGAGGAGGGAAGTAATAAAATCCTAGGCGCCTTAATAGTTGGTAATGGTGCTTCAGAATTAATACATATACTTACGCTGGCAGTGACGTTGAGGGCGCGCGTGGATGAGTTGGCGAAGATGGTGTGTGCTCACCCAACATACTCTGAGGTAGTATGTGAGTTAGCCCATAAAGCGATGGGTAAGCCCGTACACGGCGGCTGAACCTTGGCAGATAAGCGGGAAAAGAAGCTAACGCATTACATTCTTTCGGAGCGCTTCGATCGCCCTAACTCACCATAATTGCCCTCACACGAGTTCCGGAACCTTATTAAACACCTCTCTTCCCGATGCCGTCACCAGTACCATGTTCTCTATCCTAATCCCGTACCTGCCATGCACATAGACCCCAGGCTCTATAGTCACTATCATACCTGGCTTCAATTCCTCGTTAATACCCTGCGCTAGACGTGGAGGTTCATGCACCTCAATGCCGACGCCGTGCCCTAATGCATGTATGAAGTACTTTAACAGACTGTTCCTCTTAAGAACTTTCCTAGCAACAGCATCAACGTCACTGACCTTCGCTCCCGGCACTACGGCATCCGTTGCTTCATCGACAGCTTCCTTAACCGCCTCCAACGCCTTCCTTAACTCCTCATCAGGTTGCCCAATGACAGGGGTTCTAGTCATGTCTGAGCAGTACCCGCTGAACTTAGCTCCAAAATCCATGACTATCGCCTCACCATCACCTAACTGGCGAGTTGAGGGGACTGCGTGCGGGTACGCGGCATTAGGTCCAGACGCAACTATCGTTTCGAATGCATACCCGTCAGCACCTAGGAAACGCATCGTCCCTTCCAGCAATGCTGCGACCTCATACTCCTTCATCCCAGGTTTAAGCTCATTTAAGGTCTTCCTGAATGCTTCCTCACTAATCCTCAGGGCCTCCCTCATGGCAGAAATCTCCGAGGGCTCCTTTACCGCACGCATCTCCATGACATCCCTACTAACATCAATTACCTCAACATCGCTCCCTAATCTCTTAGCGACTTCGTATGCCATCGACGTAACCGTTCCGACATCAAGCCCCACACGTTTAGCATTAACGGACCTTAACTGTGTCACCACCCATTCACTAGGTCTTATAGTAACGGGCTTCGTCTCTATCGCAGGTAACTCGTACCTTGCGTAGGGTATAACCTCAACATCCTTGATTGTGTCGGATACTCTCCAGTAATCGAGGGCTGGAGTCAGGAGTTTTGGTTGCCACCCACGTATAACGAAGAGGTACGTGCCAGCTGGTCTCGGTAGGGAAGTGAAGTAGAAGACATTAGCGTCCTGCGTTACCAACATAGCGTCTAGGTTCTTGGTTTCCATTAGATCAAGAATCTTCTTTAGCCTCAAGGACTATGCACCAGGTAATGTTTCCTCCCCCGGTATTTAAGGGAAGCTTACCTGAGGGTGAACTCTCTCATTCCCTCCCTAGCCAGTTCCTTTGCCTCATTATAGTCCATGAATATCGACGCTAACTTGAGGATGTTCTCTAGCGTGGGTTCCCTCCTAACCTTCCTAGCGATCCCTCTGAGGTGAGGGTACCTCCTCACAGTTGGTTTGAGTATTTCCTCTAGTAACCTCCTACCATCTGAGTTGAGCACGCAGTCCTTACTGAAGTACTTGCCGAAACCTAGTAGCATCTTAGCTATTAGGGATCGCATCCATTCCTTAAACCTTGCTTCATCAATGTTCTCATCCCTCACTAAGGAGGACCCGAACATAAACTTAGCTTACGTTAATAATTAAGTTCTCGATGATTGAGGTAAGGGAAGGGTAATTTAGTGCTTCGACCCAGATTGAGGCACTAATGTATTCTTAAAAGAAATGGGCTTGCGTTTGAAGATTTTCAGTACTTGGACTTTACCCTTTCTAGGAACTCATCGATGAGTTCCTTAATCGACGGTCCTTCGAGGACTTTAAGTTCCCATCGAACACGCACTACGGGCTTATCTATCTTGATTAGCCTCGTTATGTCTGCTGGCGTGCCCAATATCACTGCGTCCGCCGGCACGTTCTTTATGGTCTCCTCAAGGTCTCTCAGCTGTTCAGGCGTGTATCCCGTTGATGGGAGAACCTCCCTCATGTGTGGGTAGAGTTCGTAGAGTTGCTTAATCACACCCACGGCGTGGGGTCTCGGGTCTATGATCTCGGCAGCACCGTACTTCTTAGCGGCTACGTAGCCAGCTCCGTAGGGTAGGCCACCATGAGTTACTGAGGGTGAGTCCTCGATAACCAGTACTTTCTTGCCCTCAACCTTGGTGGGGTCGTCCACAACTACCTCCATGTCCGCCTTAACGATCTTTGCTTTCGGGTTGGCTACTTTGATATTACTTATGACTTTATCCACGTCCTCCTTCCTAGCTTGGCTTACTTTGTTAACTATCACTGCGTCAGCCATACGCGTGTTTACCTCTCCCGGGAACGAACCTACCTCGTGGCCAGGCCTCATAGCGTCGGCAACCGTTATCATGTAGTCGAATTTGAAGAACGGGAAATCGTTGTTGCCTCCGTCCCACAGTATAACGTCGCCTAAACGTTCAGCCTCTCTCACGATCTTGCCGTAGTCCACACCCGCTAGGACAGGGAGGCCCATCCTTATGTACTGCTCGTACTCCTCCCTCTCCTCAATAGTTACCTTCCATCGCTCTAGATCCTCGTATGTCTTAAAGATCTGGACAATCATCTCCTTCAGGTCACCATAAGCCATGGGATGCCTTACCGGGACAGGCTTCAGTCCCCTGCTCAGTAGCTCCTTAACCACGGCTCTCGAAACCGTTGACTTACCAGCGCCAGTTCTGACGGCCGTCACCGCTATTACGGGACGGAAGGACGGTATCATTGTCTCCCTGGGGGACAGCATCCTGAATGACGCACCATTAGCTAGGGCTGTTGAGAGTATCCTGCCTACGTCCTCGTACGGTAGATCGCTGTAGGACAGGACAACCTCATCGACATGATACTCCTTTATGAGCTTACCTAAGTCCTTCTCCGGGAAGATCGGGATGCCGTCCGGGTAAAGGTGTCCAGCTAGTTCGGGCGGGTACCTTCTCCTCTCTACGCCCGGTATTTGGGCGGCAGTGAACGCCACTACCTCATACTCCGGGTTGTCCCTGTAATACACGTTGAAGTTGTGGAAGTCGCGGCCCCCAGCACCAACTATGATTACTTTAGTCCTTTTGGGCACGAAATTCACCGAATAATTTTTCGTTGTTCTCCTTTAAATATTCCAGCTTGCTAAAATTTTATTCAATCGTGGAAGGGTTCACTCCTCAGCTTTAATGCATCCTCAACGCCCCTAGCTAAGCGGCATGCGTTAAGCGCGTCCTCGATCGTTGGTGCATTGGGGACTTCCTCACCCTTAACTCGCTTAGCGAAGTCCCTTAATTCCGCCTTAAGGGGTTCCTCACCACCCACTTTGCTTCCTCGTGTTCCTTCGCCGGACAGTATCTGCACTACCCTATCGGTAAAGATACCGCGGACAAACACGTCGGGTAGGCTTGCCTCAACCTCCCTGACCTTGACTGGCAGGAAGCCGTCGGCTATGAAGCTCACGTGTGTGTCTCCGATGGTTACTGAGGCGCAAACGGATTGAGGCACGCCTGCCTCGTCACTCACGCCCCACGCAGATACTATACTGTAATCCTCCCAGCCGACGAGGAAACCTGTTAGGTCTATGTCGTGAATCATTAGGTCAAACACCACTGATACGTTCCTCCTATGCGGTGGCCGGGCTGACAACCTCTTAAAGAGCATGTAGGTTGGCCTGCCACGCCTAATGATTTCTTCCTTGAGTGCCTGCGCTACCGGATCGTATCTAACTATGAAGCCTGGCTGAACAACTAGACCGGCATCGCTAGCTGCCTTCATAATGCGTTCAACCTGCTCTGGCCTAGTAGCGACAGGCTTCTCTACGAAGACATGGTAACCTTCATTGATTGCCTTCAGCGTTACTTCCGGTAGGTAATTTATTGGGACGGCAACGGTCACCGCATCCACGTTGAAGCGCCTCAGATCCTCTAGACCGGTAGTATAGTGAGGCGCTCGCCATTCACGTGCCACAGTCTTAGCAACGTTCTCACGAACATCTACGACTGCAGTGAGTTCCAGTACGCCTTCAGCCTCAAGATACTTTAACGCCCTAATGATGTTACGTCCCCACATACCTGCTCCTATGGCCGCGATTCTCGGGGGTCTTCCTAACACGAATAAAGCACCTTGTAATGAGTGTGGAGTAAGTAAAAATTAATTGGCTTCAGAGCCTGCGTGTGTCCTCACAGCCCTAGGCTCGGTAGCCATAGTCGCTCATCATTAGCTAGGTGTGATACCCCCGCGTGTAAGTAGGTTTTCAGCATTACTACGTATTGTTTCATAAACAACGTCAGGACTCATCGACTTCAACTCTGCGATAATCCTTATTGTTTCTGGGATGAGTTCTGGGCCTAGCTTCATGCCCCTATACTCGTATGGTCCGTCTGACTCGGTGAGCAGGATGAATAGAGGTGCGGCCTTAACCACTTTCCGTGATTTCTCCTGAATCTTTATCGCTGGGTTGACGCCTATGAAGTATCCTGAGTCCTCTATTACTTTTAGGAGGTGTAGTGGGCCTGTGAACCAGTGTATCACAGCTAGCTTAACGCCCGCACTTCTCAGTACTTCAAGCACTTCGCTCCACGCACCAGCTGCGTGTATGGAGAGTATCTTGCCGTGCCTCACCGCACTTTCCACAAACTCCTCGAAGAACTTAACTTGTTTTGAGAAGGTCTTAGGCACGAAGAGCTTGTCTAGACCTACCTCACCGATGAAGTGTGCCTCACGCACTAAACTTAATGTTGCTTTAAGGTCGTCCTCGCTGGCCTTGCCGATTTCCCAAGGATGTATTCCCGCGCCTGCCAGCACGTTCTTACATCCCCTAGCTATCTCTAGGGTTCGTTTCGATGATCTTAAATCGTCTGATACGGCCATCAGCAGTAAGTTCTCGTCAGCGCAGTATGCGTTAATTGTTCGTTCATCGTATTCCCATAAATGAATATGCGTATCCACTATGCCGTACTTCAGCCTCATGCACCTCAGCCCCATTTAGGAGGTGTGACCTTGACCTTAACGTACTTGAAGCCCAGCTTAGCGAGTGCCTTCTCAGCGGCTGGGCTTAACGCGGGTGCCGCAAGCACCCCTCTTACCTTGATACCTAGGGACTCATAGTACTTCACGTATCGGTTTAGCTGATACACTGCGTCAATATCCGCTGTGGATCTTTTAACCTCAACAAGTATGAGATCCCCGGTCGCTGATCGAAGGACCACATCGATTCTTCCGTGCGGTGTACTTACTTCACGGGATACTAGTTGAGCCCCCGCCTCCACCACATGTGGATTCCTAGCTATGTAGTCTACAATCTCCTTCTCCGTTCCGTGGAGGAGGAACCTCCCGTGCCCTAGCCTAACTATCATTATGTCCGCGTCGCTCTCAACGCTTATTTTGAGGATCTCCTTCGGGTGTCTTCGTAGGGCCTCGATAATTACCTTATCTCCCTCTATCCTCGCTGTTACGTAGGCCTTCGGCTGCCAGTTTATTGGGTTCCGGCCCTCCGGCCCGTGAATGAGTAGCGTGCCGTCCTCCTTAATTATAATTAAGCGCCATGCGCTTGAGGCTTTGCTGGATGCCCTACCTTCATACTCGATACTGCACTTGGCTGAGAGAACAATTGTTGCTGCCCTGAACCACCGCTTTATGATGTTGGGTATCTCAGTGCGTTCTACGCACCCTATTACCTCTGACCTCCCTTGGCACACTCTTAACTACCTCCGAGACTAGCTTCATTGCTTCACCTAAGCTCATGTCTGGGAGCGTGGCTGAGGCTGCTTCCGCGTGACCTCCGAATCTTCCTTTGAGCCTCGCTGCTAGCTCACGGCATATTCTGTAGGCCCTGTCGTTGAGGGTTCTGACCGTGACTACCACCTTTCCTTCCTCCCTCCTTATTAGTACTACGTCCTTCCTGCTCATCCTAGCGAACTCCGTTGCCGCTATGCCTAGTAAGCCAGCATATATTCTTGATTCGGAGAGGTCTAGCGCCACTATCTTCGTTGCCGCTACCTCAAGTGAGCGTTCACTCATGATCTTAAGTAAACGCCACAGAAGAAACTTAGCTATCTTGGCCCTACTCAGTAACTCAGGGTCGCTCAGTAAGTCCTTACCCTCTAACATCGCCTCAACTAGGTGCTTCATGTAGTTTAAGTCGCCGGGGTTTCGGGCTATTGAGAGCTTAATGAGGTCCGCTACCTTAGCTGCGTCCTCACTTCTGGCTTCACCGCCTTCACACACGTCGGCCACGTCAACTAGGAATTCCTCGTAAGGGTTCATGTGTGGCTTTAGTACTTCCTTCATTAGCCTCGGGCATGACGGTGACTTACGCCATACGACCTTTACATTAGGAATTATACTTAGTTCCTTTATGTGCTCGTCTGAGCTCATGTGGTGGTCTATAATGGTTATCCTGCCTACCTTCCCTGAGAGTTGCTTTATGTACTTAGCGAATTCCTCACTCACTGCTAGGTCAAGGAAAACAACTTCGCTTAAGTTCTCCCCAACCTTCCTAGCGTCTATTTGGGCTCTCCATGGCTGGGTGAACACCATTGACACGTTCCTAGGCCATGAGTCCATTAGGTAGTGCTTTATGTATATGAAGGCCGAAATAATTCCATCGCAGTCACCATGACATACCACACCCGAACGCGGCATGTTACTCACTATGACATAAACTATTCAAGCAGCTTTTAAGGGTTGGATCGAAACACATTCATGGTTGAGGGGTTAGCACCGCAATGACGTCCACAGAAGTTACCGTAACCTACAGGGATCCGCTAACGCGAGCCATTAAGAGGCTGGAGAAGCAAAAATACCACGTCATAGGGTCTCACTCAGCAGTTAAGAAGTGCTTGTGGGTGCATAACGCATTAGTTGAGGGCAGGTTCTGCTACAAGTGCAAGTTCTACGGGATAGAGTCCCATAGATGCGTCCAGTTCAGCCCGGCAATACTTTGGTGTTGGAACGCATGCCTCCACTGCTGGAGGGTAAGGCCTGAGGATATGGGATTTGAGAGAAGCGAACTCACGCGCTTACCTTACGTGGATGACCCGGACGTACTTGCTGAGTTAGCGATTAAGGAGCATAGAAGAACTGTGAGCGGGTACAAGGATAGGGCTCCCAAGAAGTTGTGGGAAGAAGCTAATGATCCGAAGCACGTCGCCATATCCCTCACTGGCGAGCCACTGATGTATCCGCGCTTCGGTGACTTACTAGAAGCGTTCCACAGGCGCGGACTAACGACGTTCGTGGTGACTAGGGGGGTGAGGCCAGACATACTGGGAGGGCTTGACATTGAGCCAACACAGTTGTACGTCTCTATTGAAGCCTGGAATAGGGAGATGTACGAGTACTTCAACAGACCCCTAACTCCCAGGGCATGGGAAGCAACGCTGGAGACCCTGCAGCTACTGCCTTCCTTCTCGTGCCCGACTGTCATTAGAGTGACTGTTGTGAAGGGCTTCAACATGGGTGATGAAGACGTTAAGGGGTTTGCCAAGCTCCTCGACAAAGCTCAACCAACGTTCATCGAGGTTAAAGCCTACATGCATGTTGGGGGCTCGACCGAGAGGCTCAGCAGGGAGAACATGCCCTCAATGAAGGATGTTGAGGAGTTCGCGAGGAAACTCTCCCGGGAACTGAGTTACCCCGTAGTATCACGCTCTGTGCCTTCAAGGGTCGTGTTACTCTCAAGGCTCCCAGGCCCAATCATAAGGTATGGGAAAGGATGTCCGAGGGCATGGGAGGAGGAAGACATTGGTGACGAGTTCTCCGGCGAATACGGCGCGCCTGAGGCACCATAATTCACTTAATCAAATCGTTCGTAATGGTTAATTTGATAGTGAATAAGCAATTACGCGTGTGATATGCTTATATAAAATACTGTCAGTAAACAGGATGTTTATTTCCATAAAGTTATATACCCTAGAGGAGATCAGTCCTTAGTGCGCATCACTGTGCGGAAGATATTTCGTGAGGTTGTTAAGCAGGGTATTTAACATTTAAAGCACTTCATGAATGGGACCCATATTGGCCGGAAAGGTTGGTTACACTATAGCGGACATAATGGGTGATACACCCGTCATAAGGCTCAGGAAGGTTATTCCCGAGGACGTGAAGGCCGAGATCTGGGGCAAGTGTGAATTCATGAACCCGACGGGTAGCGTTAAGGACAGGATGGCTTACTATATGATTAAGAAGGCCGAGCGCGAAGGGCGCCTCAAGCCCGGCATGACGTTAGTCATCGCGACCACAGGCAACACTGGCATAGCGTTCGCGGCAATGGGTGCTGCCCTGGGGTATAAGGTGATAATTGTCATCCCAGAGGAGATGAGTGAGGAGAGATTCCTCCTAATGAAGCTCTACGGCGCGGAAATAATCACTACCCCAGGCGGTGAGTCAGACGCTGGCGGAGCCCTAGAGTACGCCAAGAAGTTAGAGAGGGAGAACCCGGACAGGTACCTAGCCCTGGACCAGTGGGATGATGAGGGCAACGTGGAAGCCCACTATGAAACCACTGGTAAGGAGATCCTAGAGCAGCTAGGCAAGGTCGACGCGTTCGTAGCCCACGTAGGCACCGGCGGCACCTTAATGGGTGTTGCCAAGAGGCTTAAGGAAGTCAACCCCAAGACAATAATCGTTGGTGCCGAGCCAGCCGAGTGCCCCGTAGCCTACTACTGGTTCCACAAGGGCGAGGAAGGTCCTTGGGGACGCCACGAAATCGAAGGCGTTGGCGACGGGTTCGTACCCAACATCGTTAAGAGGTACAAGCACCTACTGGACGACTTCGTCACCGTATCATCCGATGAAGCCATAGAGATGGCCAAGAGGCTAGCCAGGGAAGAAGGGCTAGCGGTAGGCATCTCTTCAGGCGCGAACGTAGTCGCCGCAATAAAGGTAGCTAGGAAGTACAACCTACCTGAGGGCGCCAAGATAGTAACCATACTCCCCGACTATGCCGCCAGGTACTTCAGCACCAGGTTATTCAGAGAGAAGAGGCTTAAATCACAAAAGTGAATGAAGTAAAACATAAATAAATATTTTACAACATGACGTAAATTTTATTTAACGAGAGTAGAAACAAAACTTCATCTAAAACAACATTCACTAGTTAAGCTACTTCTAATTTAGAGAAGACGCTAGGTATAAATTGACAGTACTGTATACCCGTCGCCGCCTATCCGAATCTAAAAAATGAACAAGACAGAGCGATGAGGTAAAACATGGTAAGGAAAGATCTGGTCATAGTTCTGCTGTTTTCTTGCGCGATAATCACCTCATCCATAGTTATAGTGCTTGAAGGTTCATTCTACACCATAGAAAGCCATATAGTTTCGAATAAGTTCACCGGGTCAGAGGGCAGGTCCTCATATATCCATCCGCTTTCCTTAGTTTCTCGGAAAGATGTAGGAAGGAACATTACTCTTGGAAAGTATTCTGTTTTTCTGCGCTTTAACGCTCCTAACAAGGACGACGTTCACATAGGGTTGAATTTAGGTGTTGATGCGGAGTACTACTTTATGGCTGCTAATGATTCAATAATGGACAGAATATGTTCCATTACTGGTTCTGCAATCCCTGATACTCCACTAATTCTAACGGTTTCCATCGTACTCAACGTTAACAACAGGTCAACCTTAGAGCTACCTAACTTTATCGATGAATTAATTCCTTGGTGCTATCACAACATATACGCGTCAGTAAAGGGTATACCTGGCGGTGGTGTTTTGGGGACCTACAGAGAAACCAAGGAAACTATTGAGAAGAGATTGGTTGATGGTGTTAACGTTATTAATGTAACTTATGTTGTGAGGGCTAGGTGGTTGACTTCTATTGATGACGTGGCTAGGGCCTTGAATGTGAGTACTGATGTGTTGAGAAGGAATGTGAATTTAACTGCTGTGGTTATCCCCTCGGTCACTATGGAAGAGTATGTTAAGTACAGGTTGGTTCCGGTTACTTACGTGTTCCTTCTTGCCGCTCTCTGTTGCCGCGATTGTTGCTGGTTACTGTGTGTTGTTTAGGCAGAGGAAGGCTTAGTTTTGAAGCTAGTAAGGGGAAAAAGTGAAAGAAATTGATTTCCCTTATAGTTTTAGATGAATGGTTTTGTTAGGTTTACTTGTCTTATTAGTGCGTAGGGTGCCTTGGTTGGTGTTTCTACTTCCCACCACCTTATCTTGTATATTTCTTTGGTTGCTAGTTCCCAGTTTGATAGTAAGTTAGTGAATCTGTCTGCGATCCTTATTCTCCCTAGGTGCCCTACGATCTCACCGTTCTTTACGAGTAGTGCAGCATCCCTGCTTACTGTTGAGAATATCCCTTCAACGTAGTTCTGTAGTCTGGTGTACCAGTTGTTGGTTATTATTACGCCGTTCCTTAATTCACTGATTAGTTCCTCCTCGTTCTTAACGTTGCCTGGAGCCACATGTAGGTTCCATGGAGTTGGGAATAGCCATCCTGCGTTGCCCGTTGATTCCGTGCCCATTTTCTTAGCTGTGCCTGTGTTGTGTAGAATGTTTGTGAGGACGCCGTTCTTGATTATTGGTTTGTCCTTGGTTGGTACGCCTTCGTCGTCGAAGGCTGTTGATTCGGCTAATTCCGTGTCTCTTGGCGCATCAATTATGGTTACGGCTTCCGAGCCTACCTTATCGCCTGGCTTGACCTTCATGAACATTGAGAAGCCCATCATTACTGCCATGGCTGAGGCCATCCAGCCTATCGTGTCGATTAGGTTCCCTACCACCAGTGGTGATAGGATGACGTCGTATTTGCCTGGCGTGAATTCTGCCTTACTGCTCGTTATGGTTGCGTACATCCCTGCACGCCTTCCCACTTCCCTTAACGCATTGACATCCAGTATCCTGCTCCCGTGGGCCCAGTGGCCGCTGAACTCACCCTTAAATGCCCTCAGGTATGCCTCAACTTCTGTGCCTTCCTCCATTCCTCTGAATCCTTTGTTCGTGGCTAGCGCCTTAGTCATGCGGCCGAACACTAACGTGCCAGCTACCCTTTCCGCACCCTCCTTGAGTGCAGCGTCGATCATTACCTCCACGTACTTGCCGGGTTCCTCCATTGCTTTAAGGACGTTCTGATCAACTAATCCCTCGAGGGGCTTGAACTCCGCTGGCTCGGGTAGTGGGGC
>Ga0256842_1000897_pt1 | contig 25596 bp, 25 predicted proteins | sample 4559240metaG_FD_185973 | JGI IMG/M metagenome (GOLD analysis project Ga0256842, IMG submission 185973) | Hydrothermal vent microbial communities from Guaymas Basin, Mexico - 4559-240 | ecosystem: Environmental > Aquatic > Marine > Hydrothermal vents | place: Mexico: Guaymas Basin | collected... | reverse complement strand
GTGTAAAAGCTAGAAACGAAGAAGACAATATTAAAGTTCTTGACTTATCAGAGATAGTAGCAGAAAATCTTGGTTTAATCACTATAAAATAATCAATATCTTAAAAATTAGCATTTCAAACAATGTGTTTTCCATGCAAAAAAGTAACCAAACAAAGTTTGTTTCTTTTTTTATTGATATTATATGTTAAATAAATAAATTTAATTATCTCCTATAAAAGACATAAAAGGAGTAAAAGCACTATTTAAAAACCATTTTATTGCACAAAGTTTTTATCCTCTTGTTTGCCTTAATGCTTCGTATAAAGCTATTCCACTTGTTGTTGATAAATTTAAAGACCTAACATTTTCATTATAAATAGGTATGGTTACAGCTAATGGATTATCCTTAATCCAATCTTTTGGCAAACCTTTGGTTTCTCGTCCAAAAACAAGATAATCATCTTCTTTGTATTCAATTTCAGTATATAGTTTATCGGTATGAACAGTAAACATTATATATCTTCCAGGATTTTTTTCTTTAAATTCTTCCCAAGTATCATAAAGTCGTAAATCTAAAAAAGGCCAATAATCTAACCCTGCCCTTTTTACTTTCTTTTCATCAAGGGAAAACCCTAATCTTCCAACCAAATGAAATACTGTATTAGTTGCAGCACAAAGCCTTCCTGTTGTGCCTGTATTTTGTGGTATTTCTGGTTCAAAAAATACTATATTCATTTACTTCTCCTTAATTTTTGAGACCTAGGCTCAAAAATCCGTGTAAAACTTGCTCTGCAAGGTTGAAACGGCTCGTACAGATGTAGCATCGCTACGTCTCCCCTCCCCATTTTAACCAAATTCCAACATTCTATCCAATGCTTTTTTGGCATTGGCTTTTGTTTTATCTCCTACGGTTATCACTCTTTCTTCAGGAAAATCCATAATTGTTTCATATAAATTAACCATATTAATCCTATACATATTGGGACAAAGAGATTTTCTAAGAGGAAAAATATTTCTGTCTTTATATTCTTCTGCAAGTCTATAAACCAAATTAATTTCCGTTCCTATTATAATTGTATCCCCCGGCTTACTTGCCTTAACATAATCAACAATGTATTTAGTGCTTCCAATTCCGTCAGCAAGTGCAACAATATCAGGGCTAGCTTCGGGGTGAACAATTAATTTGTAATCATCATATTTTTCTTTTAGGTTTTTAACCATTTCAACACTAAAAAACTTATGAACATGACAGTAACCATTCCATAATATAACTTTGGAATTTTTAATATCCTCTTTTGTATGCCCTCCGTTTTCCTTACTCAAATCATATAAAACTTGCTCGTTTTTAGGAATCCCCAATTTATTTGCCGTATTCATACCAAGATTTTTATCTGGCATAAACATAACTTTATCACCAACAGTAAATGCCCATTCAAAAATTTTATCTGCATTTGAAGAAGTACAAACCGCCCCTCCATGAGCACCACAAAAAGCTTTTACCTCAGCTGTTGAATTCATGTAGGTAATAGGAATTATTTTCTCCCCATTTAAATTTTTATGAATCTCCTCCCATGCAAATTCCAAATCTTGTAAGGAAGTCATATCAGCCATAGGACAACCTGCTTTTATATTGGGTAAATAAACTTTTTGCTTGTCAGAAGATAAAATATCAGCAGATTCTGCCATAAAGTGAACCCCGGCAAATATTATTTTTTCAGCATTTTTCATCATAGATGCTTCTTTTGAGAGCTGAAAACTGTCTCCTACGAAATCACCAAGTTCTGTAATCCATTTACTTTGATAATGATGAGCCAATATAACCAGTTTATCACCAAGTTCTTCTTTTCTTTTTTTTATTTTAAGATATAAATCCTTTTCTTCATTAGTAAAAATATCATGAGGAAATTCATTAAAATGATTAGTATTATAATCTATTTCAAATTTGTAATATTTTTGTTTATCCATAATTCTCTCCCAAAAAAGTTTAATTATTATATTCTCTTTTTATTAAAAATCAAATAAAAGATAAAAAAATTGACACTTATACAATAATCTATTATTATTAGGAGAATTTTTGCGAGAAATATGAAAAAGCAATTTGGTAAATACAGACTTTTAGATAAAATCGCAACAGGTGGTATGGCTGAAATATGGTTAGCTCGTCAGACAGGAGTTAAGGGCTTTGAAAAACTTGTTGTTTTAAAAAAAATTCTACCAGAATTTACCAAAAATAAAGAATTTGTTGATATGTTTCTAAATGAAGCCCGTGTGGCAGCAATGCTCACTCATTCCAATATAGTTCAAATATACGATTTAGGAAGTGTAAAAAATATATACTTCATTGCAATGGAATACATTTTTGGTTTAAGTCTTGACCAATTACTCATAAAATCAGTAAAAAAGAAATCCCCCTTGCCATTACAATTTTCATGTCACATAATTTCTCAGGCAGCAACAGGTCTGCATTATGCCCACAACATGAAAGATATTTACGGTGTTTCCATGAATATCGTTCATAGGGATATTTCACCTCAAAACATACTCGTTTCCTATGAGGGTATAGCTAAAGTTGTTGACTTTGGAATAGCTAAGGCCAATACTCGCTCAAATGAAAAAACTCAGGCTGGTAAAATAAAAGGAAAGGTTTCTTATATGTCACCAGAACAAATTAAAGGAGAAAAGCTTGATGGTCGCTCTGATGTATTTGCTTTAGCTATTGTTTTATACGAAATAACAACAGGAAAAAGATTATTTCCTAATGTTACCAATCCTTTTGAAATGATGGATTTAATTATAAATAGAGAATTTATTCCCCCACATATCCTAAATCCTAAATATCCTAAAATATTATCTAAAATAATAATGAAAGCCTTAGAAAAGGATAAGTCTAGAAGGTATCAAACAGCATTAGGTTTTAGCAAAGATTTAGAGAGATTTTTAAAAAGCTTTAATACTCCTGTTTTCAGCAATGATGTATCTATTTGGTTAAAGGAATTATTTAAAACTGAAATAAGAGCAACAAAAGAAAGACATGAAAATCTTTTATGGGAAGATGATGATAATATAAGTGAAGAAGAAGAAGAAACAACAAATTTGTTACAAGTAAAAAAAACACCACCTAAATTTAATAAACCTAAATCTAGAGACTTATATGTTGACGAAGAAGAAACCATTATAGGAAACCAACGACCTCCATTTAAAGAGGTAGAACAATGGACAGAAGACGATGATGACGAAACAGTTATGGCAAAACCGGGGTTCAATATAAATGATTTTGATGACTCAACAATGAAAAGACCTCCTAAAAAAGGGAATTTAAATGATTCTTTTGATTTTGATGACTCAACAATGAAAAGACCTCCTAAAAAGAAAGTGATAAATAATGTCCTTGATTTTCCAGACGAAGATGATTTCCCAAAATCTTCCAATTATGATGATGAAGAAAATACAAATTTATTGGGTAATTATAACAATAAAAGTGAAGAAGAAAGTACTGTTAAGTCTGGTAAAAAAAGAAGTCGCAGAAGATCTTCTACAGCTAAAGCAGTTAAACCCAAAAAATCAATCAATAAAAAATCAAACCATTCTTCTCCTAAAAAGAAAGAGAAAAAAAGAAAAAAGAAAGAAAAAAAGAAAAGCTTCTTAGGGGGCCTAATTTATAAAATAATTTTACTATTTTTACTATATTCAATTTATTTTATGGGAATATTTGGGTATAAATACTATTCAGCAGAAGAAAGATTTCAAGAAATTATTGAAAATGCAGTAGAGCAAGCTGACCCTCAATTAAATATAGATGAAGGAATTAAATTATTTTGTAGAACTAATGAATATGTAAAATGTATAAAAAAAACTTTTAAATCAAATTATGACCCAACTAATCAAATGGCACAATTAAGTCTATCATACGAAGTAACAGAAACTTTTCTATGGGAAATAATGAAGTATTTACCCCCTAAATACCAACGAAAATGGATAATAAAGCATAAATTTGAGTCAAAGTTTATTAAGAAAAAGGATTAATTATGATAGCATATTTAGTAGCATTAATGGTGGGTGGTTTTTTTGTTGGAATGAGTGCTCTTTCTGGAGGAGGAGATCATTTTGACCATGATACAGATTTTGACCATGATACAGATTTTGACCATGATTTTGACCATGATTTTGATGCAGATGCAGACATTGATGCTGACGGAGATATTGATGGAGACGCTGATGGAGATGGAGACCATAGCATTGATGTTGGTGATATATCGTGGTATATGCCATTTCTAAGTTTTAAATTCTGGACATTTGGCTCTTTAACTTTTGGTCTTACAGGAACGGCATTATCTCTGCTTAACAAAGGAGAACCTATAACCGCTATAGTTTCATCTGCACTTGGTTTAACAAGTGGATACAGTGTTTCATTATTAATAAAAAAACTCCGAATGAGTGCATCACAAAATCAAATTACGATAAGAAGTTATAGTGGACAAATAGCAAAAGTAATAGTTCCTTTTAAATATGGAGAAAAAGGTAAAGTTGAAATCATCATGAAAGATATGCATACTGTTATGCTTGCTAAAACAGAAGATGAAAAAGCTAATTTTAATATAGATGATAAATGCATAGTAATAGATGTAAAAGACGGCTATGCTTTCGTTATTAGTGATGAACAAAAACTTTTAAACTAATATGTTTATTTTTATTTTACTCCTAAACATAGGCTTTTATAGTCAAAATAATATTAGTAATTTAACATTAACAGAACTTAAAACAAAAGAGTTTCCATCTTATAATCAAATAAAGCAACTAAATAACATTGATTTAATATTACTTTTTAAGAAAACAGATACAGAGGATACAATAGAAAAAATACTATCTATTGTTAAAACAAGAAATTTTAAGAGAAATGAATTAAAAATAAAGCTTCCTTTTTTGAAAAGAATTGAGCTTGTAAAAAATTTAAATATTAAAAGTATTAATGGTATAAAATATAATCCATATTATTTTATACCATTATCTTATTTATCAAAGAATATATTCAGTAATAATGACAGAAAATATCTTTTTAAAATATTAACAAATGCAGTAAAACAAAAAAATTCTCTAGTTATACAAAGAATCTTTTCTTTAAAAAACATTACAAAAATAGGTTTTTTCAATGCAATTATATTAATAAAAACTGTTTCAGAAGATGAAAAGATATTTTTTACATCATCTTTACTGGATATAGAATTAAATACTAAAGAAAGAAAAAACTTTAAAGAACAGTGTTTAAAAAAACTATATAATTTTAAGAACAGTGTTCTTTTAAGTAATATACTATTTTTACTTCCCAAATTCTTTATATTTTCAACTAACGATTTACTTACTATTCATGAAAAAATAAATAAAAGCAATAGAATTACATTTTTAAATTCTTTAATTTTAAATAATATTAAAATTCCTATGGAGCTAATTAATCTTATTGATTTAAATAATAATAAATTATTTTTAACACTATTGAAGTATAGTGATAAAAATAACCAAAAAATAAAAAAAATAAAAAAAATCTTATCTAAAAAAATAAAGAACAATAAAAACTTAGTTTTATACTCAAATATCTACTTTAATCAAAAATATATGAACATACTAATAAAAAATAATGATTTATTTATAAAATTCTTAAGAAATTTACTAGAAAACAACAAAAAGAATATCTTTATTGAAAGATTTTCATTAAAAAATTGGAATAATTTAAAAATAAATCTATACATAAGAATACTTTTAACAAAGTATCTATTAAACAATAACAAATTAAACAATCAAAAAGTATTAAAATTTATAATTACCCTATTTAAAAATAAAAAACTTGAATATAAATCAGATGAATACTATATTTCTGTTATTTTACCTATTTTGGCTCAAAACTATAATAAAAATAATTATAATCTTTATGAAAAACTTTTAAAAATGCAAAACAAAATAGCAATTGAATCAACTCTGAAAGCAATAGAAATATCAAATGACAAAAGATTTATTAAAGAATTAAAGCCACTACTTAAAGAATCTGAAATTAAATATCTTGTGGAAAAAACTATCTGGCGGTTAAATAATTAAAAACTTTTTATTTAAAATATTACCTTATTACAGACTCTGTATAAGTTCCCGGAGTGTAGAATGAACAACCAAAAAGTACTTAGGAAAGAATATACAAATTAATAACAAATAAAAAAAGTCAAGCCAAATTGTCTTTTATTTTTCATCATTTTTTGTTATTATCTAAATAATTGATATTTGGGGGATAAGTGAAAGTAAACATTTTAACAAATATCCAACACTTGAAGTATTAAGACTTCTAAGAGGACAAGAATTAACAATCAGGGAAATAGGTAATTATATCAAAGATATTTCAAGAAGTACACTTTATAAACATATAAACAAAATGCATGAAAAAGGATTGATAATTATATCCCAAAAAAATATTATTAATGGTTTAAATCAAAATGTTTACACAATTAATGGAAATAATTCATTAATTACTAAAAAGAATTTAAGTAATAAAGAATCACTATCTTCTTTTTATTATAGATTTATTTATTCTGCAATTAATGATTTTGAAATGGCTAAAGATTCTCTTTCTGAAGAGGAGTTTTTGAATGATATCGTTTTTTTAAGAGATGTTTATTATATGAATCTAGAAGAAAAAAAAAGTTTTTACAGAGAAATAAGAGATGTTATGAAAAAATACCAAAAACTTGAAAAGAGAGAAGACCGTAATTTACAAAATTTTCTTTTTTTTATGAATAGAGATATAAGAAAATAACACTACCCCTTAAGAAGAACAAGTAAATCCTTGATTGTGCTCTTAATTTCTTCCTCTGTTACATATTTTTTAGCCACATTTTCATATAAAGTCCCCCAAACAGGGGCACCACATTTTACACAAACAATATCTCTTTTTTCTAAAAAATCCTGTGAAGCAGGATATTCTTCTAGTAATTCTTCTATCCACATTTCCTTTAATTCTTCAAATGTCATATTTTTCCTCCTTCCTTTATAAAATCCTCAAAATCAATAGGTTCATCATATTTTAATTTCCAAAGTCTTAATTTCGCATTATTATCTAAAATTACTATATGTGATAAATTCTGATTAAAATCTCCTGGTATATTTTTTGAAGTTCTTAATATCCATGAACCAGAATTTAGATAATATTTATTTTTACTTATTTTTTCTGTTTTAGGATGATGTGTATGACCAAAAATATAATATTTCACATTTATTAATCCCGAAATTCTTTTAGCTGTATCAAATACTTTATTTTCAGGATCAATTACTCTGTTTACTGAAAATATAATATAAAACATCACTGATAACATCAAAAACATAATAAAAGCAAAAAATATCTTTAAAAAACTAGCTACAATAATTGAATAAACAATAAAAACAATAAAACTTATCAAAATCAAAAAACCCTCAAAATAAAATGAGGATAAAACGCCATAAATAGTATTTCCTACAGGTTGTCTCTTCATATTATTGATTTCAAACAATATTCTAGGATTTATTTTATAGATTTCAGATATTTTTTTTATGTAAAACCTCTCTTTTAGATATAGGTAGGGATCAAAGTTACTAGCAAACTTGATGTTCTTTAACATCATGGATAAGGCCCTAAAATAATAAAAAACATGCATCATAAGCCCCAATATCCCTTCGCTTTTTAACCATATTAAAAAATCTTTAAATGTCCAATTTGCTAAATCATGAGTTTCAAAGTTTTTAGTTAAATTAATCCAATATCTCATTGAAATATGAGAATAAGGCATTTCAATTTTTTTATGATTTATTGAACTTAATGGTGTAACAAAATGATTAAAAGAAGTATAATCATCGTATTGATTTCCATGCTCTATATAAAAAAGGCTCTCTTTATAGTAAATCCAATCCTTAATTTTTATTCTACTTAAAAATTCTTTTTTTTCTTTTTCAGAAGAAAAGGTTATATAAGACGATAAGATATTTTTTAATTCTAACTTAACTTTTGGCCAATAAAATTCTACATCATGATTACCTTTTAATAAAACAAAAAAATTTCCTTCATTAATAAAATTAGCAATATCTTTAAAAATCTTATCATGAATTTTAGCAATTTTTTTTAATTTCCACACAATATGAGCTTCTTTATTATTCATACCATACTTAATATCATCCAAACTAAGTTTGTAATCACTAGAACACTTTGCCTCAACTCTATAGTTTATCTGAATAAAATCAATAAAATCACCATTTATTATTAATTCCCAATCCTTATCTTGATATTTAGTTGTATAGTAGTTAATGAATTTATTAAAATGGTCATCCATTTTAGAAATTTCTTTTTCATAATTACTAAAAGATAAATCTTTTGCCCTATAACCTAAGTGTAAATCACTTATTATTAAAAAATTCTTATCCATTAAAATCAACCCCTCAAACAAGTATATTATATAACATATTATTATAAAATAACAACATTTAAAATTTATTCATTTTAAATATTATATGGAGACATTAAAAAATAATATCAAAATTTAGATTTTAAGCTAAATTTTCTGTGTAAAATACACTTTAGTGTAGTTGAAACAGCTAAAAGAAAGAAAAAAGAAAAAAAATATTTACAATCACGATAAAAAGAAATATAATATGTCATTTTAGGAGAGATCTAAATGTACATTGGTATTGATGTAGGTGGAACAGCAATAAAAGCAATATTATTAAAAGACAATGATATTATGAACTATAAAAGAATCCCAAATAACACTCAAAGTAAAAAAACTGTACTTAATGAAATATCTAAAATTATAGATTTAATTGCAACAAAAGATGAATTTAAAAAAGTAAAAGCTATTGGTTTATCTATTGCAGGACAAGTTGATTATAAAAAAGGTATCTTGGTTAACGCTCCTAATATGCCAATTAAAAACTTTAATTTCCATGATTTCTTTATGAAAAGCTATAATAAACCATCTTACATAGATAACGATGTAAATTGTGCGGCAATTGCAGAGTCATCAATATTCCCTCTAAATAGTTCTCAATTATTTATATTTTTAGGAACAGGTATTGGGGGTGGAGCAATACTAAATGGTAATTTACTAAGAGGACAACATAATCTAGCAATGGAAATTGGCCACTTAACATATAAAGAAGATACCCTATTGTGTGGTTGTGGAAAACGGGGCTGTTATGAAGCTTATGCTGGAGCTAAAAACTTAATTAGAATCTATAAAGAAGCTAAAAACATTGATGATAATAAAGAAATTACTGTAAAAGATATAGAACACGATTACTTAAACAAAGAAGAACCTGGCTTTTCTATATTTCAAGAAGCCTTAATAGCACTGTCAATATTAACAAATGACTTAATAACAACCTTAAATCCTGAATATATAGTTTTTGGAGGAGGTGTTATTGAACACTCAAATACTATAATGACTTTTATTAAAAATTATGTAAAAAATAATATAAGATTTTCTGATTTTCAAGAGTTAAAATTTAGAACATCAACATTTAAAGATAAATCAAATGCTTATGGCTCTATTATTGGATATACAAGAAACAAACATTTTTAGGAGATAAATATGGTAAAATTTAAATTATCTACAACAATATTAGTGATTATATTTGCTACAATATATGCTTTTTATTATATTTATTCAATAAGTGTAAATAAAGATATAAATAATCTCGTTACCGATAAAATTACTCAGAATGCTCTTTTAGTAAAAGAAATAATAGACAAAAATAAAATTAAAAATGAATCCCAATTAAAAGAATGGGCATTATCAAATAAAATTGCAGAAAATATTGATGACTTAAATGATTATTATCAAGATAAAAAAGAGCTAGAAATAAAAATAAAAAAATTAAAGGAAGACAACAAAACAGAAAATAATAAAATAAAAAATTCCCAAAACAAGAAAACTAGTGAATCAAATATTCAGGAAAAAGAAAAACTCGAACAACTAAAAGAAGAATTGAAAACCTTAAATACGGATATTGATAACTCAGTAGTAAGCTTAAAAAATAGATTTGATTCTCTTACAAAAACTTTAAATATGAACTTTTACTATCTTATTTCAGAACATCTATCAAAAGTAAAAGAAATGACATCTAATTTTCAAACATCTAAAGAATTCATTAATACTGTTAAAAATGGAAAAAATGATTCTGATATTTGGATGAGAAAAAATTTCTTATATGAAGTTTACGGCGTTCCAATTAAACTAAATGGTAAAGTATTAGGAAGCCTTTTTGTTGGAATAAAAAGAACAAAAAGAGATGCTGATTTCTTAACAAATAAATTAAACTCACAAATTGCGTATGTAAATAACAATAAAGTATTGTCAACAAATGTTGATAACTTTTATTTAAAAAATATAATAAATAAATATATTGTCAATCACAAAGAAGAGTTAAAAACATTATCTTACAATGATATTTCTGAAATATTTGATATAAATACTAAAAAAGGTAAATATATGAGTATATTTATTCCATTAAAATCCTATAGCCCTAAGGTCTCAGGAATAATCATAGTTCATAAAATATCTAAAACAATGATTTCATCAGTAACTAAAATTAAATACTGGTTGCCAATTTTTGCGATTGCAATGTTTTTACTTGTTATTATTATCATATACATAATGAATAAAAGTTTTCTACAGCCTTATGTCGACTTAGAAATTGAAACCAATAAATTTCTTGATGAAGAAGAATACAATATTATTCCAAATGAATTTGGGGAAGCCGAAGGTTTGGCAAGATCTATAAAAAGATTAATAAGAAAAACAACAGGAGAAAAAGAAGTTGTTACAAATACTTGGGATGATCCTCTGTTTGTAACAGAACTTAAAAAGGATGATTTTTCTAGTAAGAAAAAAGATAAAAATCACCATGATGAAGTTTATGATATGTTTATAAGAGCCCATAGGAATAACGGACTTCCTTATGAACACATTAAGAGAGAAGAGTTTAAGGCAAGACTTTTAACAATTGAAAATAGATTGAAAAATAAATTTAAAGTTGATGATATCTATTTTGAAGTGTTAATTGATGACACTGGAATAATTAAACTTCATCCACAAATAACAAAATAAAATGAGGTTTCTTGAGTAAAATAGTTTTTATAGGTAGTAAGGATTTATTTAATAAAACTTTTAAAACACTGCCAAATGATATGAATTCTCTTTATATTGATAATTTAGATCATATAAAAAAAATAAATTGTGACTTATTGATATATTCAGTAAAGAGTGATAAAGAATTAAATAAATTTACATTGGAGTATAGGTCATACCTAAATTTAACAAATATTCCTATTATATATATATTTGATAGAAAAGTTTATGAATTATTTTATTTTAAAAATAATTTAGATGATTATATGATAAAACCTTTTTATATAAAAGATATTGTAACTAGAGTTAAAGTTAGGCTAAATGTTAAAGACTTACAAGATAGATTAAGAAATTTAATCAATGAACAAATAACAATACTAGACTTATCATCAGTTTTTACATCGCATTATAATTATAAAACGAGGCTTAAAACTGTTGTTATGAAGTTATCTAAAATTTTTAGAGCAGATGATATTTCAATGATTTTAATTAATAATTCTATATTAGAAGTTGTTACAGATTTAAATTCTGACCCCAAAAAATTTATGAACATCCCCTTAGACTTAAATAAATATCCTGAAATACAAGAGGCTATTTCAATTAGAAAACCTCTTTATATTAAAAATATTCAGGAATATGAAAGATTATCTCCATATATTGAACATATTAAAAATAAGGGTATAAGATCTATTCTAATCTTACCTATAATTTATCATAATGAAGTACTTGGAGTTATTTCAATTAAATTTACAACAGTACGCTCCGACACTTATGATCACTTATTAAAATATTCTATGATTATAACAAATACAACAGCTATTGCTATAAAAAATGCACAAATTCTTGAGAAGATTAGTAAAGAAATGGAAATTAAAACTTCATTTAAAGTTAAACAACAAGAAATGGCAAAATCTCTGAAACATTATTCACATTTTGTAGATAAAGCATCTATTCCAATGCTATTAGTTGACATTAGAGGAAATATACATTTTATAAATAAACAAGTAGAAAACATACTTGAATATGATAAATTTAAAATACTTACAATGAATTTCTTTTCAATCTTTTCAGATAAAGACAAAAATATTATTAAAGAAAAACTAACTTCACTTACTGAACTAAACTCATATATGGAGTTTGATTCTTTTATAAAATTACCCTTTATTGATGAGAAAAACTTGAAATTTAATATCAGTAGATTTCAAAAAAATACATTCCTTGTACAAATTGATGACCAACTTGAAACTAACAAAATTACAGAAAAAAAAATACATTCATTAAATAATGTTATTCAATTTTATGAAAACTTAATAGATTTATCTAATGAAGCTTATATTGGAGTTAACAGAGAGGGAGATATTATTCTATTCAATGGAGGAGCAGAACAAGCTCTTGGTTACAGTAACCAAGAAGTAAAAGAAATAAAAATATGGGACTTATATCCATCTCTTAAAACCGCAAAGGAAATAGCAAAAGAATTATATAAAAATAATGGGAAAATTAAAGACTATCCAACAAAACTAAAATCTAAGTTTAATAATATGATAAATGTTAAACTAAATGCTTTTTTTATATATGATAACAATAATACAACTATAGGTAGTATTGGAATTTTTAAATTAGATTAATTTTAATTGACAACCAGCTCTAAATAATGTATCAATAGGTATAAACTGTAGAGGTTCAGATGTCTAAAGAATTAATGGAAAGAGAATTATTTTATAAAGTAGTAGGATTGGCTTCAATAATACATAGAGAGCTTGGTCAAGGTTTACCAGAACACATATATAAATCTGCACTTATTCAAGAATTAAAAGAGAATAATTTAAGGTTTGAACTAGATAAAAAAGTTGATGTTATTTATAAAAAAACAACTATTGATACCCTAAAATTAAACTTAATTATAAATAACTCATTAATTGTCTCTATTATTTCAAATGAAGACTTAAAAAAACAAGCAAAAACAACAATGTTATCTGTTTTGAGATTAATCAATAAACATACAGGATTACTTTTAGACTACTCTCATGATACAATTTATTATAAAAGAGTTGTTTATAAAAATAGAAAAGCAAAAGAAATGCAATCAGCATTCTAGACTTTAAGTAATAATTATGAATGAACTAAAAATAATAGACTTACATTCTCATTCTTTTATGAGTGACGGAATTGCAACACCTACCGAATTAATCAGGTATGCACAAGTCGCTAAATATTCAATTTTCTCAATTACAGACCATGTGGATTTAAGCAATTATAAGCAAGTTATTGATACAATATTAAAATTAAAAGATATAAATTTTTATCCATTAATTTTTATACCAGGAATAGAAATTACTCATGTTCAGCCTGATAATATTTCAATAGTTGTTGATTATGCAAGAAAAATGGGTATAAAATGGATAGGTGTTCATGGTGAAACCCCTATTGAACCAGTTATAAAAGGTACAAATATTGCAGCAATAGAAGCAAGAGTTAATTTTTTAGCTCATCCAGGCTTCATAAGTAATACAGAGTTAAAATTAGCAGTAAAAAACAATGTATGGATAGAATTAACAATGAGAGGTGGACACTCATTAACTAATGGTTATGTTTACTCAAAAGGCAAGAATATTGATGTTAATTTTATTATTAGCTCCGACTCCCATAAGCCTTCTGATTTATTTAACTTAGAAAAATATATGGCCACTGCACTTGGTTCAGGAATGACACAAGAAGAATTTTTATTTCACAATAAAAATTTATACAATCATATCATTAATGATATTTTATAAATAAAAAACCAAATGGAGATTTCACAAATAATTAAAAATTTAAATATTTTTTTAGTTAAATTTTAAGTGGAAAATACCATTTATGGTAATTGAAGCTATAAGATTTATTTAGGCCTATAAGAACTTTTTAAAGAAACTGCTCTATTAAAAACAGGATTTCCTTCAATAAAATCTTTATGGTCAACATTGAAATAGCCTACTCTTAAAAATTGAAACTTTTCTTCTTTTTTAGCATTTTTTAATGAGCTTTCACATTTTGCAACAACTTTTGTTAATGAATTATAATTTATATCATCTAAGAAATCACCAGTTTCTTTACCTGGATTTTCAACATTAAATAAATTATCATATAGATTTACCTCTAAATCTATAGCATCTAAAGCATTAACCCAATGAATAGTACCTTTAACCTTTCTGATTCCTTTAAACCAACCACCTCTAGTTTCAGGATCATAATTCGCGTGAATTTCAAGAATATTACCTTCATCATCCTTTTTCACACTTGTAGCAGTAATATAATAAGCCTTCATAAATCTTACTTCTTGACCTATAGCTAATCTATAAAAATCTTTAGTTGCCTCTTCTTTAAAATCTTCTCTATCAATGTATAATTCTTTTGAAAATGTAACTTTTCTTGTACCCATAGATTTATCTTCCGGGTTATTATCAATTTCAAATTCTTCTATTTTATTTTCAGGATAATTATCAATTATTAATTTAATAGGATCAATTACAGCCATTACTCTTTTAGATTTTTTATTTAAATCTTCTCTCAAGAAATACTCTAATAATGCAATATCAACTGTTGAGTTATTTTTAGCAACTCCTATCATTTCTGCAAAAGTCTTAATAGCTTCGGCGGTATATCCTCTTCTTCTCAAACCTGAAATAGTTGGTAGTCTAGGGTCATCCCAACCTTCAACTATATTTTGTTCAACAAGTTGCTTTAACTTTCTTTTACTCATAACAGTGTAATTTAAATCTAGCCTTGCAAATTCTATCTGCCTAGGAATATATTCGGTTTCTACTTCTTTAACAAACCAATCATAAATAGGTCTGTGATCTTGAAACTCAAGAGTACAAAGAGAATGAGTAATCCCCTCTATTGCATCACTTAAAGGATGAGCAAAATCATACATAGGATAAATAGGCCACTCATCTCCAGTTCTGTGATGTTTTGTATTTGTAATTCTATAAATAATTGGGTCTCTCATATTCAAATTAGATGAGGCCATATCAACTTTAGCTCTAAGAGTATACTTACCAACTTCGTGTTTACCTTCTCTCATTTCTTGAAAAATTTTTAAGCTTTCTTCAATGGGGCGATTTCTATATGGACTATTCTTTCCTTTTTCTGTTAGAGTTCCCCTATATTCTCTCATTTCATTAGCAGTTAATTCACAGACAAATGCTTTATCTTTTTTTATTAATTTTATAGCAAACTCATAAAGAGTTTGAAAGTAATTTGAGGTATAAAATAATTTATCTCCCCAATTAAAACCTAACCACTTAATATCTTCTTTAATTGCATTGATATATTTTGCATCTTCTTTAACTGGATTAGTATCATCCATTCTTAGATTACATGTAACACTGAATTCTTCAGCAAGACCAAAATTTAAACAAATAGCTTTAGCATGTCCTATATGCAAGAAACCATTTGGTTCTGGAGGAAATCTAAACTGTAATCTTCCATTATTTTTATTATTTTTAATATCATTTAAAATGATTGCTCTTATAAAATTTGATTTTTTCTTAACTTTTGTAGCCATAATAACTCCTAAAAACTATATTTTAATTAATTAATCTATAATGTCAAGATTATAATCTTTTAAAACAATGCTTTCTTAGCATTAGACCTAGAAAAATTTTTATTTAAGTGCTTAAATGCCCTTTCTGTTGCTACTCTTCCCCTTGGAGTTTTATATAAAAAGCCCTCTTTTATTAAGTATGGCTCATAAACTTCTTCAATTGTAGTTTTATCTTCACCAACTGCAGCTGAAATCGTTTCTAAACCTACTGGACCACCTTTAAAATCATCAATAATAGTACTTAAAATAGCTCTATCCATAAAGTCAAATCCAATTTTATCTATTTCTAGTGCATTTAATGCAATATCTGCGATTTCTTTATCTATTACTCCATTACCTTTAACAAGTGCAAAATCTCTAACCCTTTTTAATAATCTATTTGCAATTCTTGGTGTACCACGGCTACGCCTTGCAATTTCAAAAGCACCTTGGTCTTCTATTTTCATATTAATTATATTTGCACTTCTTTTTACTATAGTAAAAAGTTCATCGGTGTCGTAGTATTCAAGTCTAATTATTATGCCAAAACGGTCTCTAAGAGGAGAAGTTAATAATCCACTCTTTGTAGTTGCTCCAATTAAAGTAAAGGGACTTAAACTTATAGAAATCCCTCTTGCTCCACTCCCCTCTCCAATGATAAGGTCATATTTAAAGTCTTCCATAGCTGGATATAGATTTTCTTCAATTACTGGATTAAGCCTATGTATCTCATCTATAAATAAAATATCTCCCTTTGTTTCTATTTGGGATAAAATACCCGCTAAATCACCTTTTTTTTGAATTGCAGGACCACTTGTTTGATAAAATTCCGAATTTAATTCATTTGAAATAATATTTGCCAAAGTAGTTTTACCAAGTCCTGGAGGGCCAAATAATAAAACATGGTCAAGTGCATCACTTCTCATTTTGGCAGATTCTATAAAAACCTTTAAATTTTCTTTCGCTTTTTTTTGCCCAATATAATCATCAAGAGTTTTAGGCCTAATTGTTTCTTCATAAACTCTATCATTAATTAATGGGTCTATATTTTCATTTCTCATTACTAACCTCAAAAGCTTAGGTATTCTACCATATTTTACAATATTATTCTAGAATTACTGCATCAATTTAATGAAAATAGTTAGGATGATTTAATTTTTTAAATATGGCAAGATTCATAAAATATAATGAGAAAAGTTATGGTAATAATTTTAAATCAGGATTTCCATTCTTAAAGTTTAACATAACTCATAAATTTATAAATACAGGAATAAATACAAGAATTATCATAGAATAAATAGAATAACAGGAATATTATCTATTTTTTGCCATTTTAATAAAATTTTTTAAAATAATCCACCCTGCTTTTGAGCCTTCAGGATGAAATTGGGTACCATAAGTTAATTTTTTATTATGCTTTATGGTATAAATAAAACCTTTATAAGAAGCCAAAACAGTAAAATCAGGAGGAGCTTTTTTAACTACTTCACAATGCATAGTTAAAAATCTAGAATTAGCTTTAATACCATTAAATATTTTATCTTTTAAAAAAATATCAAGCTTTATATAACCTCTTAAGCGTTTACAGTTTTTATAAGTCTTTTTGTTAGTATATTTATCATTAACCCATCCTATTTCACCATTGTATGCAGAAGCAATTAACTGATGCCCTCCACATATACCCAAAATCGGTATTTTACTATGTAAAATAACATTTTTAATTCCTAATAATTTTTTTTCTTTGTAATTTTTCCAGGGGGTATTTTGCCCACCTATAATTATTGCAAATGGAGAAATATTCTTAATCATTCTTTCATTTACATATTTATAAAAGGCTGTTTTTACTTTACAATTACATAGTTTTCTTATTACAGATCTTAAAATCTTGTCTTTTTTGTAGTTAAATTTTATCCTTGGAGTTATTAATAAAACTATATTTTTTTTATTAGTATGATTAAAAACTGTTTTACTTTGATAGGAAAATAAACTTAAGCTTATTATAAACAAAGATGTAAACATTTTTAACATACTATCCCACTCATATACCCAACTACCCTAGTTTTGTCATTACTTGCATTAGCCGAAGTTTTATAATCAATTAATTTTGAGCTTAAATTATGCTCTTTAGCTACTTTAATTAAGGCTTTTAGTCCTAATTTTCCACATGCCTCACAATTTTGTAAATTTTCAATATCTAAATTTTTAAATGCTTTTATACAATTACTATCTAATTCATTTGCTTCTTTTAAATTATAAAAATGACTTAAATCCGTTGAAATAACTAGTAAGTTATCTTTATCTTTCAATATTTCATTTATTAATAATACTATTTTTTGATATGCTATATCTCCGTAAACTATTTCTATTACTTTTGTATTATTAAAATAATGCTTAATAAAAGGCATTTGAACTTCTGTTGAGTGTTCTTTGTGAGCTTGTTTTATATATGACAAAAAATCAAGTTTTTTTATTAATTCATAAGAATAATTAATATCAATTTCAAGATTACCACATGGAGTTTCATAATTTTCTTCTAAAACTATAGAAGCATCTTTAAAATAAATATGATGACTTGGCCCAACTACTACTACTTTTTTATATTTCTCTCCATTTGTTAATTTATACACTTCTTTTGCAACATTTCCACTATAAAAATATCCTGCATGAGGCACAACTATAGCTCTAATATTTTCATTTTTAATTAAAGATTTATTATTAGAAAAAAAATTTGTTAATTCATTACAATTATCAGTATAAAAACTTCCATTAAAATAAGATTTTCTCATTTAAAAACCCCTTCTGTCTCTTTATTGAAATTTCTTTGTTCTTTTAATCCAATATTCCCCATATAAACATACTTTAATCCTGCTTTTTTACCTATTTCAAATGCCCTTTTTAATGTATTAAGAGGAGTTCGTGGTAAATTTCTTTCTTTGTAGTCAGGATGAAAAGCAGAGATATGCCATGGAACATAGTTTCCTAATTTATTAGCAATAAAATTTGCAATTTGGCTTAATTCTTGCTCACTATCATTTACCGTAGGAATAATAAGAGTAGTAATTTCTATCCAAAATCCAAGATTTTTCATTAAAATCAAATTTTCTAGAATAATATCTAAATTCCCTCCTAAAACTTTTTTATAATAATTAGAATTAAACGATTTTAAGTCAACATTTAAAGCATCTATCACACCCAACATATCATTAATCATTTCTTTACTCATGAAGCCATTGGTTACCATTACACTTTTAAAACCATTTTCCTTAGCTAATAAAGCAATATTTTTGATATAAGGATAAAAAATTGTAGGCTCATTATATGTATAAGCAATACTTTCAGCTTGAGTTTTTTTAGCAATTTCTACTATTTTAGTAGGACTAATAAAATTATCCCTAGTAAAGCCTTCAATTAATCTTTTATGTCTTTGATTAATAAACAAGGCATCTAAACAAATTTCATCATGAGTTTGTGAAATATTCCAATTTTGACAAAAAGGACATTTAAAGTTACAGCCAATAGTTCCCATGGATAATGCTCTACTATTAGGTAAAAAATGATATAATGGTTTCTTTTCAATAGGGTCAATATTTATTGCAATAGGATAACCATAAACTAAATTTTTCAATTCATTGCTTACATTTTTATTTACACCACAAAGCCCAATTTGCCCTTCTTTTAATTTACAGTAATGATTGCATAAAAGACATTTTATTTTGTTATTTTCTAATTTATCATAATACTTCATATTTTACCAAAATGAGTTATTAAAAATAATCAGATAATTTTCTCTACCTGATATACTTCTATATTCGGATGATTTTTTAAACAATCCGCATTCATTCCTGATTTTTCACATAAATACTTAAAAAAAAGTTCAAATGTAGGCAATTGTTCCCATACTTGAGGTAAAAAAGTAGCTCTATAAATTGAATGTTTTAATATTACACCATCAATATATGGTCTAATTTTTGATTTTAAATCATCGATATCTATATATTCTAGTTTTTTAGGATAAGTTAAAAGTGAAATTTCTATATCAATATTTTGAAATTCATTATAACCAACAGCTTTAAACCTAGGATCTTCAAATGCGGCAGCTTTTGCGTTGTGTATAATATCATCAATTAATGCTTGATGTGGAGTTAAAGAGCCTATACACCCCCTTAATTTATTATTTTTATTTAAAGTTACAAAAGAAGCTCTTTTTTCTTGTAATTCTGGATATTTTTTTAAGTAATCATCTCTATTTAGCTTAATATCTTTATTTAAAGTATCTAAAATAGATTTTTTTGCTATTTCTATTAATATTTTATTTATACTCTCCACTTGTTACCTCCATTAGAGAACAATAAAACTTATTTATTCAACATTATAATTAAAAAAGAAAAGCTATGCTTTTACTTTTTACCGTGTAAAACAATGTTCTAAATTTTATTAGAAAAATTTAAACAGTGTTTTACACGGCTACTATTCAAACAAACGGTCCTCTTCACTTTTTAATCTTTCACAATCCCAAGTATCATCAACTCTTACATTCTTAAAACTTCCCTCACTTGGAGTTATTTCAAGAGGCTTATGAAATGCCTCATTATCTGCACCTATAACAGATTGCTCCTCACTCCAAATTATCGTTCCACCAAAAGAATTATCATCTAAGATTTCTCCTGAAAGTGTTTTTTTAGCTCTATCAACAACATATAAACCTACTTTACTACCCATTACTAAAATATTTAAAGTCATTCCTGGATTTGAATCATTATCTTGGTCTATAACTCGCTCATCATCAGAAGTTGTGGGCAAATCATCTGTATCATTTTCTAAATTAGCGCCATTTATTCCTATATCTTCTGGATATTTTACAATAATTTTATTATTTTGAGCTGAAAAGCTATAAACCACATTTATTGGCCTCATAGCATTAATATAAGCCTCACTAAATTCTGTACCACCCATAGGATTTTCAACTTCAACTTGAATATCACATAGTTTACCAACTGCAGTAATGGTATTATCATCATTTTGAGTCATGGTAAAAATATAATAATTATATGTTTTTGTTGCTGTTGTTATTCCACTAAATTTATTATCAGAAGGTAAAAATTGCCTTTGAGCCCATTTACCTGTAAAACTAGAAAAGCTACCTAAATCAATACTATCAGCTTTACAGTTTCCATTTACACAACTATAACCACTATCACAAACTCCATTAGGATTACTAATAGAGCATCTATTGCTTTCAAACACACAATTTCCATTTACACAAATTTTTCCACTACCACAAACTCCATCTAAATGCTCACTACTACACAAAAAAACTTCTTTCTTACATTCGCCATTAATACAAATTTTATCATCTTGACAAATTCCTTCTGGGTGCTCTATAGAGCAATCATTAGCATCAATTACACATTTTCCTATATAACAAATTTTATCATCATAACATTTACCATTAGGAAACCCTTTAGAGCAATCAGGATCTTTTTTAAAACATTTTCCAGCCTGACAAAGCTTACCTGGAGCACATACTCCCATAGGAAATTCATCACTGCATTCGCCTTTATCATCATTAGGATCTGGCCCACCAAACTGGCAGCCATAAATAAAAATCATAGCTATAAAAATTACATATTTCATATTTCTCCCGTACGGGCGAGGCGGTGACTCGCCCTATCATATCATCCTATTATCATATTATAATAGGATAAGGCAACGCCTTATCCCTACTATGGGCGGATTAAATTTATCGCCCTATAATATTATCATATCATATCATATCATATCATCATATCATATTATCATATCATATCATCCTATTATCATATTATAATAGGATAAGGCAACGCCTTATCCCTACGGGCGGATTAAATTTATCGCCCTATCATATTATCCTATTATAATAGGATAAGGCAACGCCTTATCCCCACTACGGGCGGATTAAATTTATCGCCCTATCATATTATCCTATCATATTATCATATCATATTATCATATCATATCATCATATCATCATATCATCCTATTATCATATTATAATAGGATAAGGCAACGCCTTATCCCTACGGGCGGATTAAATTTATCGCCCTATCATATTATCCTATTATAATAGGATAAGGCAACGCCTTATCCCCACTACGGGCGGATTAAATTTATCATAATTCAAATGATAAATTTAATCCGCCTGCTAATACTAAACCACTGCTTCTAAATCCGGGATATCCGGGATTATTACTTTGAAACCCTCTTGAATCCTCTATGTATTCTCCTGTTTTAGAATCAACAGAATCAGGAAATTCATCAACAACAGCATATTTCTGATTTAAATTCTTTGTTACAGACCTAGGAATCAAATAATGTAACTGAAAATTTGCAGATAAATTAAATTTCATAAAAGAAAATACAAATAATTTTCCCCATGAAAATGCAAAACCAATTTGACTATTATCAACATAGTTTGTTCGCCCTGTTTGGCTAGGAACAGGTGTGGGAATTTTGTTTACCCTACTTGTATAACTTGACCATTTGGAATACAAAACAGAAGACATAATTGTTAAAAAATCAGGTAAAACTTTCCAGTTAAATCCAAGTGAAGCCCTTAATGGTTCATAATAATATGTAAATCCAACAGATTGTTCATTAAATTTATTACCATCTTTATTTTCATAATCAAAAAACATAGTTTTGGTTTTAATATCTATAGAATTTTTATATTCAAAATGAAAAGTTGATGTTATAAAAAAGTTTTTTGATGTTTTTAATAAAATAGCTAAATGAGGTATAAAGTTAGTATCAGCAACAACATAAGGCCTCATTTTATCTAATTTTTGCTCAACAACATCGTCAACATATATTTGTGTATCAGCTGTTGAAGCTATAGACATAGTTAAACCAACACCAAATGAAAGAAATTTTTTATAATAATAAGCTCCTGCAAAAGAAAAAGAACCATTTTGTAATCTATCTCCATATAATTGAAATCTCAATGAATTAGAAAAGTATTGTTCATTTTCATTCACAAAATAAGGGTCCATAATCATAAAAGAACCAGCAGGAATCAAAGCATTTACCCCCATAAATAACTTTTCTTTTATTAGTTCTTTGCTAACTCCAATATTTAAATATGCCATAGTATTGTCAGGATTTAAACTTCCTCTTTTTTTTAAATAGTTTGTTGGATATGGCTTATATTTAATGGGGTTAGTTGTCCCGTTAGGCTCCATTTGTTTTGCATCATAAATTCTTTCTGTTATATCAGAGCCATCAGGTCTTTTTTTATAACTTATATCTAAATTTTGATGTAATATAAAAAATGATACATCTGTTCTATTTTTTAATAAAGGAATCAAAGCGGGATTAAAATAAGAAGCATTTGCTCCATTTAATGCCACCCTAGAATTTAATGAATTTTCATGACCAATACTACCAAAGGATTCAAAAAGAGTATTTCCATAAATAGAAACAGAAAAAATTAGCAGTAACAGTATTTGAATTATAACTTTTTTTTTCACTGTTCTCCTATAGTTTGAATATATATGTTACTGTACAAATTCCAGATTTTGGCGAATTATATCTTCCTTTTTTTATAATAGCCTCTAAACAACCAGATAAATTTTTATTAAAAATATTATTTTTTGTTAAATTGACTTTTAGAACATCTCCAGACTCATTTATTATCCAAGAATAGCCTATTATCCCTTTTTTAATATTATTACTTTTAAAACATTTTTTAAAATATGGGCTTAAATTATGAAATACTCTATGAATATCACTTTTTTTACATTCTCCAATAATATCATCAGGATAAATAAATTTCATTTTTTCTTCAAGACTATTATTGTCATGATTATCATTAGGCTTATTTTGCAATCTAGCATCAGGAACTAGCACAGTATTATTATTACTATTTACTAAATTATCATTATCATTTTCATTAATAACTTTATAACTATTGCTATTTTCATTAATATATTTTATTTTTGATTGTTTACAGACAGATAATTCATCCATAATAGATTGTATTTTATTCTCTTTTCTTTTAATATTCTTTTCTAGTGTATTAATTGTTAAATAACTTTTTTTTAGTTTATTCTCCATTTGCTTAATTCTTGAATTATTCTTTTCATTATTATTACAAGAAGTAGCACAAAACATAAATAATAGTATAACTAATATAGCTTTTATAACATCCTCCGATAACGCCTAATAACAAGATACAATATTATCTATTTTTTTACAAATTTTAACACTTTGAATGTATAAATATACTGTTATTCCCATAAGACTAGTGTAGCGATTTGGAGAAAATTAAAATTAATCTTTCTTTAATTTATCTATAATCTCTTGAGGGTTATCAACATCTACAACTACTCTACTATATTTAAAATTATCTAACTCAAAAACTATAGCATTTTTAAAATGACTACTCCAAAATTCTTTTCTGTTTTTACCATAATATGTACCTGAAAGTATTATTTTAGGCACATAAGTGCCAGGAAATCTAAGAGGTGCTGATTTCATATCACGAGGTTTAATATAAACATCAATAATAGAGCTTTTAGGAATCACTAAACTCTTTTTTAATGCCCATAAAATATCCATTCCGTCAATAGCAATTTCAACAACATCATTTTTAATAATAATTCTGTTCATAATACCTCCTAAGTAAATAAACTATTTAATTTCCTTGTTTAACCAATTTATAATTTTACTCAACACTTTTTCATTAATAATCTCATCTAATTTACCATATTCACTTGGTAAACCCGTTTTTGCTGTTTGAAATAAATGATTTAAGTTTTTAAATGTAATGATTTCATATTCTTTATTTCCAGCTTTATTAAGAGCTTCTTTTATTGCATTATTGAATGTAATCTCTTCTTCAATATAAGGGTAAGGCTTTTTAGGAGTTTGTTTATAAATTTTTTCATTAATCTTTAAATTTCCCAACCAATTACCCAAAACAAAGTCCACCTTATCTCCTTTATTACTTTTTTTAACAACGCCCTGCTTTTTAGATGCAAAACTCTGTATTTGCATAAGAGACATCAATAATATTAATAAAAAAATCCTCATAATTCCTCCTTATTCACTAGGCATAGAAACAAAAGAGACAAGCTTTTTATACCTATTCTTATTAACTTTATTATTTACATACTTGTTGAAAACTTTTTTTAATTCCATATTTAACTTATTTTCTTCTTCTTTAGATAAATATAACATCATTTGTGAAAATGAAGTATTATATTTTATATAATTTAAATCATAATTTTTAAAATTATCCTCAAAATCACCAGTTAATAAAGAGATAAATTGAGTAAACAACATCTTATACTCTCTTTCAGACATATTTTTAAGTTCTTTTTCAGTTAACATTCCATTTTCAATAGCAAAAGTATATGTTTTCTCTGTAATACCATTAATTATTCTTTCACTTGTTACTTTTATAATATTTTTTTCATACATTTTTTTTATATGTCTATATAAAGATGGTTTCGATATTTCAGTAATATACTTAGATATTTCTTTTATCGTCAACTCATTATTTGTTAAAACTCTTATTATCTTTATGGTTAAAGGTTTTACTAAAATATCATTCTTCATAAAGCTCCATGTGATTAATCATTATCAATATTGATAACGATTAGTTTCTAAATGTCAAGTAATAAATTATCTCTTTCTCGTAATAATTCAATAAAATAATCACTTAAAAAATGTATCAGTATTTTAAATAATTTATATATTCTTATCATTTAAATATCAAATTGTACTTAAAAACATATTGACACTTAAAAAAAAATGGTTATATTCTAATTTGGGTTTGCTTTGTGAGGAAAAATGAGCGAGAAAAAAGATTATTATGAAATATTAAGTGTACACAGAGACGCAAATTCTGTAGAAATAAAAAAAGCATATAGAAAAATAGCTT
>Ga0256842_1000896_pt1 | contig 25622 bp, 38 predicted proteins | sample 4559240metaG_FD_185973 | JGI IMG/M metagenome (GOLD analysis project Ga0256842, IMG submission 185973) | Hydrothermal vent microbial communities from Guaymas Basin, Mexico - 4559-240 | ecosystem: Environmental > Aquatic > Marine > Hydrothermal vents | place: Mexico: Guaymas Basin | collected... | reverse complement strand
GCCTTTTGGTGGTATTATAAACATAGTTTCTTTTGGTGTTGATGTTTACAAAAAAGTAAAACGCAGGAAGAGGTATGAAAAAGATGCAGAAACAATCGCTGAATTGGAAGGAATTATTGATAATAACGACACTACTAGCACTAATAATAATAGCAACAAGCTGCACAACAAAACGAGTAAGAATAATTGATAATAGAATAATGGCTCACTGGATGGTAGAAGGTGAAAAAGCACCTTATGATGGTGTCTTGCTAAACAGCTACACTTATCAAAATTTAATCTACAAGGTTAAAAAATGTAAAAAAGGGAAGTAAATGGAAAGCGTTATAAATGATTTGGATAAAAGATTAGATGAACTTTCTCAGAGTATGGCTGTAATGTCAAACAACTTGGAAGTTCAAGGCAAATCAATAGAAAAGCTAACAGAGAGCTTTCAAAAACTAGCGGTCTTCATTGAAAGAACAAATGACAATGGGAAAAAAATAGAAGCAATTTTTAAAAAATTAGATGAAATAAATGAAAAAGGAACAAAGAATTGTCCTGTTAACTCACAGCGAATAACTACTTGTGAGTCAAGAGTTGATAAATTAGCTAATTATGCTATAGGAGCTTTACTAGCTGTAGCAATGCAATTTTTAGCTATATTAGTTTTTATAATTGAGAAACAGGTTAAGCTATAATTCTAACTATAACTTTATCTGTATTACAGTAACCTCCAAATTCAAAAGATACTTTAGTAATTATAGGTATTTTATCATCTTCTATAATGCCTATTTCACTAATACTATCACAAAAAAATTTGTCTATAATACTGCCATAGTTCATCAAGTCCTTTCTATTTTTTCTGCTAAAAAATATTTTATAGTTTATACTAATATTATTTTTAAATTCAAAATTAATATTAGTATACTTTTCTAATATTTTATTCTTTACTATCTGATGATAATTTTGCTTAGCTTTATTTTTTGATTGGTAATGTAAATTTCTATAAAGATTTAAGCTTAGTAATTTGTCCCTACGCCTATGCCTAACAGTAGGCATAGGCAACTCTAGCTCAAACATTTTTTAAATCCTTATCTATAAAATATCCATATAAGTCATTAGATACATTTTTTCTTGCCTTTATACTAGTTTCTAATTCTTCTATCTCGTGGTTTATTTCATCTTCAGTGTATTCAATCCCGTGTTTAAACCCGTGAATAAACGCTGTCTTGTAATGAAATCCTATAGTATCAATGGCATCAGTAGGAGCATTATGAGTTTTTAAAACTTTACATAAATATTCCCAGTGTTCTCTCGCTAATTGTTTAGCTTTTTCTTCTTGTTCTTTAGTCATAGTTACTCCTTTGATATATTATTTTATTATACCTTTATATCATCTAAATTTTGATATTTGCCTTCATATTCTAATTCTGGTTCATTGTGTTTATGAAAAGTTATCATCGCTATCCCATAATTGGCATATATTTTTACAGGATTATAACCAAGATTGGCTATTTCTATAGTAAGATACCCTCGCCAATTTGGGTCAAGATAAGTAATATTGGCAAATATACCTACCCTTGCATAAGTAGATTTTGTTAAAGCAATCCCTGTTGTATCCGTAGGCATACCTATAAACTCTTTTGCTTTTGCAAGTATAAAACTTTTAGGTGGGATTACTACAACATCAGCCCTAATTTTATTAAAACATTTCTCTGTCTCTTCAGGGTTCATCGGGTCAAGTATACATTCTTTACCTAGTAATCTTTGCCACCACTTTGGTTTTTTGGGTATCCAAAATTCATTGTCAAGGCATAGGGTATACCCACTTGGGTCTAATCCATAGCTAATATTGCATTTAACTTTATCCACAATCGGTGAAATTAATTTCATTTTCTTAATTTCTTTATCTGTTAAAATCATAGTACTTCTCCCAATAATGGTAACGATTTAATCCATTTACAAAATGCTCCCCATTCATTAAGTTTGTGGTCTTTTCTTTGGTAGTAAATATTTTTTAGCTGTAAATAGTTTGTTGTTATTCTCATTTTAAGCGTAAATCCTAAAGGTAAATTGGCTAATAAATTTTCCCAGTCTTCTTTACTTTTTGTAGATAGCCACTTATCGTGTAGATACAGCAACCTTTCTTCTATAATACTATCTATGTTGTCGGGTAGGTTATTTATTAGAAACTCTTTACTTTGCAAGCTGTGCATTTTGCTTGTAGACATAACAATATCTAAAAAATGATAACGTTGCATTTCGATAATAAAATAGTGGGGTGCATCTAGCATAAAATTAACTATAATACCTTTTAAAAAGCTGTCGTGTCCACTACAAGGCTTTGCACTTGCAAGCTTTTTGGCAAGATTAAAATCAGCTTTATTGTGGTTGTAACTTAATCCTATATCTCTTACAGCATCATCAAGACCATAAATTTTAGCATCATAAATAAGTATCATAAATCCTCCAGTAAATTCAATTCTTTTAATTGTTTAATAACTTTACTAACTTTGTATTTACTTAAGTTTAGTTCTTCCATCATTTCATTATTGGTCATTTGTGCTTTACGTTCGGTGTAAAGCATATAAGTTAGAACTAGCTTTGTTTCAGGTAGCATATATTTATCTGTTAGAACTTCTCTTATAATTTCATACTTATTAATTCCCTTCGTTTTCATAATATCCCGCCTCAATTAAGAATTGCTTTAGTAATAGCTGCTTACCTGTTAAAATAAAGTATTCAACGCTATCTTCATATTTGTCTACATACTTAACTTCTAGTTCTTCTAATTTTTTGTTTACATAATCTAGTTCTTTTAATAGCCTATCTAATGAAATTGATTTCATTTTATATCCTTTGTTAGTATAAATCTTTCAAGCCTAATCACTCTATTTACCCATCCTTTTTCAAAGCTACTTCCTGTATTCATATATGTATGTATTCTATCTAGCACGAATAATCTATGTAGCTTTTGTATAGGAATATAGCTTGCAACATAGTTATAGGCTTCTATTGTTTTTTTACCTACAATTCCATCGACAGTAATACTTTGACCTTCTTCACAAATCATTTCATTTATTACAGTCTGTAATGACATTCCTGCTAATTTTGGTTTATGAAACCAATAATCAAAATATTGAATGTTAAGTGGAAAAGCTAAGCTGCCTGCATTACATTTTTTAAACAAACCAAGATAAATTTCCATAACAGTTTCATACTCATTACCCTGTTCTATAGCCCTTGCTATTCTACCAAATTCACTTGGATAATACTTTTTTGTTATTCCATAAATAGTTGCACCAGCACTGTCTCCTTTTGGTTGTCCCTTCTTCTCTATGTTGTATGCAATAAACTCAAGGTATGCAACAATAGTTTCTTTACACTTACTCATAATTCCTCCAATATATTTATTAATTTGTCTTCAGGTATATCTCCAATAATGACATCTACTACAGAAGTATTTCTTTTTAAAATTAAACAAGGTATACTTCTGACATTATATAACATTAATTTTTCCATTACATCTTCATCATCTACATTATAGCTAGTGAATTCAATTTCACTAAATTTACTTTTTAACTTACTTATTTTTTCCTTCATAGGCTTACACCCTGCACAATTATTTCCAGTAAAAAGTATTGCAAATTTATTCATTCTACACTCCTTTCAATATTGGATATATTACCTATTACTTTTTTTATTTTATCTAATCTTGATTTACTTACTCTTGAACCACCATTTGCAGATGTAAAAATTCTAGTTATGAAGTCAGCGTCTTTTGTTAGATTAAAAGATAGCTCTTTAGTAGTTTTAAACCTATGTTTTTTCTTATACTCTTCTACAAGATTATACAATTTTTTAACATCTATTCTGATTAACTCTCGTTCATTCTTTTTCTTTCCAAGCTCTATAAAAAATTCCTTATCATTCAAAGTTCTCTTAATTCTTTCATATAGAGAAGGTGTTACTTTTTTCTTTTTAATGGCGGTTCTTGCTACAGAAACATAATCTCTAAATAAGGTATAATAACTTATATCATATTTTTTAAAAATTTTGTTTATCTCTTTTACTAGACTATTATACTTTTCATCAGATATATATTCTCTATTTACTCTTTTATCTATTTTACTATTTTTTGAAGTTCCTCTTTTTGGGAAAGTTTTTTTAAAGTATGAATTTGTATAAATTTTTGTAGCTTCTTCTTCTGTAGAAAACCCGTGTTTAACTTCTATCTCTTTTATTTTTTTAAGGGCTTCTTCTTCAGTATAACCACATTCCTTAAAGATTAAGATTGTTTTTTCTACAATAGACATACAGCTCACTCCTAATATAAGCTAGTTATAATTAGTAGTTATATAAGTTTGTAGTTTTAAGACCCTTACTATCCAATTTATTCTGTATCTTCTATCTGATAGGCTAATATGGAAAAAGCATCTTTTTGTATTGAAATATAAAATCATTTTATACAATGTTTCTGTGCTGACTAATTTGTTGTTCATTTCTTTTAAAGATGCTAATGTTTTATTATCAAATTTTCCATATTCAGTTATACCTGAGAACATAAATTTATTTAAGGATTTTTGTATAAGTGTTATTGCTTGATTTTCAGAGTTTAACCAAAAATCAAAATAGTAATACCTTAAAGGTTCAGGTATAAGTTCAGCATTACTTTGTGCATACTTATTAGTATAAAAGTTAATAAGAGTTTCTTTCAACTCTGATGCTGTTTTGATTTTAGTTTCTTTATCCATCACTCTAGTATTTATTAGCTTATATATTTTTTCAAAAGTTTCTTTATCACTTGATTTTTTTACACCGAATAGATTATCTTTTTTTCCTTTACCTTCTAATTCTAAGGCTATAAATTTAAAATAACTATGTAAATCCACTAGTCCTCCTCTGCTTCAAGCTCAGCTTGACGCTCAATTATTTTTTCTTCTACTTGAATTAACAATGTTTCTAAGGATAAAATATCAGAAGAAGAGAGGGACTTAATCCCTCCCAACTTAGACAGGGTTAAAAGCTTCCATAAAGTGTAAAGCTCATCAGGTCTAAGTTCCAAAGTTATCATAACTCAGTTACCTTTTCTTCATTAATAGCATCTTTTAAGCTATTATAAGGTGTAAACTTAACCCTAAATTTATCTCCCATTTTTACTTTCTTTCCAGTAAGGTTACTTACACCTTCTTTTAAAGGAACGTATACAAAAGATATTTTACCAACATTAGGTAAAGAAACTTCTACTTCTTCTCTTTTGTATAGATGACCTAACCCAGCACTAATTGCCATCCAGCCTTCTCTGATAGTCTTTTGAGAAACTCCAGTTAAGCTTGCGGCTTCCTTTACAAACTCTTCCCATTTTACTTTTGTCATTTTACTCTCCTCCTTTTTAATCATCTATTTCTTCCATATTTCCCCAATCTTCACCGTAAGAAAAACTACTTGCTATAGGATAATTAAGGTTTACATTGAAATATTTTTTTATATACTTTTTAGATAGGACTTCCATTGAATACTTGGTAGATTTAATTGCCAGCTCTAAATCCTCCTTTTTAACAAATCCATACAGAGCATCGTGAACCAAGAATAATGTTACTATTCTATCATTTAATCTGTATTTGTCAATATATTTCTGAAAAATTATCTGTGAAATTAGGTTTATATCTGATGATATACTTTGAATTGGAAAATTTACTGCTTGTCTTTCAGCTTCACTCTTTAAAAAGAAGTCATCGCTATTTATAAATTCAAGATGTCTTCTTCTACCTAAGGGGCTTTCAACATATCCATACTTCCTAGCAAACATAACAGTTTTTCTATGCCAATCTAGTATTTCAGGATATGCTTTAAAAAATTTCTCCCTTAGTTCTTCAGCTTCTTCTATTGTAAATTCTACACCATAGTCATTCTTTGCAATTTGTTGAAAGGCTTTGGCACTAGCACCGTAAATAAATCCAAAGTTTATTGCTTTAGCTTGCTGTCGTTGTTCCTTAGTAACTTTATCAATAGATGTTCCAAATAGCATATTCACTGTATTTTTATGTAGGTCTATTCCTTCATTTAATGCCCTCATTATTCCTTTACACTTAGAAATCCAGCCCATTATTCTCAATTCTGATTGTCCTAAATCCCTATCAAAGAAATAATAACCATCTGGAGCTTTAAAACATTGTTTTATATATTTACTATATATTCCTCTTTGTGGGATAGTTTGTAAAGGTGGATTTTTTATAGACAGTCTACCAGTTTTAGTTGAAATAAAAAATGTATGAGGATATATTTTACTATCTTTTTTATTAATGCTATTATACAATTGTGGAAAATAGGTTGTCAATATTTTATTTGCTTTTTTCCAATCTAGTAAATATTCTACAAATTTATACCTACTAAAATTCTTTAAGTGCTTTTCTGTAGTAGTAGGTATTCTTGTTTTTTCTGTTAGTTCTAACGGCTTCAATTTTAATCCATCTTTGTGCAAGAATAGATAATCATTTATAATTGCTGCACGGGTTAAAGTTAGATTGTCCTTGTACTCTTCCTTAATACTTTTAGGTAGTAAAGATAGAGCTTTTTTTACCAAGTCATCAGCTATATTTTTTAATTGTTCTTCGTGTTTAACTGCATTTGTAATGTCTATATATATTCCTTGCTGTTCTAATCTTGCATATAAAGTTTGTGCTTTATAAGTTAGGTTGATATAATAGTTTAAAACACTTGGCTGTGTTTTTAAAATAGATATAAGTTTATTATAAGACCTTAAAGTAGCATCACTGTCAACACCATTATACCTAATTATAAGATTTTTATCTGCTTTTTCTAAAGTTTCCCGTTGACCCTCTGCAATTTCTTTTATATGCAGCATTCCAGCATATCTACTTGCTACTTGTTCTAAGCTATAAGGAAAGCAATTTTCTTCGTGAACAAGATGAGCCATTGTTAATACATCGTGTACTGGTTGTGTAATGTCAAATCCAAACTTTTGTTTAGTCCATATTTCTTCAAATGGTCTATTAGCTACAACTTTTATTAATTTAGATGTTAATATTTTTTTTACCCACTCTATCTTTTTATCTATATCAGTATCAAAAACTATTACCATACTTTTATTAGGGTCTACACTAAAAGATACAGATAATATTTTTGTATCATTACTAAAAGGATTTAATCCATTTGTTTCATAATCGAAAGCAACTATTCTTTTTGAAAGAATATACTTGAGATGTTCTTCTTTAAACTCTATGTATTTAGATGTATCCAAATCTATTTTCTTATATCCATTTTCTATAAAGTTATTTAATATTTTAAATGTATCAACCCAAAGCTTACCTGCTTTTGAAAGCTTAATATTATCCTGTGAAATTGATTTCACAGTTACACCATTTCTTAAAGCATAAGAAGGGTGTATAGAAATTAAAACCCAGCAATTAAACTCATCTGACCATTCAAAAGTTCCGCTTCTTGTAGTGATTTTACTACCATCTTTTAATATCTGTCTTACTGCAGTTGAACCAAAAGCTACTATAAGTTTTGGCTTAAGCTTTTTTAAAATATTCTCAACATTAGGTCTACAGGCTTTCAATGCTTTAGTCAAACTTTTTTTATCCTGATTATCTACCTTACATTTAACAGCATTTATTATTGCAACATCTTTTCTTGTTAAATGTGTATAGTAGTCTAGGGTAGTAAATAATAGCTTACCACTTTCACCAACAAAAGGTTTTTTTAATTTTACTTCTTCAACAGCAGGTGCTTCTCCCATTATAACAATCTTTGCATTTCTATTTCCTACATAAGGAACTTTTATTTCACCCTTATATGGACAGTTCTCACAACTCATTTTTATCCCTCCTTATTAAAACAAATATCTCTAAATGGGCATTGTTTTGCTATTGGTGAGTTATAATTTAGGCATACTCTATCTGGAAATTTTTTACCCTTTATTTCTTTTATTGAATTGTTTAAAGTATTTTCCCATTCTTTGTCTAATACTATTTTAAATACTTTGATAGGGTCTTTATGAAAGGTCTTACATACATAAATAATATATCCCTTATGACTACTGAGTTTATATTTTCTAACTGTAGACCTATCTAAATGTTTTATTAGCCAAAGATATGTTTTAACCTGATATATATGTGATATTAAAGGTTTGTTCAAAGCAGAAAAGTCGTCTTTATTTATAGTTTTTAGCTCAATCACATAAGTTCTATCACCTAATATAGGACTATTTAGTAATAAGTCAGGATTTCCTCTAATATAGATGTTGTCTTTTATATGTTCTTCTAAAGTAATTTGTTGCCTAATCATAGGTATACCACAACTATCACATATAACTTCTTTGTCATTATACTCTTTTATTTCTGCTGTTCTACAGTTTGGGCAGTAGTATTTAAAATATGCTTTGTTATCACTATATCTTCCAAGATATTTAATAATAAAATCTTCTACTGCCAGACCTATACTAAATGTAACAATAGCACCATTGTTTAAATATCCATTACTCTGTTCTATCTTTACCTTTTTTGTTTTAGCTATATGTATTTGTCTTGGACATAAGCTAACTATAGACGATGCGTGAATTATTATATCTTTATTGTCATTAGTTCTTGTGCTACCTTTTTTTACTCCTTCAAGTAATGAACTCATAACCATTCCTTTAAGTTGATTAACTTCTATTAAATTATTATTCATACCAATACCTTTTTTACCATATCTTTTGTAACTAGATATAAGTTTGCTACCTTATTAAATGTTCTTACTTTGTTAAATGCACCAGCTTCCCATACACCATCTTTTATTTCTATAAATACTTTATATTCTGGAAGGTAGAAGTCTGGAAGATACATTATTTTTCTATATACTAATGAATAACTTTCATACTCAAATTTAATTTTATGCTCATACATTTTAACAGCAAATAATTCTTCAGCTTCACTTCTAAAATTTTGTAGGTTACTAGTCATATTCTCATAGCAGTTATACTTAAGTTTGTTATTATTGTTCATAATATCTTTTAAGTCGGGTCTAAAATTTTTAGTTTTATTTAGATATTCTTTAAAACAATCTATTGAACATACGTTTAAAGCATATTTACTGCCTTTAAACTTCTTAAACTCATAGCTTTTTCCACAATTCATACAGGTATAATACATTATAAATCTCCTTTAGATATTAAAGTTACTAATTCATTATAACATTTATAGTATTCTTTTGGTTTTGTTTTAAAATATTCTTCTACACTTGCAATAGTTCTTAATCCTGAACCAACATTGTATTCACCCTTTTCTTTTGTAATGATATTATATTTTATTGCATAGTCAGCTACTACTTTGGTATCTAAACTATCGCCAGTTTTAATTCCATTTTCTTTATCATCAACTAAAGCAATTTTAAATATCCCACTTCTATAAGGAAGAATACCTGATACTTTAGACTTTTCTATTTTAAATCCAAGTTCTACCCATTTAGCTGGCTTAGTTTCTGTTGCAGTATCTTTTTGTTTTACATAAAATTTTATGTCCAATCCTGCAACAAAGTTTTGAAAATAACCACCTGCTTTTTGTGTTTGTTCACCAAAAACCCTTGCACCTATTTTTGCTCTTTCTTGATTTATAAGAATACAGCCTAAAGGTCTATGCTCTCTCTTTGCTACACTATAGATGGGTAATAGCCTCCTAATAAATTTGTTAATTAATTTAGCTTGTAATCCTACAGTATCATCAAATGCAGAATTTTCTGCTTCTGTAGTAGGTATCATTTGTGCAAGGCTATCTACAAAAATAAATCCAATCTCAGGTTCTTTTGCAAGGCTTATAGTAAAATCTATTCCCTGTTCTCCATAGTCTGGTGTTACTACAAGTAGCCTATCCATATCCTTTTGGTCTATAAAGTTACTTGCCCATAACTTATCAAAGCTATCTTCAAAATCTATATAAGCTACTTGCTTATCCTTATACTTTTGTAAAAAATTGCCTATTATTTTTAAGGATACTGTAGTTTTACCTGATGAATAATTACCGTGAAATATAGAAAATTTCCATAGTGGAAGCCCTCCACCTGTAAGAGCATCGAATGTAAATATATTTGAAGGTATTCTTGGCAGGGTTTCTTTTTTAAATTCTGATGCTTTCTTTATATGGGTAGTATCTAATTTCATATTAAGCTCCTTTTTATTTCTGATACCTTTTTGTCTATATAACTAGATACATAATCTTCTACTTCTTGCCTTGTTTCTGTTACCCTACTTACAGTTGTTGGCACAGTTATACCGAATGAAATTTTAGTGCTTTCGTAATCACCAAGATTAACAGTTGCGTGTTCTGTTAAAGTTATATGAACTATATCATCTGGGTTTAAAGTCTTAAACTCTTTATTAGTTTTAGCCTTTGTTTTAGCTTTTGTTTTATTTTTTATACCTTTAATTACTGCCATTTTATCCCCCTTTATACCTAAATTTTATTTTGGATTTTATACTATTATAAAATCTTTCTCTTTTATACCAATATTGTTGCATTATTCTATTTTCATAGTCAATAAAATCTACAACTAAAGGTTGAAAAGTATATTCATCTTTTCTTAATATCCTACCTACCGCTTGTTCTATATCTGTTCGAGGTGTAGCGAATACAAGTGTGTCTAATTCTTGTATATCCAGCCCTAATCCAGCAACTTGATATGTTCCAAGTATAACTCTATGATTTAAATCTTTTTTAGCTCCAGTAGCCCAACCATAATCTACATTAGGTAACCGAAGTGAAATTGATTTCAATAAATTTTTTCTGTCAGATAGAACTAAAATGCGCCTTCCCTTTTTATACATAGTTGATATAGCTTTTGCTATAATATTTGTTCTTTTATTGTCATTAGCTAATCTATTTAGAAATCTTGAATGTATGAACTTTCCATTATACATACAGCAATTTTTATACTTTTTATCAAGATATCTAAATGCTATAACCTTTGGTGTAGCATTACTTTTATTGCTACTTGATATAATTTCACCTATATTGTATAAAAAAGCAGGCTCGGTTTTATCCTTTCTTCTTGGTGTAGCAGATAGCATTAATCTATAGCTATCCCAAAATTTAGGTGCAACTGTTGAAAATGTTTTAGCCCCTAATAAATGTCCCTCATCATAAACAGTCAATCCAAATCTGTTATATACTTCTTTTGGGTATTCAATAGAAGATAAGCTTGGTAGCATACCTATAACTACTGGCTTTTTATACTCACATTTTTTAGACTGTATAACCCCAATGTCCTCTTTTTTTAAGTCTGTATGACTAAGAAGCCTATCTACCCATTGTTTTAAAAGGTAAGTAGTTGGTACGATAATAAGAGTATTTAATTTAATTTTTGACATTATATAAATAGCAACTACTGTTTTTCCTGTGCCTGTCTTTGCTTTGATAATCCCACCAAAAGTTTTTAAGTATCTATATTTATTTAAAAATGCTTTTACTATTTCTTCTTGGTGAGACTTAAGTTCAAATTTAATATTAAAATTTATACCCTTCCAATTAGAACTTTCTTTTATTGGTAGTTTATTTTCAAACAAAGCTCGTGGAAATAAGTATTCATTCTCTGATACTTTTTTATAAAGTATTAACTTTTCTTTAAGGTATTCATTATCAACAGGTGAGTATATCTGTATTTCATTCTTCTTAATTAACGGCAAGGGTGGATTAAATACCCTTGCCATATTAGTTACTTCAGCTACTTTAAAATCCATATTTAGCTCCTAAAAAAGTATATCATCATCTGTGTTTTCTATTAAGTCTTCATCTTTGTCCTTCTTTTTCTTGTAGTGTTTTTTACTTGTTGGTTTCTTTTTAGATTTATTTTCTTTTTCTTCTATCTCTTCTAATTCTTCTTCTAATTCGTCATCTAATTCTTCTAACTCTTCTTCTAATTCTTCTTCATCAGTTAAATTACCAAGTTCATCATCTTCAAATTCTTCGTCATCTAATCCATCTTCTATAATATCATCATCAGAACCTAGTTCTTCAGTTACAGCAAAGCCCCATCTTTCATAGTCTTCTTTAGTTGGTGGTGCAAGTATTTCCATATAATCAAAAGGCTTGTCTGCATCTTCACCATATTTTTTTAGGTCTTTAACTTTACCAACATATTTAAAATGAGTTCCTGTATTAGGTTCTTTTGCACCATATCTTTTTATTTCAAATACCCTTCCTCTTAATGACCCATACTCTTCAATTAAATCAGCAAGTATTTGAATAACTTCTCCTTTAGCTGGAAATAACTTCTTTATATTTTTGTATTCCTTGCCATCTTTTCCTTCGAATTTTCTAGTATCAATTATGGTATAATGAGCTGTCCAAGTTGGATACAAACCTGATTCACATAATGGGCAAGGCTTTACACTATTAACACAAGTTGCAAAGTTATTCCAGCTATCTCTAATTTTAAACTGGTGAACATCGCAGTAAAATCCTTCGCTGTCTACAAAGATAACCTTTGCACTCTCACCAGCTTTTAACCAAAACCTTGATACCCTATTTTTCCTCATTTGTTCTAATTGTTCCTGTTTTTGTTTAGCCCTTTTAACCCCGTCATTTCCTTTTGTAAACCAGTTACCCATAACTTTTGTCCTCCTTCAATTTTAATACTAAAATTCTAACAAATCCCTTTCATTTTGTCAAGAAGAAAAATTAACAATAGAACCCCAATACCGTAGAGATTTTAAACTATCCCTTAACAAATGTATACCTCCTTTCTCATAAATTTCTGCTGGGTCTTTACAATTAAAATATTCTGTAATGTGGTAAACGTCATTTATAGGTAAGATTTCTTTTAATATTGTTTCAAACATTTTAATTCCAGCATCATCATTATCTAAAAATAAGACAATAGGAACTGATACTTTTTTTAATTCTTCTATTTGTGATTTACTAATCCCACCACTTAATCCCCAAACATTTGTAATTCCTATTTGTTTTAAAATCATTGTATCTCTTTCACCTTCTACAATAAATAGAAACTTTTTTCTACTTAATTTAAACTGCATACCAAAAAAAGCACCAAATTGTTTAAATTTTCCTACTGTCATAAATTTTCTATCTACCCTAAATTTTAGTCCTACTAGAGATTTATATTTGTATATAGGAAATATTATCTGTCCATTATATTCTCTAATATTATACTGTTGTAAAGTTTTTTTCTCCACAGCTTTCCATTTTCTATTTATAAGTGGAAACATTTCTAATTTATAATCAGGAATTTCTTTTAGCTCTTCTTTTTTTGGTATTATAATTTGAGCTGTATTTTCATACTTATTTATAAAAGACTGTAGGTTAGTAAACCTTTTCTTATATACAGATGTCAAAGCATAAGGTAACTTCTTTAATGTTCCTTTAACTCCACAACCAAAGCAATGAAAAGCAGATGTATCACTTCCATAAGTTATAGAAAACGAAGGGTTTCTATCTGTTTTATTTTTATGCAAAGCTTTAGCAAAGGGACAATTAAACATTACATAATCACTACCCACTCTTATTTTTGATGACTTAAAATATTTTGCAATTCTTATAATATTTTCTTTATTCATAGCCCTTTACCTCATCAAATCTCATAGTATTCCAATCCCAATTTATAGTAAATTTATCTGTTTCACCGTCTCTACTACCAAATATTTCTATTTCTCTTGTTGTATCACTATCATCAGGTTTTAATAAAGCTATACCTACACTTGTTAACTGTGATATGGCATCTGATAATCCAATATTTTCAAAGCCTTTGTCGGATACTGATGTTGCTTTTCTACCTATATTTCTATTAAACTGATAACTTGCTACAATGGGTATCTGTAATTTCATTGCTATAAATTTTAGTTCCTCTGCTGTGTGGGTAACAAGTTCCCATTTAGATTTAAAATGTTTTGAACTTGACCTTAGTAAATAAGCACCATCAATATAGACTATATCTGGTTTATACTGTTGTATTGCAAATAAGACATCTTCTATTGATACACTAAATTGCCCGTCAATAAATTTGTAGTTGTCAGTGAAACTGATTTCATTTAAATTTTCTTTTATTTCTTTTTCTACAAAAGAAGGAATACGTCCTTTTGTAATTAAAGTTTTGTTAAGATTAAATTCCATACCTAATAATCTATCTGCTATTTCAATGGCAGGCATTTCTAATGAAAAGAATAATATTTTTTTACCCGAATAATATGCAGACTTACTCATTCTAATTAAGATAGCTGATTTACCCATTTTTACCCTTGCTAACACAACATAAAAGTTACCATTGGTAAATCCATTTATAGCTTTATCTAAAGTTTCCCAACCTGTTGTGATTCCAATTATATTTTTATTTCTATTGTTTAAAGAATTTTCTAATGAAAGTTTTAATAACTCTTCATAAGTATAAAAATTGTCTTTTAAATTTTGTTCATAATCTTTTACATCTGTAATTATTTCTGTAAATACATTTAGTATATCTTCTACTTTATTGTCTGCTAATAGTTTATTAAGAATATCTACTCTGTTCATTATAGCATTTTTATTATACCTTTTTAATAACTTATCCTTGTAATATTCTATAGGTTCAAGATTTTTTTGTTCTTCTATTTGATTATCTCTACAAAATGCTTTAATAGTTGGCAGGGTTTTATACTTCTTTAAAAATTCTACTACGTAATCATAGAGCTTAATTTCTTCATCTACAAATAAATCTCTTTTTAGTTTAGATAATGTTTTTAAATCCTGTTGTTCAACAATTTTATATAACAACTCACTACCAATAGATAACATTAAAACAACCTCCTTTTAAATGAGCCATAAATCGTTTCTAACGAAAGGTAATTTAAAATTCGATACATTACCTTACTCACCCTATTACCTTTCAACAGAGAGCCTAATTTTGTCCAATATCAATGTCTTGTAGTTTCTCTCTTCTAACTTTCATACCCTTGTTACTATTTTTATTTTCTAAATAGAATGAAATTAAATAGCTTATATTAGATGCTATTTGTTTTAACACAGGATATTTTAACCCGTTAAAAAAGAATAAACCTTGATATTTTGACTTAAAGTTTTTAAACAAATCTTCTATAAATTCTTCAAAAGAAATTTCAGACAGTTGTAAATAAGCATAAACTCTGTTTATTGTATTTTTATCTTGTTTATAAAAAGGTATTTGTTCACCATTGTATTTTTTAGAAATAGAATTATACAAAGCTATAAGTTTTTCGGACGAAAACTTATTAAGATTTTTATCTACTTTCTCTTTTAAATCTTTATCTTCTTTTTCTTTTAAAAGACTTGTCGCTTTAGCGACAGGGTGGGGGTGGGGAAGGGTGGTATTTAAAGAAAGAGTAGAAGAAGATTTGTTGGTAGGGTTTTTAGAATTGGTAGGGATAGGGTTTTCTTTTTCTTTATTACTATATTCTTTCTTACTATATTCTTTATTACTAATGTTGACTGGGTTTTCCGTCAGCCGATTTTCCGTTGACTGGTTTTCCGTCAACGGTGTTTCAAGCAAAATGTAATCATACCCATTCCATTTACCCTTGCTATCTTTTATTGGTTTTCTAACTAATAATCCATTTTTTTCTAATTCTTTTACTGCTTGCTGTATTGCTGTTTTTCCTTCTTTTACTTGTGAAACTATACGTGCAATAGAAAACGTCCAACCATCTGGTTTAGACTGCATATATACCCATAAGCCTTTGGCTTTAAGTGATAAATTCTTATCACTTAAAATTCTATTAGGTATTTGCCCATATCTATTTTTAACATAAAGCTTACTCATTATTTCTCCTTTTATTATAATTTAATAGAAGTATTAATGAAACCAATTTATAATGGTGGGAAGAGGGGCAAGCGTCCCTGCCCCTATCGGAGGTACTGCTATGTATTACTATCATAGTAAATCCTGCCTTTCTTGTCAAGAAAAAACTATGGTATGCTTATCAAAATAGTATTTAAATATAGTATTTTTATATTTTTCCATTACTAATTCAGCATCTACTGTAGGTAAAACTGTAAACTTTTTATTATTTATTCTTAATCCTATCAAACTAGCGATGTTTTCTCTATACATAGGTAACACTACTTCAATATCGTTGGCTATTAGTATAAATGATTTAGGCAAAGTTTTTTCCTCGTAGAAATCTGTCAAACTTATTTCTTCTAAAGTATTTTTATGTGGGACTACATTTTTTAAATTCTCTGCTAATTGTTTTACTTGACTTTTGTTTTCAATTATTATCAGATATATCTCATTATCATACAATTTCTTTAAATCTACTCCCATATTAGTTTCTCCTTTTTTATTTTTATTCCTGTTTCCTTAAACTTTTTATACCCGAAAATAAACATTACTCTTTCTTTAGCAATAAAGTCTAATTTAGGATACATTATCCACTTAGGCAGTTTTAATTCTCTATGATATTTTTCCCAATTACTTATTAAATCTTGTATAAATTCAGTGAAATTAATTTCATTTTCATTACAACTATTATACACTAAAAATATTTTACTTTTATTTTCTTGGGTTAGGGCTTCCTTTACAGAAAAAAATTCGTTTAAAACTTTGTTATAGTAATTTAGCATTGTAGTTTTATTGCCTTTATTTATTTTGCTCATTTCTTTTCTGTTTATTTCAGCTAAGATTTCTTCTTTACTCTTCATTTTCATAATACTCCTTTGCTAATTTTAATATTTTGCTGCTAGCAAAGATACTTTTTACAGTATTTTGTAACTCTTCAAACTGATTTATTAACCTTTCTTCTAAAGGTATAAAGGGGTATTTCTTTCTAAAGTTTTCTACTATTTTTGCATAATCTATTAGTCCAATATAATAATGGTAATCTATTTCACTTTCTTTTTTACTCCTATCCACAAATCTAACCCTTAATATTTCTTTCTTTTTGGCAAGGGTTTCTAATGAATGGTAAATACTTCTTTCATTTCTATGTAGTAAATAAGAATTAACTACTCTTGCTCTTAAATCTACAAGTTCATTTGTATCCAACATTTTATTAGTTATATACTCTATTATTTCTATTTGCTGTCTTGAATGTGTTAATTCTAGAAATCCTTTTATTGCCTTTGGCATTTTTCTCATAACCATTTTAATCCCCTTCTACTGTTATTCTTGTATAATCTAATATAAATACATCTTCATATCTTCTAAAAGCTTCTTTTTCTGAAAGAAATTCCCGTGTAAGATACCATCTATTATTATCTTTATAAGCCCATAAATATTTATAAACAGTCTTTTTTGGGTTATATATTTCCCAGCCCTCATTATTACAACCATTTATGCTAAGCCCACTTATTGTGTCAGTTTTATCCTTGTAAATATAAAACATATTATCTCTTTCGTGATAATATGCAAAGTCGTATTTATCCCAATGTTTATTTCTTACCCTTTCTCCATCTAGCATTTTTATAATAGCTTTTTTCTTGTTCATTATTAGCTCCCTTCTATTAAATTATCTAATGTTATTTCTTTATTACTTAGTATTAAATTTTTAATCTTATTTTTTATTAAATGGTCTATATAACTTCCTGTTTTACAACATAGTTTATGCTGCTTAACAAAATTAATAACCTGTTTAGTATTCATAACTTCTTTAGTATATTTATATATTATACTTTTTGTAACGTTTTCTGCATAGCTTTCTTTTGAAGTATTTATAGTATATATATTATCCCATCTACCAAGTCTAAAAAAATCTGGCGGTAGTTTGTCTTTATCTATTGCTGTTCCAATAATTAAAGTGCCATTATACTTTCTTTCTTGCAGATGATATAACATTTCACTTAATACTCTGGCTGTAGTTCCTGCATCTGTTTCATTGCTACTACCTACTCCAGCTAACATTTTTTCTACTTCGTCAAATAATACAACGGCTGGGCTTACTGCTTCAATTTCTCTCCAAAGTTTTCTTACTCTCTCTTCTGTAACGCCAAGATAAGAGTTAAATATATTACCCATATTTACTCTATAAAGTTTTTGGTTTAGCTTTTTGGCTATTATTTTACTTGATAATGTCTTACCTGTTCCTGCTTCACCTATTATCAGTAAGTTTCTAATAGCTAAATCTTTTCTTTTCTTTTTTATAATTTCGTTATCACTAATTATTTTAAGTAGCTTACTTATTCCACCTACATATCCTATTTCTATATCTTTTAAGTCTACTTCTTCTAATAGTTCATTATTTTTTTGTAATACTTTTGTTGTGTCAAATAGCTTTTCTATATCCAATCTAAGAGCTGATTTATTTAATCCTTTTTTAGATATAGATTTCTTTATTTGTAGTATTTCATTTGTAAAATCATAGGCTAAAACTAAATCTCTAATATCATTGGGTAAAAAGCTTATATTCCCAAGAAATACAATTTTATATCCGCCTTCAAACAATGACATAAAATTTTCTCTTAACAAATCAAATATTTTTGCTTGTATTTCTTTTTGTTCTGGAATATATTGTTGTAAATCCCTGATAACGTAAATGGCTGGTGGATACTTTTCCTGTCTACAAATATCTTTTAACTCAGATAACAAACTAATATTATTATTTATAACCTTTACTTTTTTCCCTAATAAAGTAAACCCTTTATTTGCACTATATAAATATATCTTAAGCCCATAATTTGATATATAAATATCAGGATTATTTTTGGCTTCTTTTTTATTATAGGTATCAACATATTTAGTTAATACCTGTAATGCTCCATAATAATCTGTGTTGGTAATATTAATATATGTCCCTTCCATAAATACCTCCTTTAAGTAAAGAAGGGGGCTAATCCCCCTTTGTTATTCTTAATTCCGTTGATATAGTAGCTTCTTTTTCATATTTTGATATTTCTTTTTCAGGCATAATTTTTCTTAACTTAGTCTTTGATATAGTAACTACATCTAATAAATCTTTTTTAGTTAGTTTTTTTCCTATTGCATCTGTATCTAAAGCAGTTCTAATTTTTTTAATTTTGCTTATTTTATACTTGCCAGCAGTTATAACTTCTCCTACAACTATTAGTTCATCAAGTTGTTTTTTAACTCCATTAAATTCCTTTGTTAATTTATCTATTTTCTCTTTTAATTTACCTGCCGTAATACCAAGTTCTTTTACATCTAGGTTTTCTTTAATCCTAACTTTCTTTTCAACTTCTTTCTTTACTCTTGCCATTGTTATACCTCCATAAAATTTTTTATTGATTGTTTGCAAGCCAATCAGATATTATTGCTTCTAAAATCCTACTTTTATCCGTTGTTTTTAACATAGCTTCTCCTAATTTAAATGCTTCATCTAGTATATCAGCTTGTTCTTGATTAAAACTAAAAGACATTTTAATAGTATCTTGCTTTTTACTTGCTTTATTTTTCTTTAATGCTACTTGTAGTTCCTTAACCGTAAGTTCTTTTGCCATTTCTATTAGCTTTTGATTTTTTGTATCATCTTCAGAAAAATATGGAATAATTTCTTTAAACTTAGTCCAGCCTAAATCTAATACAGTATTCCTTCTTATTCCATATTCTTTAATAGCCCAACCAATTTTTACCCTATAAGCTGCGGTTCTATACTCTAATTTTAAATCATCTTCAACATAGTCTCTAAATGTATTATACCCCCAATATGTAAACATATTTGTATCGTATACTTCGTGTAATTCTTTTGCCAAATCATACCAATTATTGTCTATACTTTGAACCAAACCTTTTATAGTATCCTTGACATCCTTGAACTGAATACTTGTTTTTTTATTACTCTTTGTTTTTGCCTTCATTTTTAATCCTCCTTATTTAAATTTTTTAACTTGTATTCTTTTCTATTTATTTTTTGCTGTGTTATTTTCTTATCTTCTTTTAGAAATATATTTCTATATTTTCCAATTGTTTTTGAATAATCCCAATAGGTTTTATCAATATATACTTTTCCATCTTTAATATAGACTATATTATAGCCATAACTTTTAAATAAAATTTCTCTTGTATTATAGTTTCTTAGAACTATTTGATTACCACTATTGTCTAATTTTTCTAACCTAATATTTAATAAACTCATTATATTTTCCTCCTTTCTATTTGGTTTTTCATTGCATCTTCTAAGCTTTTAAAGCAAAATTCTTTATGGATAAGATACAACCCATTTTCCAAATAAATTAAATATTCTCTTTCATTTTCCCCCAAAATAATTCCTGACATTATCCAGCCATCGTTGGATAATACAAATCCTTTTTTTCCTATCATATTACACCTCCCATAAATTTTGGTAAAAAGATTTTACTTTAATAAATTCTGCATTAATTTCATTGTTGTAATCAAATTCATATTGGATTAAATAATATATATCGTTATATTTTTTTATATATTCCTCAAATTCTTTATTAGACCTAAAATGTGTTTTTATTTTTTCGTATTTTCCAGTTACAATATTCATTATTGGATTAATAATTTTATTTTTTATAAAATTATTTGTTTCCTTCCATTTATCTAAATTCTTTAAACTTGTTCCAACTCTTACAGTTATCCCAAAATTTCCAGTGTAATATGCTTCTGCTATTTCTTTGTAGATATAAAATTCTTTAAAATACTCTGCTAATACCCATAATTCTCTACTGGTAAAAGGTGTATCAACTAAAATACTGTTTTCTCCAAGCACCCACTTTGGATAAAAATCTCTGGCGTGTTGATGGCTGTCTATATCTGTATAATTTTCGTTAAAAGTTTCTATATATCCAAATCCCCAATACCATCCGCAGTCCCAATGAGGTCTTTCAAGGTAGTATTCTACTCCTTCCTTATCTTTACCAAGTAAAGAATATTCAAATGAGCTAATAACCTTTCTTTCCAACATAACAATACCTCCTAAAAAATAAAAATTTAATAATTGAATTTCCAACCGCCAACCATATCCTACCACATCGACAACCGTTTGTCAAGCCCTTTTGAAATTCCCTTGCTGAAAGCAAAAGTAGAGTGAAATTGATTTCACTCTACTAATTTCAACTTCCTACTGAAGGTTAGTAATCCATTTCTTGGCAGAATAATTTCTGCAAAGCTTTCAATTTGGCTTGGTTGTTGAACATAAATCCAAGCTAATTTTCCATCTGATATTTTTGTTTTTATTCTCTTATACCAATGTGGGTGTCCTTCTAAATCGTCTATTTCAATTATATCTTTGTCGCTTATTTCATATAATTCACCTGTAATATTTCCTTTAAATTTATCTGTTTTGTTAGTAGGGTAAGTTACTATAGGAAAACCTACGTTAAACATAACAAACTTTTCAATAGTAAATCCTGTAGATATAAACTCAGAATTAGATAAGAAATAATTATTACCAAAACCTCTCTTTAAAGTTCCATATACAAATACTCTCATACAATACCTCCTTTCCAATTTTTATACTTATTATCATATGCATCCCAATTTATTGTATATTTTGGTTTAGCATCTGTATAATCACAATGTGGACAAATATGTTTACTACTACCTAGAATTTTAAATTCTTCACAATATTCACAAAAGTCTATTTTTAAATTTTCTAGCCTTAATACCTTTTTTTCTAGGTTTAATTTTTTAGTAAAAATTTCAAAGTTAAAATCTTTTAAGCTATATACTCTATTTTGTGGGCTTATCATCTGCCAAGTTCCTTTATCTATAGGCTCAGATGAAAACATTTTTAATTCTGTGTTTATATATAAGGGTCTTGTTTTATCTTTATGGAATACTATTTTATTGTTATGAGTATCTATTATAAAAATAACTCCTGTATTATCTAAATATTTAAATATATTTTGTTTAACTTTTAAATCTGAATATAATTTTACAATTGCTTGAGTATCACTTTTTGCTCCATTTATTGTTTCATACAGACTTTTTTTAGTTCCGTTATGAATAATATATATTCCCTTATTTATTACAGGGTGAGCAAGTTCTAAACTATTTTTATCTCCTATACTTGCCCATCTATTATGAGCAATAACCCATTTAAAATTATTAACTTTTTCTAATACATTTTTATCATATAATGACTTAACAGTTTTTATCCTATCCTTATTAGTTTTTCCAACTATTCCATAGCTATCATATCCTCTATGTTCTAAATAAATCCAATAACTTTCTAACCTACTTTTATTGACATCATCAAACATTCCTACTATTCCACACATATAACACCTCCTATTTAAATACCGATGGAATTTTTGAGTATAAGCTTCCTGCTGTTGTTAAATTTCCATTTTCGAATACATAAGCTTTACTTTTCAATTTGTTATCCAAAACATTATCTAATACTTTTAAATCCAAGTCATTAAAATCATTAGTAGCTGATTCATAATTTGATATATTATCTTCAATAGTTTTAATTGGGCTGTCTAATATATTTTTTGCTAAAATATTATATTTACTGTTAAAGTAATAAAATTCAGACATTACAACCCATCTCAGTAACTCATTTTTTATTTCTTTTATACATTTGTATAATTCGTTAGGTTGCAATATAGTCTCTAAATCAAATAGCCTTATTTCTATTGTTTTTGGCTTCCTATCTTTTTTTGGTGAGATTATTACAGGCATAAATCTTTGATTATACTTGAAACTATAATTACTCTCTACTAAATATCCATATATATGATGCGAATATAAACTTCTAATTCCTATAAGATTATATTTTAGTAATTTAGATATAGCCATTATTAGAACAGATGTAGATACATTGTCTATACCTTTCAACAAATTAGTTTCATTATCATAAAAACTAAAATGGATATGAATACCGTTACTAATTATTCCTTCATATCTAATATCTAATACAGAATGTAAAGGTATTTTACAACTATTATCTTTAGATACCTTTTTAACTGTTTTTATAAAATCCCTTAAATTTTTTAAAAAATTTCTTTTGGTAAATTTTTTTGGGTTAGTTATAAATTCTTGCATTCCTACATAGTATTCTTTACAATGTAACCAATTATTTGGCAGGCTGTATATTGTTGGGTCAAATTTATAATTATCTTTATAACTCATAAATTCAAATTCCATACCAAAATTAACAGTTATTTTACTCATTTTTAAGCCCCCCAATAATCTTTTTGTCTATCTAAATTAACTATATTTTTCTTATAATCTTTATACATATTTTTATATTTATCAAAGTTACTATAAAAAAACTTAAAGAAAGTTCTTATTGTTACTTCTTTTCTATCTTGTAATAAGGACAAATAATATTCTATAAAGTCTATAAGATTATTATATGCGGCTACTTGAAATGGCTTTATGTCCATTGTTACATTTTCTCTATCCTTTTTTGCTGCTTCCCAAATGTCTCCTAAAACATCAATCCAATTAGATGTTAAAATATAATTTTCATTTTCTGATAGTATTCCTCTATAAACTGAATAAGATTTTTCCCAATTAATATAGGGTAATAAAATATACCAAAAAGGTATATTTTCATTTAATCTTATTTCATAAGTGCCATATTCTGAATTTTCTGAAATCCAATGTGATTTATTATCTTCTGGAATACAACTTAAAGTATTTATTTCTGAATACATATCATCTAAATCTACTACAGCGTCTCTAAAATAAATATAATCACTTAATACTTTTCTTGCCATAAATGGTGCTAAAACCAAAATGTTATTAAACTTTAAATCTTCTATTGGAATATCAGTAGTAAAATGAGTATGAAAACTTCCACTATTATCGTGATAGTAACCTTTAACATAATCATCGTTAGAAAAAGCACTGACAAAAAAGTAATAATTTATAAACCTTTGATATGCTTTTCCTGTAATAACAGGACTTCTATACTCATAGATATACTCATTTTCAGAATAAAACCTATCTTTGTTTCTTTTCCTTGTGAGAACATATTTATATACATTCCCACTGTTTACGTGTTCAAAATAGACCTTTAAATCTTCTTCACAATTTAAACTGAATTCTACTTCACTGCCTACAGTTAAAACATTCAAATACCTTGACATACTATACCTCCTTTACTATTTTAACAATTTCTTTAACATATTTTGCCTGTTTTTTTCTAATTATTTTTGCTAATTTTAAATCTTGTGCATCTTCTATATAGTGATAGAATAATGTCCCATAATAATACAATTTGTAAGTATCATTGAGTAATAAAACTCTTTCTATAAGCTCAATAAGTCTATTGAGCTTATCCCAATCCATATGTTGTTTAATTTTTCCGTCTCTAATATCTGCTATATAATCAGCAAATGCTTTTACACCATAATCAGGATATTTTACAAACTGCACTTCCCAATTTTTTCCAAACATTACAGGATATATAAGTTTATATCCTCCTCCAATTTCCCAACCATCTCTGTTAGCATCTTTCATAATACACCTCCTATATATTTAGTATTTATATACTCTTTCTTATTTAACCCTAAATTACTTAACAGGGTTCTTAACTCTTTATGTAATTTTGCCTTTTCTAAAAAGGCATTCCATTCTTCACTTGCTGTTTCATACTCAACGGCTGTTATTCTTGCTACAGTATCTACCAATTCCATATTGGCATATACTGTATCTATATCTTCTGGTGATTGAAATATCCTTACTTCTACAGTCTTTTTATTTGTTAAATTGACTGTATGGTATCTGTCTTTATAATCCCAATTTCCAAATTCTCTATTATGAAATTTGCACCATTCGTTAAATTTTTCTAAACTTCTTTGAGAAACTATAAACGTAAAATTCTTTCTACTCTCAAAGAAATTAACAAATCTATCTATATGGTGCTTATCTTCGAAAAAATCTTTATTAACGTGAATGTGCATACCGTCTTTTTCAGTTGTTATGACAGTATCGAAATATAATTTTTCTATATAACCCATTTCAAAATAACGGGCTAATGTAATTGGTTGAAATACTGCTTCATAAGCCCCGTCGTGAGTAGATGAGTCTTCTTTAAATATCATAACTGACTCATCATACTCATCATTATTTATTCTATAGAGAATATCTCTAATATCCTCTGAATTTTCTAATTCTATTTCAATACCCAAATATAATGGGTGAGTTTCAAATTTATTCTTGTGAAAAACTAAACTTGGTTTATAATTATAATCGTGAACTAGTTCATTTTCGTTATAATCATAGCAATTTTCACAATACCAATCACCCCAACTGTCAGTATGCATATAATCCACGTGTTCAACAACTCCGCAAGAACTACATCTTGCGTAGTCATACGAGCAAGCTTCACAGATGTCATACTGACCGCTCTCATTATCTCTGTGATGTATATTATCACATACTTCACAGATAAAATAATCAGAGCTGCTGGGGACACAGCTTCTGTGGACATAGACGTCAGTATATTCTACATATTCCATTTCGTCCACAGTGTCTAATTCTCCGCATATTGGACAATATGCGAAGCTATTAAAATCTTCATATTCCCCGTAAGATACAGGGTATACGAAAGCTATTTCCTTTTCTAAAGACACTTCACAAGTATCCTCAGAAGAAAAAATAGTTTTATATTCTATTTTACATTTTCTATCCTCTTCAAGATAATACTCATAATCATCATCTTGAAAAGTATATATTTTAGTAAATTTTTTATACTCTACCTTTATTACTAACATAGCAATACCTCCATTTAAGTTTTTTGAGTGCTT
>Ga0256842_1000895_pt1 | contig 25624 bp, 24 predicted proteins | sample 4559240metaG_FD_185973 | JGI IMG/M metagenome (GOLD analysis project Ga0256842, IMG submission 185973) | Hydrothermal vent microbial communities from Guaymas Basin, Mexico - 4559-240 | ecosystem: Environmental > Aquatic > Marine > Hydrothermal vents | place: Mexico: Guaymas Basin | collected... | reverse complement strand
AAATCAAAGGTGAGCATATCGGAAAGATCGACATTTTTGGTTTTTACAGCTATGTGGCGATTGAAAGATCACAGATAGACGAAGTCATCAGATGGTTCGAGAGAGGCAAAATCAAAAAGCGTTCCTACAAAACGAAAATATGCCGCTGATATTCGGTATAATTTTATAAAGGACACCTCTAAAAAGGCTTTTATATGAAACCGTTTGTCTATACAATATCTTCTCTTTTCGTGTTTATCCTGCTCCTTGGAGGTTGTGCACAGAAGGCCCAGGTATATGTGCCGCTTTCTGCCTATACTCCTACGGCTGCCGTTTTGCAAAAGAGTGGAGCAATCTATCTCGCCGGGGTTACCGACGCCAGAAAAAACCGCTCGGTTATCGGCTATATCCTAAAAAACGACAAGCCGGTCACAAAAATACTCACCAAAGATTCGATCGAAAAGTGGTTTGCTTCGGCGATCACCGAGGCACTGAATGCCGAAGGTTGTCGTGTACTCCGCAAGCCGATACGAAATCCAAATGTAGCTACCGTAAGGATCCGAATCGACAAACTTGAAGCCAGACTCGATAGAGGCAAATTAACCGGAGAAAACCTGACGGCAGCGGTGAAAGTGACACTCTCTATCCAGCAGCAAAATACCAAAATCATAAAACATATTGGATTGATTCGGAAAAAATGGGTCCCTCCGTTTTCTACAGAAGAGACAATCAGGGATTATCTACAGCAGACACTCGACGAAGTGGTAGAGAATGTCAGAGAGCAGATAGATCAGTATCGGTTCTAGAGGCTCTGCCCGGTGTGCCTCAGTTTCCACTCCTGCCATGATCTCATAATGGACAGAACCTCTTCGTCGCTCACATCGTACCAGTTTTCGTAGGCATCCGCGACAGCCATGAAGTCGTAGGGAGTGGAGAGTATAACGACATCATCCACTATGTTTTCCAGTTCCGCCTTGACGCGTGGGCTTGCCACGGGAGCGGCTACTACGATTTTTGAAGCGCCATGATGCTTGCAAAATTCGATGGCTGCGTGCATTGTAGAGCCCATCGCGATACCGTCATCTACGAGTATTACGGTTCGGCCCGCTATCTGTGTGATGGGCCTGCCTCCACGCAGCACTTCAATACGGCGTACGATCTCGTCTTTTTGGTATTCCACGATGGCTTCCACGAGTTTCGGGTCTAATATCTGGGCATAATAGGGAATTATATAAAGCGATCCGTCTTCAGCGATTGCCCCGAATCCGGATTCCGGATTGTCGGGGAAGGGGAGTTTGCGAGCGATCAGCAGATCGAAGTCGGCATTCAGCGCTTTTGCCACTTCAAAACCCACTTCCGTGCCTCCTCTTGGTATGGCAAGCACCACGGGATTCTCTTTTTTGTAGTGGATCAGCGCGAGAGCCAATCGCTCTCCGGCATCCTTTCTGTCGCGAAAAATCATCTCTACTCCCTAAAAAGCAATGAACCTATTCTCACCATATTCGAACCACATTCGATAGCGAGCTCAAAATCGTTGCTCATTCCCATCGAGCATATTCTAGCACCCTCTTTTTTAAGCCGATCGAATATATCGTAGGTGGTTTCGAAACTTTTTTTGACAACCGTCATATCGTCTGTATGTGCTCCGATCGTCATTACGCCACGAAGGTCGATATTGGGGCAACTATCTTTGATCTGCATATATAAATCCTGGGCTTTTTGAGGATCCACTCCGGCTTTGCTCTCTTCGCGGGCGCTGTTGATCTGCATCAGGCACTCCATCGTCATGTCGTGCTCGGCGAGTCTTTTTTGCAACGCTTCAGCCAGATCCAGTGAATCGAGTGACTGCATCATAAAGGGGTTGAGACGAATAAGATGATTGATCTTGTTTTTCTGCAAACGTCCGATGAAGTGCCATTCGATCGGCAAATCTTCGAGCTTTTCCATGCGGTCTGCAAGAGACTGGACTCTGTTTTCGGCAAAAGCACGCTGGCCCAGGTCATATAGAAGGCGAATGTTCTCTTCCGTCGTGTATTTGCTCACCGCAACCAGTTTTACGATGTGGTGTTCGCTGCGTCTGATACGCGCTTGCTCTATGCGCCAAATCACGTCGTCGAGTCGTTTTTGCATTTCGTATCTATCCATTTGTAATCCTTGCTATATCGTTATATATCGTAAAGGCCATCAGGGTTAAAAGGAGTGCCCATCCGGCTACCGTCAACCTGTACATAATCTCTTCATTGAGAGGTTTTCTGAATATCATTTCGTATAGGGTAAATACGATATGGCCGCCATCGAGTGCGGGAATAGGTAGCAGATTCAAAATACCGAGGTTGACCGATATGAGAGCGGCGAGCATAAAAAGGGCCGTAATCCCATGCTGTGCGGCGTTTGCAGTGATCTGCACGATTGAAATGACTCCGCCCATCTCTTTTGCCGGCACGACACCCTCTATCATCTTCTCTACACTCAATACGATAAGTTTGCTTGCCTGAAGCGTCTGCTTCCATGCATAAGAGAAGGCGTGCACAGGGTCGTACCTGACTACGGTGATATCGCCGCTTGGACCTATGCCTATCATGCGGCGCCTGACACTCTCTTTGAATATATTCTTCGCTTCCAGAATTTTGGGAGCGACTATTACCGATTTGATCGTGCCATTGCTATCTACCACCATCTCCACGGCTCCTTGCGATTCACGTATCGCCTCGCTCAATTCATCCCATATTTTGATCGGGCGACCGTTTATTTCGACAATCCTGTCTCCGGGTCTAAGGCCCGCTTCGGCAGCCGGAGAGTTTGGCTCCACAACACCCACTACAGGCTCAAGAGCGTTTGCACCCATCAAGGCAACGGCATAATATAGAAAAAATGCGAGCAAAAAGTTAAAAAGCGGGCCGCCAAGCAAAATGAGGATTCTCTGCCATGGGGGCTTTACATTGTAGCTATCGGGATCGTAGCTGATTTTGGTAGGATCGGTATCGTCTTGTCCTTTCATTTTGACGTAGCCACCCAGAGGAATCGCACTGATCGCATACTCGGTTTTATTTACGACTTTCGAAAAAATCACCTTTCCAAATCCGATCGAGAAGCGCTCCACATGTACGCCAAAAAGGCGTGCCATCAGAAAGTGGCCAAGCTCGTGAAAAAAGATCAAAAACGAAATAACGAGTAAAGAGACGATCAAACCCATCATTTTCCCCTCATGTAGTCACGGATATACTCATATCCGCTATAGAGCGTGATCACTACGGCAATCCACAAAAGAGCGGTTCCACCCGGCCAGTTTATCGTCAAGAATCCTATCGCGAACATTTGTGATACGGTCTTGACTTTTCCCATCCACGAAGCGCTGACATCACGCCCTTCGCTAACGATCATAACCCGAAGTCCGGTGATGAAAAATTCACGGCTCAAAATAAGAAATATAGCGAAAACATCCGCCCGCCCCAATACTACAAGCCCTAAAAATGCCGCTAGAGTCAACATCTTGTCGGCAAGTGGGTCGATCACTTTGCCAAGAGCCGTGATCTGATGACACGTGCGGGCTATGTAACCGTCAAAAAAGTCTGTAACGGATGCCAGCACGAAGACGAGTGCCGCGAAATAATCGATCCAGCTCGAGTGGATGCCCTGCAAAAGGGCACTGTCGCGATAGGCCAGAAGCCACAGCAACAAAGGCGCCATCAAAAGGCGCGAAAAGGCCAGCAGATTGGGGAGGTTCATCATTGAAAACTTGTGCCCCCGTCTATGACGATCGTCTGCCCCGTAAGCCAGGAGCACTCATCGGTGCAAAGAAACCAGCACATACCGGCCAAGTCTTTCGCTTCCCCCATACGTCCGAGCGGAGAGCGCTTGATCACTTCCGCTTTCACCTCTTCGTAATTGGGAAATTTCTTCAGCGCATCGGTATCGATCGGCCCGCCGCTGACGGCGTTGACGCGGATGCCTTTTTCACCCAGTTCCGCCGCTGCGTATTTGACCATCGTTTCGACCGCAGCTTTGTTGGTGCCATGACCGGCATAGTTTGGGGTATATACCAGATTTCCCGTGGAGCTAAGCGAAACGATGCTTCCTCCTCCCACTTTTTCCATGCGTCTGGCAGCCTCCTGCGCTCCTATCACGAAAGCCGTTACTGTGGCGGTGTAGATATTGCAAAGACCTTTTGGCTTGAGACGCATAAACGGCCCGAATCCGCCTACGACCGAACGACCGGAGATAATGGCGTTGGATACGAAATAATCGACTCTCAGAAAATCTTCGTCGATCAACTTGAAAAGGTCCTTGTATGTTTCAGGCTCGAGAATGTTCAGCTGATATGCGATGGCGCGTACGCCATATTTCTCCTTGACATCCTGCGCGATCTTTTCGGCATCTTCGGCATTGGAGTTGTAGGTGAATGCGATATCCGCTCCCGCTTTGGCGAAACGGTAGAGTATCTCTTTACCGATACCGCGTGTGGCCCCGCTGATCACGAGGGTTTTTCCTTTCATGCTTTCACAATGGCTGTACTCTTCTTTCAAAATCATACTCCTGCTATTTTGTATTGTTTGATGGTCTCTTCGATCAGGCGCATATGCTCTGCAGTCGGAGGGGTGAGCGGAAGGCGGTATTCGAGCGTTTCGATGAGGCCTGCCGCATACATCGCCGCTTTTATCGGAATGGGATTGCTTTCGATGAAAAGGGCCTTGTTGATGTCATAAAGCGCGTCGCTTATCGCTTTGGCGGATGCGAAATCTTCAGCCTGTGCCGAATGGATCAGGTCCGCGATCATATTCGGCAGGAGGTTGGATGTGACCGAAATACATCCGTTCCCACCTGTAGCCATGATCGGATAGTTTATGGCGTCGTCACCGCTGATAACGGCCAGGCCTGGACGTTTGGCTTTGAGATGAACGGTTCTTTCCATCGATCCTGTAGCCTCTTTGATGGCGTAGATGTTCGAAACATCGTCGAAAAGCCTAAAAACGGTTTGTGGCGCGATATCTGCTGCGGTACGCCCGGGTACGTTGTATAAAATTACAGGAATTTCCACCGCTTCGGCGATAGCTTTGTAGTGCTGGTATATGCCTTCCTGGGTGGGCTTGTTGTAATAGGGGCATACTGAAAGAATCGCATCGGCACCCTGCTTTTGTGCAAACTGGGCCAGGTCGATCGCTTCGGCCGTGCAGTTGCTCCCTGCACCTGCTACAACTTTTGCGCCACTCTTTTTGCACACTGCAACAGCGGTTTCGATACACGATTTATGCTCGTCGTGAGTCAGTGTCGCACTCTCGCCCGTCGTACCTACCGGCACCACAGCGTCGATGCCTCCTTCGATCTGGCGTTCGATCAGTTTTGCATACTGCAAATGGTCCACTTTACCGTTTTTGAATGGAGTTATCAGTGCAGTCATCGCACCTGTTATGGGTTCGTTTGTCACTTTTTACCTTTCCTTAAAATCACTATTGTCGATACCTCTTTGTCGAGATATTTTCTTGCCGCGTCCTGTACGGCTTCGGGTCGAAGCTTTTCTATATTTTCTTCATAATGCAAAAGAGGCTCGATGTCGCCTCTGGCCAGATAGCTGCCGAAAAGATCGGCTACGTTACTGGAGTTTTCCATACTGAAGATGAAATCGGCGCGGGTGTTCACTTTTACCTTTTTCAACTCCTCTTCACTTACGCCATCTTTTTTGATCTTTTCTATCTGTGACCATATCTCTTTTTCGACCGATTCGGCCGATACGCCCGGGTTGCAGACGGCCAGGAAAAGAAATATTCCGGGATCTTTTTGCTCCATGTTGTATGCATAGAGCTGGTTCACCATCTTTTTTTTGTCGACCAGATCTTCTATCAAGCGGCTGCTTTTGCCATGACTTAGAAGTTCACTGAGCGCAGAAAGTGCGGGCTGGTCCGAATGCTGAAAGTTTGGTATATGAAAGGCTATCGCCAATATTTCAACTTCGCTCTCTTTATGGATCATGACACGCTTGGGGCCGTCCTGCCTGGGTTCTACCTGGTGGACCTTGGGGATGTCACAGCAATTTTTTATGCCCGAAAAATGTTTTTTTGCCGCTTCGAAAACCGTTTCGGGTTCGATATCTCCGGCGACTACGATAATGGCATTTTTGGGCTGATAGTATGTTTTGTGAAAACTCCTTATATCTTCGATACTCCAGTTTAAAATATCGTTCATGAAGCCGATCGGTGTCCAGTGATAGGAGTGGTAGAGATAGGCGTTGTTGAAGAGTCTGAAATAGAGGTAGCCGACAGGATTGTTGTCGGTGCGCCAGCGCCTCTCTTCCGCGACCACTTTTCGCTCTGGCTGGAACTCTTCGTCTTTGAGGTTCAGATTTGCCATTATGTCGGCGAAAAGCGAGAGCGAAGTATCCAGATTTCTTTTGGAGCTTTTAATGAAGTAGTGGGTGTAGTCAAAACCGGTCGAAGCATTGTCCACGCCTCCGAATCGTTTGACGATGCGGTCAAATTCTCCAGCTTTCATATGCTTGGTCGATTTGAAATTCATATGTTCGAGCATATGGGCGATACCGCTTTTACCCATGACTTCGTTGCGGCTTCCAGCTTTGTAGAAGATATCGGTCGTAATCACGCCGCTTCCGTTCCTGAGTGGAATGACCACCACCTCGAGACCGTTTTTGAGAGTTTTGGTGTAGTGCTTGGGTAACGTACTGCTTGCCATCAGGACTCCTGTAATAAGTAGGGTGAATATCGCAAAAAGTTTTATCGAACGCATCGATTGGCTCCAATCGCTTCTTGAATAGTTTCAAAACCGTCTTTCTCCAAAAGCTCGAGCATGGTGCGGTTTATATTCGATATGAGCTTCGGGCCTTTATATATAAGCGCGGTATAGACCTGTACCAGATTGGCTCCCGCTTTTATGCGGCGATAGGCTTCGTATCCGCTGTCGATTCCTCCTACGGATACCAGAGTGGTTTTTCCGTAAAGCTCTTTTGCGATAGCATCGAAAATCTCGAAACTCTTTTCGCGAATGACACGCCCGCTGATTCCTCCTGTCGGTTTCGGATTTTCCACCAATGAGTAATCGATGCTCGTATTGGTGGCGATTATGCCATCGGCTCCAGCGTCGACGGCTTTCGCGCAAAGGTCAACCGCCTGCTCTTTGGTCATGTCCGGCGCAATTTTCAGCAGTATCGGAGTGTCTGCAATCGATTTGGCCATCGAAAAGAGAGCGTCGATGAACGCTTCGTTTTGCAGATCTCTAAGTCCTGGTGTATTGGGAGACGAGATATTTACAACCAGATAGTCGCAAAGATTTTTGAAAGCTTTTACGCCATGCTCGTAATCTTTCAACGCCTCTTTTTCCGGTGTTGTCTTGTTTTTACCGATATTTACACCTATGGGGGTAACGTATGGGTAGCGCTTTTTCAGTCTCATCTGCATCGCGTAACTTCCCGCGTTGTTGAAACCCATCGCGTTTTGAAGAGCCTCTTTCTCGATGTGTCGCCAAAGCCTGGGCTTGGGGTTGCCCGGTTGAGGACGGGGCGTTACCGTCCCCACCTCCGTAAAACCGAAGCCAAGTGCAGTCGTGGGCCGGATAAGCCGGGCATCTTTGTCGAATCCCGCAGCGAGTCCTACAGGATTTAGAAACTCTCTGCCAAACAGCTTTTGACGAAGCCGTTCATCATCCACGAAATTACTCTTTACCCATGGGTTTAGAAGTTGAGGAATGTATTCCCCGATATTCAGCGCACCGGATACAAGATGGTGTGCATATTCGGGATCGAGCTGGAAAAAGAGAGGTTTGATCTTTTCATAGTCAATCATTTTGTACTTTCCAATCATCTGAAAATTGAGATCAATTATACTTAAAAAGTCTCAAAGAGCGCTTTAAAGCGATACTCCAAAGATATGACAAAATGGCTGATATTTTATAATTGGGTATTTCGATACAATTATTGCAGATAATGGTAACGATAGCTAAAAGGTTGGCACATGATCATAACGGAACGTTTCACCCTTGATGAGAATTTCAAAAAGAGGCTTCGGCAAAAGAGTGTAGATTTTGGGTTCAAAGGATTTGGCGAAGCGGTATATTACAGGACCTACAGCCGCAAAAGAGCCGATGGTTCACAGGAGAGATGGGCCGATACCGTCATTCGTGTTGTCGAAGGGATTCTGTCGATCAGGAAACAGCACTATCTCGATCAGGGGCTTGCATGGAGCGATACAGGATGGAGACCGTTTGCCCAGGCGATGGCGGAGAGCTGTTTTTCGATGCATTGGCTGCCTCCGGGCAGGGGGCTTTGGATCATGGGTACCGATTACATTTATGAGCGGGGCAGCGCCGCTTTGTATAACTGTGGAGCCGTCGATACCTCAGATCTTGTGTGTGCGGCTGATTGGGGTATGGATATGCTGATGAGCGGCGTGGGTATCGGATTCAATACCGCATGGCGCGGAGAAGCTTTCATTCCCGACAAAAGCGCCCCGAAAACCTATGTGATAGAAGACAGCAAAGAGGGGTGGGTGAAATCGGTACGGCTGATGCTGGAGAGTTACTGTAAAAATAGGCCTTTCTATAGATACGACTACAGTAAAATCCGGCCGGCGGGCTCGCCGATCAGAGGTTTTGGTGGCACCGCTTCGGGTCCTGAGCCTCTGATGCGCCTGCACGAAAGGCTCGAGAAAATTTTGGACGATTATTGTCACAAAAAGATCGATGTAACCCGCTGCACTGTAGATGTTTTCAATGCAATCGGCGTATGTGTCGTGGCGGGCAATGTCAGACGCTCGGCAGAGATCGCTCTGGGATATGCCGACGATGAAACTTTTTTGCATCTGAAAGATTACGAAAGGTTCCCCGACAGAAAAGATATAGGGTGGATATCCAACAATTCAGTCGTGCTGCGAAAACATGAAGATTTCGAAAAACTTCCAGATCTGGCGCCACTCATACGAAAAAATGGAGAACCAGGTATTTTGAATCTTGTCAATGTCCAAAAATATGGACGTTTCGGAAAAGAGATACCAGACAGGGCATGGCTTACGAACCCTTGCGGGGAGATCGCTTTGGAGAGTTACGAGCTTTGCAACCTCTCGGAAATATTTCCAACCAGATGCCCTACGTCGGATGCATACGATAAAGCGGTGGAGTATGCCACGTTCTATGCTGTTACCGTATCGCTGCTTCCAACGCATCGCAGTGAAACCAACGCCGTCGTTGCGCGCAACAGACGCACCGGTGTAAGCATATCCGGAATCGCGGACTGGATAGAGAGTATCGGTGTGGCACGCGTAACGAGGATTTTGCGCGACAGCTATAAAAGGGTTCGGCGTATCAACGAGAAGCTGGCCAAAGAGTCCGGCATCCCGGTCTCTTTGAAAGTGACGGCGATCAAGCCATCCGGAACGATCAGCCTGTTGGCCGGAGTGAGTCCTGGTATGCACTATCCGGTAAGCCGTTATGCCATAAGGCGTCTTAGATCGGGGAACAGTTCGAAGCTTACACGCTTTTTGATCGATGCAGGCGTGCCACACTCTGCGGATATCTACAGTGAAAACACCACCATTTTCGAATTTCCGGTCAAATACGACAATCCACGCTCCCAAAGCGATGTCAGCGCGTGGGAACAGTTCGCACTTCTTGCCATGCTGCAAAGAGAGTGGTCGGACAATATGGTTTCATGTACGATAGGTTTCGATAAAAAAAGAGAGGGTGGCCAGATCGAACATATGCTGGCCATGTTTGCACCCGTAATCAAGTCGGCTTCGATGCTCCCAAGGGAAAAAGGTGTTTATGAGCAGATGCCGATCGAGCCGATCACCAAGAAGGAGTATGAAAAAAGGGTTGAAAAAATGCCTAAAATCGAGTGGAGTCATTTTGCCGGAAGCGATGGCGCAGGCGAAGGGTTCTGCTCGATTCTGGCGTGCAATGTCTAAAGAGTATATCGCATCACACTACCAGTGTCGGACACGGCCCGTATCCAGATGCACAAAGTTGGATTTGGGATAAAATCCCACACCACCGCGTCGTAGATGCAACGCTGTATTTCGAAGATGAGCCAACTCTACGCCAGGCAACCTGATATCGCTTGCCTTGCCATCCATATGGAGGCTATGTTTGGCAACTCCTTGCGTGTGTTTTTGCAGATACTCATTGGTGTGGGGGGAGCGGTAACCTGATATAAGATGAAATGTTTTTCCCTCTGCCCCAAGTGCTGATTGCAGGTCATGTAGAAGATTGTATAGATCCAGATCGATCTGCTTGACGTCGCCTGTCCTGAAGTCACGAAGCAAATGGTTGAGTTCGGCGATCCCTTCGTCGACATATTCCCCTTCTGCCCAAAAAACTGCGCGAAGAGACTCACCTGTATGAATATTGTAGAGCGAGAGGCGCTTTTGAGAACGACTGATCGCACTGCTTGCTAAAATAATATTGGGAAACGCAATCGCGGCCGCAGCGGCAACTCCTTTTTTCAAAAAATCTCGTCGTGTCATATTTGTGTTCATATTTTCAATATCGACCTTTTTTCCATTTATTTTAGCACAACAGGGTGCAAAATCATTTTTTGTTGATATCGATTTATATATCGTGCCATAATGGCGTCGTATCCGTAGATATCTGGAGCGAAATGCACAATTCCATCTTTGTCTGTAAAAACGGTCATATATAGAATATAAACGGGTATCCCTCCGGGAAGACCGACCAGCTTCTCCTTTTTGCCAAGCAGTGCGCTGGCGATCTTCTTATAGCTCCACTTTCCACTGTTTTGCGGATCGTATAGGGCATGAAAGAGCTCCAGAGGTCGTTCCACCCTGATGCAACCCGAGCTTCTGGCACGATATCTCTTGCTGAAAAGATCCTCTTCCGGGGTATCGTGGATATATATATCGAAAGGATTGGGAAACATAAATTTCACAAAACCCAAATAATTCTTCGGTCCGGATTTTTGCATAAATATGAAAGGAATGTTATCTTCGTTGTAACGGCTCCAATCAATACTTTTCAAATCGATTGAATCGTTGCCATCGTTCGTGCGCGTGGCAATAATGCCCTTTTCCTGAAGATAGTCGAATCTCCCCGCCTTGAGCTTGGGAAGAATATCCTCTGCAACGATCGTCTTTGGTGCCCGCCAACAGGGATTGAGAATTGAATAGGTGAGTCTGTCAGAAAGCATCGGTGTTGGCCTGCTCTTTTTCCCTACGATCGTTTTCATTGAAAGCACCGGAGTTTCGTTTCGGTAAAGAGTGATGGTGAACGCAGGGATATTCGCAACGAGAAAATCCTTTTTTGGCTGCGTCAGCCATTCGAGTCGAATGATATTTATCTTGATTGTCCGGATGCGCTGTGCTACATCAACATTCATTGCATATAGCGTCCTCGGGCCCACGATGCCATCGATTTTCAAGCCATGGCGCCACTGAAACCTTTCGACGGCTTCAGCAAGTGAAGGGCCGAAAGTCATATTCGTATCCGGCGCTTTCGGGAAATCTCCGGTAATATAGAGTCGTTTTTTTATTCGGGGCACGACCGGGTGGATATCTCCTTCTCTTAGCGATCCTTCAAGGGAAGTGATTTTTGGCCATCCTCCAGCCGCCTCGATCCTCTCATACCTGCCGAGTGCGTTTTGCAGGTGCCTGACCAATATATTCCACTTGCCGTTATCGGTTACATTCTCTTCTTTGTGATCGATACCAATATGCTCGGGGTAGACCGCGCGAGGAGATATACTCCAACTACGCCACGATTCCCATATACCGCCATAGAGGTCGCATGCCAAAAGGAGGGCGAGCAGTGATGGAAATAGCAATCTCATGATATCACGGGCATTTTTATTGCACTCTCTCCCATACCGTACCGCTTGGAGTGTCCATCAGCCGGATTCCCATATCGGACAGCTCTTCGCGAATCGCATCGGCTTTGGAGAAATTTTTGGCTCTTTTGGCTTCGTTTCTCGCCTCTATCAGTGCTTCGATCTGGATTATATGCTCTTTGCTCATTCCCATTTGAAACCACTCGTAGGCATCCTTGCCTCCGATGCCAAGAAGTTTGTCTATCCATGCGATTGTCCCCATAGCGGAAAGCTTGAAGCCTTTATCTTTGGGGGTCGCGTCTATATGTTCGTTCGCTTTGGCGATAAATTCATCGATGGCGGCAAGCGCTTTGGAGATATTCAGATCGTCTTTCAGGGCTTCCGTGATCTCTTTTTTCCAATGTTTTTCGGGGGTGCCGCATTTTATACCGTAGAGACGCTTTTTTAGCCGATATAGCTTGTCGAGGCGCTTTTTGGAGGCCAGAAGATCCTCTTCGTTGAAGTTGAAATTGGCCCGATAGTGGGTGCCGAGCAGATAGAAGCGCAGTATCTCTCCGTCGTAGTGGCGTAGCGCATCCTTGACGAAGAAACTGTTGCCGAGGCTTTTGCTCATCTTTTCACCGCCAATATTTACAAAACCGTTGTGCATCCAGTATTTGGCGAGTTTTCGATGAGTGGCACATCTCGTCTGCGCCGCTTCGTTCTCGTGGTGCGGGAAAAAGAGGTCCGCTCCACCGCCGTGAATGTCTATTTCGTATTCGGTCTCTTTATATGCGAGGTAGCGGTCGATCATGGCTGAACATTCGATGTGCCATCCCGGGCGTCCGCGGCCAAAGGGAGCGTCATAGCAGACATCTTTTTCTTTGCACGCTTTCCAGAGTGCAAAATCGCGAGGATGGCGCTTTCCCTCTTCATGGGCTATGCGAGCCATTGTATCTTCATCGTCGCTACAGCGGTGCGAGAGAGAGCAGTACAACGCATCCTTGGATGTATCGAACCAGACTGTCTTGTCTTCGCTCTGATAGGCGCACCCGTTGTCGATAAGCTTTTGTATCATCTCGATGATCGCATCTAAAGCTTCGGTCGCCCTGGGGGAAATATCGGCATCTAGCACTCCCAGTGCGCGCATATCCCGAAGATAATGGTCGGTATATTTTTTGGTGATCGCTTCTATCGACTCGCCGGTTTCGAACGATTTTTTGATGATCTTGTCATCGATATCGGTAAAATTGCGCGCGAATGTCACATTGTAGCCAAGCTCGACGAGAGTGCGCCGAAGCAGATCGAAAGCGATGGCACTGCGGGCATGGCCCAGATGTGCATCGTCATAGACGGTGGGACCACAGACGTAAATGCGCGCCTCGTTATCCAACACAGGAACAAAAGGGACCTTTTTTTTCAATACCGAATCATAGATAACCATAAAGCAACCTCTTCAAGCCCCAGCTCGCCAATGCGCAGAGCAGAATGAATATGAACGCGGGGACGATCTGTTTTGAGCGCATTATATCCAAAACGAGCGAGCCTCCCACCGCTTCGACAGTCCAGGCCAGTAGAGCCCAGCCACTTATGCTGCTCGCCAGTGCAAGGCCGGGCGCAGCCATTGGGGTGATCAGAATCAGCGAAAAAACGATATTTACACCCAGCGATTTGCCCGCGATTTTGGCTGCATCGTTTTGGCGGTGGCAGGCATAGAGCCAAAGTGAAAAAAGTTTGGAGATACCAAAAGGAAGCAGGCCCGCGACATACATCCTAAGAACCGATGCCGTGTTGGCCGTATCATCCAGGCCGAAAGCGCCTCTTTCAAACAGAAGCGCAACGATCTCGTCGGAGAGAATCAGCGCGATGACGGACGCTCCCCCCAAAAGCCCTACCAAAAGCCAGAAAACGCGGCGGGTTTCTTCGACCGCCTCCCTCCTTCTTTCGTGCTTTAGATGTTTGCTTATCGCAGGAAAAAGGGCGGTGGACGCGGCGGTCGCAAAAAGTGCCAGCGGTAGTTGAAACAGCCGGTTGGCGTAAAACAGATAGCTGATCGATCCGCTGGCAAGAAACGAAGCGAGCCATGTATCGATAAAAGACGAGAGCTGAGCGGTGGAATTGCCCAGCACGGATGGAAAAAAGGCGCGGCTGAAGCGGCGGATATCTTCGCTGATCGCCTCTTTTTTTCTCCCAAGATAGATGAAACCTCCAAGAAGCAGCCTGTCGAGCCTTTTTTGGCGGATGGCCCATAGATGCACGAGAAGCTGAAGTGCGCCGCCTGCTACAACCGCCCAGCTGAGAGCATAGACGATTTTTTCCGGATCGTCGCTGCGAAAAAGAAGCAGTGCCGTGATCATCGAAATATTTAGCAGAGTTGTAGCGAAAGCCGTGGTGGCGAAGTGTTCGCGGTACTGAAGAAGAGCTGACAAAAACGTGACCAGAAAGATAAGATCCAGATAGTAGAAATTTATCGCCACGAGCGGAGCGGCCGCCCTTATCGCTTCGTCTGAAAACCCGATAGCGATAAAGCGCGCTACAGGCTCACAAAAGAGTGTCACCAGGATCGAAGCCACCATCAAAAATAGAAAAAATCGCATCAGAATCGATACGGCAAAGACGCTTCTGTGGCGCGAAACGATGAAGGTGGGTATAAAGCTTTGCACGAAGGCCCCTTCGGCGAAGATCCGACGAAAAAGGTTTGGCAGTTTAAAAGCGACGAAAAAGATATCCGAAAAGAGATTGGCGCCCAGAATGGACGCCATAAGCAAATCTCTGATAAAGCCAAAAATCCTGGACAACAGAATGCCGGCACTGGTGGTAAATATCGAGCCAATTCGCATATTTTCGAGCCTTTTTGCGCTACTTTTGTATAGGTTGATGGGATTTTAACGATAAATATATTAAAATAGTAGCATTTTATTTTCGACGAAAGTGGATTCATGGATTTTTTCAAAAAAGTTTTCAACAAAGAGGGGAGGGAACAAAAAAAGAAGGGCGCAATTCAAAAACCACCGCCTTTCTCTCCCGTGGTGATGCGTACTGAAGATGTGCCGAAAGCTTTGCATGAAACCGCCCAACGCCACAATATCCCCATCTCTTCGCTCGATATTCGTCTGATACGTTTTCAGACATTGATAAAAATGGATAAATCTGACAATGATTGGGTCGAAATGGAGATTGACGACTGGGAAAAATTCAACAAACCCGAAATACTTCTGAGTCCGGATTTCGAAGTGAAGCAGATATACGAAATCGAAATATTCAGATACAAAGAAGAATTCTGGGAGACAGATCTGCAACTACAAATCGCCACAAACAAAGAGAAAAACAGAATTGCGTGCACAATCAGATCCGGATCCATTATAAAAAATTGTGACAATCTAGATGCCAAAATCTCGAATCTGGTTCGCAACAAGCTTCTGAAATCAAAAATGCTGATCGGCCTTTGGGATTTAGACTTCATGGATGCGATCAGAGAATTGACAGCCAAGGCAAAGGTGCAAGGGCAATATATCGTTCCTGAAGACATAACACTCGATATCGCTGTCTGTTTTCCGTCACAGCCGGCCATCGACGATGCCATTCACTATCGTTACAAAAAAGAGAAAGTCTCTGAAGAGAGCCGCATCGACCATTCAAAGCGTGGTTTCATTCATGCGGTCGAAAAAGGAGAGATCATCATCGAATATGTCAAGGCCAGGCACGGCAAGCCCGGCAGAAACTGCCAGGGGAAATACATTCCCACTGAAGAACCGAAAGAGACAAATCGCCCCGAATTTAAAGTGAGCGATGCCATCGAAGTGGTTGAAGATGAAGATCGCATACTTTACAAGGCGAATAGAAACGGGTATGTCATATTCAAAGACAACAGATACGATATCCAAGATGAAATGGAGCTGGAAGAGGTGAGCTTCAAAAAAACCGGATCCATCGACGCAGGTGTGGAAACAGAAGTGAAGCTACATGTCAACGAGACCGATTTCATGAAAGATGCCATCGGCACAGGCGTGGAAGTGGAAGCCACCGAGGTTAAAGTGGAAGGCAATGTGGGTTCATCGGCCATCGTCAAAGCCGAAGAGGTCATAGTGGGGGGCATGACGCATCAAAGCAGCCAAATTTATGCAAAAACAGCGCACATCAACGTGCACAGAGGTTTTCTCAAATGCAAGGATATCGCCGAAATTTCACGATTGGAAGGGGGAGTTGTCGAGGCCAAAGAGGCTACGATCTCACAAGTGGTGGGAGGGGAAGTGAAAGCCATGAAGATCGAAGTCGGCATACTTGCTTCAAATGCCAAGCTTTATGGTCTCGAAGAGATTACAATCAATAAAATGGCCGGCGAAAATAATAAAATTATAATCGACCCCGCCGAGATAGAAACATACCATAGTGAAATAGAAACGCTTGAAAACGAAATAGAAGCGCTTGAAAAAAGCATAAAAAAGAGCGAAGAGAGTCTTGGACAAAAAAAAGAGATTCACGAAAAGAGCGAACCCGCCGTGACAACGTTGAAAAAGAAGATCGTACACGATATCAAAAGCGGCATCAAGCCCAAACCAGCGTTTGTAGCCAAAGTGAAGCAGTTTCAAAAGCTGGTCGAGAAGATCGAAAATATCGAAAAAGAGCGACGCGAGCTCGAAGCCAGGCTGCAGACTACAAAAGAGAAACTGCTCACCTATCAGGATATGGTGCTGCGCGCAAAAATCGTCAATCACAATGAGTGGACAGAATACACGACCATAGAATTTCATCTACTCTATCCGCAGATAAAATTGGAATTTACACCGACACCGGGCGAAAAAAATCAGGTGGTGTATCTGCGAAGATCGAATGATGATGAGCCTGCATATGAAATCGCTGTAAAAGAGCTGCAGCAATGATCGTGGGTATTACAGGCAGTATAGAGAAAAAAGATCCTACACATCTGCATATTCTAACAGCATCCGGCCTGATTTACGAAGTGTTCGTATCGCTTCATTGCAGTGCGGCGATAAAAGAGAAGGAGGTAAAACTCCATACGACCCATATCATCAGAGAGGATACGCAGCAGCTTTTTGGCTTTTTGGATATCAACGAAAAGAGAATGTTCGACACGCTCATAAAAATAAATGGCGTGGGCCCAAAGGTTGCGATGGCGATATGTTCCACCTTCACTCCTGTGACTTTTGCCCAGGTGGTGGAGGCCAAGGATGTCGGGATGTTGAAAAGAGTTCCAGGCATCGGGCCCAAGAGTGCAAGCCGAATTCTTGTCGAGCTCGGAGGTTTCTCGCTCGAGCTTGCCGGTGAAGGCAGTCCGGCCAGCCGTTCGCACAACGAAGCGGCGATGGCACTAGAGAGCCTGGGATTCAAAAAAGAGCAGATTACCAAAGTGTTGGCGCAGTGCAAGGGCCCGGATACCGAAAGCCTTATCAAAGAGGCTTTGAAAAAACTTAGCAAATAGGAAAAACGATGACCACAGCCATACTTTTCGGCGGCGCCAGCTATGAACACGAAATCAGTATCGTCAGTGCGATCGCATTGAAAAAAGTGATGAAAAAGAGACCGATATTCATATTTTTGGATGCAAAAGGAGATTTCTATCATATTCCGGACGAGCAGATGAAATCGGACCATTTCAGCTCCGGCGGATACAAAAAAAACGACCGCCTCCATCTCGCCCGCGGTGGTTTTGAAAAGCGAGGGCTTCTAAAGTCCAAAAAGCTCGAAGGTTTCGACGTGGTACTGAACCTGATCCATGGAGGGCAGGGCGAAGACGGCACCATAGCCGCGCTGCTGGATTTTTACGATATCGCCTACATCGGCCCACGAAAGGAGGCGTCGGTGATAAGTTACAACAAATGGCTCACGAAGCTCTATGCAGAAGGTATCGGTGTAGAAACGGTCGAATACCAACTTCTTCATATGGATGATAAAAGAGAAATTGATTTTGGATACCCCATCATCGTCAAACCTCTTCGCTTGGGAAGCTCGATCGGTGTAAGTATCGTAAAAAGCGAAGAGGATTTGGATTTCGCACTCGATGTCGCTTTTGAATTCGACGAAGAGGTACTCATAGAGCCATTTATCGAGGGAGTCGAAGAGTACAATGTAGCAGGATGCCGTTTGGGCGAAAAGTGGATATTCAGCCGCATAGAGGCGCCCAAAAAGAGTGAATTTCTCGATTTCGATCAAAAGTATCTCGATTTTTCCAGAACCGAAAGTGTACAGGAAGCCGATATCCCCGATTCGCTCGAGTCGGATCTGAAAGATACGTTCAAAAAGGTTTACGACAAAACATTCGATGGAGCGTTGATCAGATGCGATTTCTTTTTTGCCAGCGGTGAAATAATGCTGAACGAGATCAACCCGATTCCCGGCTCCATGGCCAACTATCTTTTCGATGATTTCAACGGCGTGCTCGAGCGTCTTGCCTCCCATTTGCCAAAACAGCGCACGATTCGTCCAGATTATGCCTACATCGACAAAGTACAATCGGCCAAAGGACCGAAAGCAAGATAGATGAAGAAATTTCTCGCCACCTACCTGCCATACTACAGCGCCTACAAAAACAAAATAGCCATGGCTATAATCGGGATGATTCTAGCTTCCGCGGCAACCGCCGCCATAGCCTATATGGTCAAACCGCTTATGGATAGAATCTTCGTAGAGCACGATGTGCATATGCTCTATATTCTTCCTGCGTTCATCATCGTCGCTTTTGTCGCCAAGGGATTGGGAACTTTTATGCAGGCATATTCACTCAGTTTCATAGGCCAGGATATCATCAGAAAACTTCGTGACAGAATGTTGGGACACATGATGCATCTGGATATGGATTTTCATTTCCGATTTCACAGCGGAGAGCTGATCAGCCGTATCAGCAACGACATTCTGCGTGTGCAAAACGCAATCTCGTCAGATATCGCGATCCTTTTGAGAGAATTCGTCACCGTAGTGGCACTCCTTGGGGTCGTCATCTACCAAAGCCCTACGCTGGCGCTCTATTCACTCATCATCATTCCGTTGGCTATCTATCCGGTAGAGACGATCTCGAGAAAAATCAAAAAACTCTCCCACCGCTCACAAGAGCAGAATTCACAGCTTCTTTCGAGCCTTTCGGAGATATTCGCCAATTATGAAATGATCAAATCCTACAACGCCCAGGAGTATGAGCTCACAAGCTTTAAAAAGCGCAACTTCGACTTTTTTACAACCAACATCAATACCGTCAAAGTCCAACTGATGCTCGTGCCGATCCTGGAGCTTGTCGCCGCGGTGGCCATCACCGCCGTGATCGTGATCGGCGGACGGGAAGTGCTTATTACCAAAGAGCTCACCACCGGTGAGTTTTTCTCTTTTCTTACCGCTCTTTCGCTGCTGATCGATCCTCTCAGGCGTATATCGAGTGCATATAGCCACCTGCAAGATGCCGTAGCTGCCAACGAAAGGATAGAGCAGATACTTCAATACAAGCCTATGATCGTAAGCGGCAGCGAAGTCGTAAATCACGTAGATACGATAGAGTTTGAAAATGTCACGCTTCGATACGGAGATGCGATTGCGCTCGAAAATATTTCGTTCAAGGCCCAAAAAGGAGAGGTTATCGGATTGGTCGGTGACAGTGGAGGAGGAAAGAGCTCGATGGTCAACCTGATATTGAGGTTTTACGACCCCGCCGAAGGTATTGTGAAGATCAACGGTATAGACGCTCGCAATATCGATGTAAGCTCGTTGCGCGAACGCATCGCTATCGTTACACAGCGCATATATATCAGCAACGACACGATAGCGGCCAATGTCGCCTATGGCGTGGAACCTGATGAAAAAAAGGTGATAGAAGCGCTCAAAAAGGCCAACCTGTGGGAATTCGTCTCCTCTTTGCCCGAAGGTATCCACACTCTCTTGAGCGAGGGAGGCACGAATCTGTCCGGCGGGCAGCGCCAGCGTATCGCGATCGCGCGTGCCCTTTACAAGAATCCTGATATTTTGATTCTGGATGAAGCCACCAGCGCTTTGGACAACAAGAGCGAAGCGGCGATAATCGATACGATATATCGCCTGAAAAACGATCTGATCGTATTTATGATAGCCCACCGTCTCAGTACGATAGAAAGAGCCGACAAGATTTTGGTTTTCGAGCATGGCCGTATCGTTTGTAAAGGAAGCAAAGAGCAGCTTTCAAAAAAGTGTGACACGTTTAAAAAACTATATCATATGACAGGTGATGCATGAGCCATAAAAAGAGCGTAAGATACGAGACGCTGTGGGATAAGATCAAAGCGTGGTTTACATCCATGATAATAGAACACAACTTCACCAATATTTTCCGTCTCAACCTTCACAAGGTTGACGACAATCTTTATAGGTCCAGTCAACCGACTCCATGGCAGCTTAAAAGGATCGTCAAAGAAAAAGGGATCAAAACCGTAATCAATTTGCGGGGCACGCATCCGGAAAGCCCCGTCTATATGCTAGAAAAAAAGACCTGCGAAGAGCTTGGTGTAAAGATGATCGATATAGAGATCTACTCCAGGGCCATTCCGGAACGAAAGAGGCTCGAAAAGATGGCCAGAGCATTCGAAGAGGCCGAATATCCTGCGCTGATGCACTGCAAAGCCGGAGCCGATCGCACGGGACTGGCCGCGACTTTTTATCTATACCACAAAGAGGGTATTCCGCTCGAAAAGATAGATCAGCTGAAATTCATTCCATACGGCCATATAAAAAGCTCCAACGCCGGCATAATAGACTACTATTTCGAAGAGTTCGCAAAATATGAAAAGGAGCATCCCGGTGCCGATATTTTGGAGTGGACCGAAAAACTGCCGCGCGAGGAGATGAAAAAGGCTTTCAGGGCACAAAAAGAGAGCTATCTTTCGGATTTCATCAACAATGTCCTGCTAAGGAGGGAGTAGTATGGCCATCAAACGCATCGTACACAAGAGCCATACCTTCGATATTGCCTACGATATAAAAAATCCGCACGAGCGAAAGAGTGCTCTTTTTCTGCATGGATGGGGAAGTGATAAAGAGCTTATGATGAAGGCTTTTTCAAGCTCTTTGCCAAATTATAGACACATCTATCTGGATCTTCCCGGATTCGGTAAAAGCGGTAACGAAACCGTTTTGACCACATCCGGCTATGCGGACATCGTATCGGAGTTTTTGAGCCGCATTGAAACACGCCCGGATGTGGTCGTTGGACACTCTTTTGGCGGAAAGGTGGCCGCATTGCTGGATCCGGGTACAATAGTGCTTCTTTCAAGCGCCGGTATAGTGATGCCAAAACCATTGAAAGTGCGTCTTAAAATATCACTTTTTAAAATGCTCAAACCTTTGGGCTCCGACAGGCTTGGGAAATTTTTTGCATCCGCCGATGCTTCCGGCATGCCTCGAAATATGTATGAAACATTCAAAAACGTAGTGGATGAAGATTTCAGTGATATATTCGCAGGTCTCTCCTCTTCCACGCTTGTTTGCTGGGGAGAGAGAGACAGTGCCACACCGCTTGAGGCGGGAAAGAGAATCGCGGCTCTCATTCCGGATGCGAATTTCGAAATTTTCGAAGGCGATCACTATTTTTTCCTGCACGACAGCGCGCCTGTAATCAAATCGATGGAGGATTTTCTTGAAAAGATATAGATGTATCGCCAAAGGGAAAGTACAGGGAGTGTGGTATAGAAAATATGTTTCCCAAATGGCAAAAGAGGCGGGATTCAAAGGGTATGTGAGAAATCTTCCCGATAAAACGGTCGAAGCGGTCGTCGATGTAGACGACGAAAAAGAGTTGGATACATTCAAAACCATTTTGAAAAAAGGGTCCCCGATGTCGATCGTAACCGATGTGTCTTGCGAAGAGGTGCCCCGTGATTCCTCGTATGCCACATTCGAGGTGATCAGATGATTTGGTTTCAGTTTTTTTCGCATATTTTACTCGTGATGGCGCTGGGATGGTATCTCGCTACAAATTTGCAGTGGTACAGCTACAAGATAGAAAGAGTCGTGCTGCACCACACCAACTACATCTGGCATGCGATATATTTCCTGATACCGCTTTTTGCATACTATTTTACCGGTATATACTACTGGATATACTTCTATTTTGCTTATCTGCCATCTTTGTGGCTATGGTATAGAAAACTCGATAAAAAGCTGGTAGTAACAGGCCGTATAAAGCGCTTTTTCGCTCTATTGCTGGCTCTTACACTGTTTCAGGATATTCTTTGTATGGCCAAAGAGAGTTGTGAAGTTTTTGGAGTGATTCTTCCTCTCGCTTTCGCGGTAGCAGGCTCGACGATGATAGAAAAGGTGCTTTTTCACGGTTTCAAGCTGCAGGCGAAAAGAAGACTCGAAAGCATGCCGGACCTCATCGTCGTCGGCGTAACGGCAAGCTATGGAAAAACCAGCATCAAAAATTTCATAGCCCAGATCGTAGGGCATGAAAAGAGGATATATGCCACACCACGCAGCGTCAACACTCTAGGCGGCGTAATGAAAGATATCAACGAATCTCTTCCAAAAGATTGTGAAGTATATGTCGTCGAGATGGGAGCCAGGGGGCCTGGAGATATCGCGGAAATCACCCATTTTGTCCAGCCGCACTTCGCTGTAGTCGGAGTCGTGGGTCCGCAGCATATCGAATACTTCAAAACACTTGAGCGCATCCGCGACACCAAAATGGAAATATTGCAAAGCGATCGCCTCGAGCATGCATGGGTCCACACTTCAGCGCACGTCAAGCCAAACGACAAAGTTACTATTTTTGGCGACGAGATCGAAAACGTGCATGCCGATCTCGATGGCGTGGATTTCGATCTGGCACTTGAAAACAGGAGAATACATGTGCATATTCCAATTCTCGGCGCATTCAATGCCATCAATGTCACCGCAGCACTTCATGTGGCGAATGCACTTGGGATATCCTATGAAAAAGGGGCCAGGTACGCCGAGTCTCTCAAGCCGATCGAGCATCGCCTCGAGCGCATAGACGCCGGAGGGAAGATCATTTTAGATGACAGTTTCAACGGCAATATCGACGGGATGCTCTCATCGTTCGATCTGGCGTCTCGATACGATGGCCGTAAAGTGCTCATAACACCCGGGCTTGTGGAGAGTGACGAAAAGATGAATGAAAAGATAGCCAAAAAAGCCAATGAAATTTTCGATCTCGTCATCGTTACGGGCCGCCTCAACAGAGCCGTTTTCGAAAAGGTCGTAGATAAAGAGAAGTTGCATATACTTGACGACAAGGTCAAAATGCAAAGTACACTGGCCGAACTCACACGCCCCGGAGATCTGATACTCTTCGCAAACGATGCACCGAATTTTATATAAAAGAGAGAATATGGCAACACAGACCACCATTACCTGCCCAAACTGCGGAACCGAAATAGATATCAGCCAGAGCCTTTACGTAAAGCTCGAACAGCAGGCCAAAGCCAAGCTTCAAAAAGAGGTAGCCGAGCATCGGGCGAAATACAAAGAGGCGATGGAAGCGATCAAGGCCAAAGAGGAGGCGATCAAAGCCCAGGAGGAGCGTTTTGCAAAAGAGCTGGAGAAGGCGACGGAAGAGAGGGTCGAAGCGCAGCTCAAAACCGAGCGAAAAACTCTCGAAGAGGCGCTGAAAAAAAAGATCGAGCAAGAGCAGAGCGAACGGATCGAGATGCTGAACAAGGAGCTGGCTCAAAAGAGCGAGCAGGTCAAAGAGCTCAATCGTGCGCAAGCGCAGATCGAACAGCTCAAACGGTCGATCGACGAAGTGGAAGAGAAGGCCAGGCTCGATGCCGAAAAACGGTTGAGCGAACAGCTGCGGATAGAAAGAGACAAGATAAAAAAGAGTCTCACCGAACAGAGCGAAATGAAACTCAAAGAGAAAGAGAATCAACTAGAACAGCTCAAACATCAGCTGGAAGAGGCCAAGCGCAAAGCGGAGCAAGGGAGTCAGCAGATGCAAGGAGAGGTCCAAGAGCTTGCAATCGAAGAGTGGCTTACAGCCCATTTTCCTTTCGATACCATTGAAGAGATCAAAAAGGGCGCCAGGGGTGCCGATTGCCTTCAAATCGTCAATACGCGCGAAATGCAAAATTGTGGAACCATATACTATGAGAGCAAAAGAACGAAAGATTTTCAAAAGAGCTGGATAGAAAAATTCAAAGCCGATATCAGAGAAAAAGGCGCGGATATCGGTGTGCTCGTAACCGAAGCGCTTCCAAAAGATCTCGAAAGAATGGGAATGGTGGATGGTGTGTGGATATGCACATACGAAGAGTTCAAGGCGCTATCTTTCGTTTTGAGAGAGCAGGTGGTGCGCCTTGCGCATGCCATAAATTCACAAGAGAACAGAAGCGACAAGATGGGCCTTCTTTACAGCTATCTCACATCCAACGAATTCAGGATGCAGATCGAAGCGATCGTGGAGGGGTTCACCCAGATGCAAAACGATCTGGATGCCGAAAAAAGAGCGATGGCGCGCATCTGGAAGCAGAGAGAAAAGCAGATAAGCAAGGTTCTTGAAAGCACTACTGCCCTCTATGGCTCCATACGCGGTATAGCCGGTAATGCCATAGGGCATGTCAAGGCGCTGGAGCTTCCTTATGGAGAGGATATGGAAGAATGAAAGAGTCTATTTGGCTGAAGATATCGTATGGGATCGATGAATTGAGCAAATGGGCGGGTGCGATAGGGGCGGCTGCTTCCATCGCGCTTGCACTTTTGATCGTGTATGACGCTACGATGCGTTATGTTTTTCATGAAGGATCGGTGGCATTGCAGGAGTTGGAGTGGCACCTTTTCGACACTCTTTTTCTATTGGGGCTTTCATATGCTTTGAAACACGACAAGCATGTGCGTGTAGATATCCTGTATACCCACTTCTCGCCCAGAATGAAAGAGTTTGTAAAGATCGTATCGATGCTGCTTTTCGTGATGCCCCTTGGCCTTCTGGTGGTCTGGTTTAGCTGGGATTTCGTTGCGCAAAGTTTTGTGCAACACGAAATGAGCCCCGATCCCGGCGGGCTTTGTTGCCGATATGTCATTAAGTCGTTTATCATTGCAGCGTTTGTTCTGCTCGTACTGCAGGCTATCAGTGAGACAATAAAGAGTTTCTATCGCATAGGAGCATTGAAATGATCGGAATGCTGATGTTTTTGACCGCGCTCGTTTTCTTGCTGATGGGTGTGCCTGTAGCTTTCGCGTTCGGGGGAGTGGCTATACTTTTTGCCATACTGTTTCCATGGGATGTAGGCTTGCAGGTGTTCGAGCTTCTTCCTTTCAGAATTTACGGCATTATGCAAAATTTTACATTGATGGCCGTTCCTCTTTTTATTTTTATGGGGCTGGTTCTTGAGAAATCCAAGATGGCTGAAGAGCTTCTGGAGTCGATGGGCAAACTCTTTGGGCCAGTTCGCGGCGGATTGGCCATTTCGACAGTTCTGGTGGGCGCCATTCTGGCAGCCAGCACCGGCATCGTGGGCGCAAGCGTGGTCATGATGGGTCTCATTACGTTGCCTATCATGTTGAAGCACCGCTACAAACCCGAACTTGCATGCGGCACTATCGTAGCCAGCGGCACACTCGGGCAGATCATTCCGCCATCGGTCGTGCTGATCGTATTGGGAGATGTAATGTATGTAAGCGTAGGGGATCTATTCAGGGCCGCGGTCGTGCCCGGTCTTGTGCTGACGTTTCTTTATGTGTTTTATATCCTATTGCTGTCATGGATCAGACCCGATGTCGCTCCGGCGATGGAAAGAGAGGATATTCCATACGGTAAACTCTTCGTAAAAGCCATCAAAGCGATCATCCCACCGCTTCTTCTCATAGTGGCGGTGCTTGGATCCATATTCGCAGGAATCGCCAGCCCTACCGAATCTGCGGCCGTAGGCGTAGTCGGTGCGGTATTGCTCAGTGTGG
>Ga0256842_1000894_pt1 | contig 25665 bp, 12 predicted proteins | sample 4559240metaG_FD_185973 | JGI IMG/M metagenome (GOLD analysis project Ga0256842, IMG submission 185973) | Hydrothermal vent microbial communities from Guaymas Basin, Mexico - 4559-240 | ecosystem: Environmental > Aquatic > Marine > Hydrothermal vents | place: Mexico: Guaymas Basin | collected... | reverse complement strand
CAAGCGGTTCATCCAGCACCCATGCAAACGTCGTGTCGTTCACCATCATCTGCTGGCCGGGAATCGTGTCGTTGATGTTGACGTGGGAAAGCCAGACCGAGACATCCTGAAGGCCGAGTCCAGTCCTGTCCTTCACGTAGGCATAGACAGCCGAAAGCTGTTGCGAAACGATGCTGCCGGAACCCGGATTCGTCCTTATGGAAATCGGAAGCAGGTAATCGAAATTGATGGTGTCGATCTTCGTGTTGCCGGCGATGTCGGTGATGTAGGTGTAAAAGTGATAGGTTCCCTCAATTGAAAGGGTGGAATCGAGGACGAAGGCAATCGTGTCGCCGATCTTGGGGCCGCCGTCGATGCGCATCACACTGGCCTTACCGCCAAACCTGAACTCGACATGCCCGCCCACAGGACGCCACGAAGGATCAAACAGCCTGAGGAACGTGTTGACAGTGTCTATGCCGCTGATGTCGCCGACCGTAACGAACAGCTCCTGCGGCGGCCTTATGAGCGTATCGCCATCCTCGACCGAAGACGTGATGACCTGAGGCGGGACAGCATCTAACATGAAGTCATAGGTGTGATGCTGCCCGACAACGCCATCGATGGAGAGCGGCGTAACGCTGATGTAGTATCTGCCGGATGTCGTCAAAGTGGTGTCAAGGATATAGTTAAAGGTGAGTTCGGTATCGATGCCAGTGTATTCAAAATGCCCGGGTATCACATTGCCGCCCTGATCGAAGAATTCGACCCTCGAAAGCGTGTCCACGCCGATGCCGAGCCGATCGCATATCGTCACCTTCACAGTGTCCACACGGTTGACGAAACTGCCGGAATCCGGTTCGATGTCCGTTATGATAAGCCGTTCGCCAACGTTGAACCTGACGGTGTCATCCCTGACGTTGCCCGCCCTGTCCTCAAGGTGGAGCACCATCTGGTAATCTCCGGGCGGCAGGTTGGTGCCGGAATAGATGTAGAACACGGCGCGGGTGCGGAAGACTCCACCGTAGCCGGGCACGCCCGAACCGTCAGGATAGAACAGCTCGATCGTCGATGTGGCGGTGTTGATTCCCGAAACCGAATCGATGCCCGGATACTCGTCCGAAATCACTGCCCAGACGCTGTCGCGCAGGAGATAGTCCACTGCTCCGTTCCTCGGCACGGTGGAATCCACCCTCGGCGCACGTGAATCGTAGATGAAGTAGCCCATCCAAGGGTTGAGCGGCGAGAGCGGGTTGCCTGCGTTGTCCTGTCCATAAACCCTGACCGTGTAGAAGCCGTCCCTGATGCCGTTCGGCAGGATCGGCACGGAGAAGTGGAAGGTCAGAGTATCGCCTGAGTGCGTGTGATAGCCCGGAAGCTGGTCGCCCATCGGATTCAGCACCTCGATCCTCGTGTAAGCGGAATCCCAGTTCATGCCTGAGAATGCATTGCCAAAGCGAGCCACGACCTCCGTGAGGGTGTCCTTCACGTAGCCGGCGGAATCAGGCTCGATGTCCGCCACGAACGGATTGGCAAGGTCGATGGTGAAGTAGTGCTCGGCGCTGTCCGTGTTGCCGGCATTGTCTTCCAGATAGACCCATATCCTGTATCTGCCTTCGGTCACAAGGGAATCCGTCAGCTGCCAGATGAGCGTATCGCCGCGATAGCTCTGAACGCCGGGGATAAGCGCCCCGTCCTCGGTGTAAAGCCTGATCCTCGAAGCGTTAAAGTTCACGCCTGAAACCGCTCTGCCGGGCAACGTGTCGCTGACAACTGCCCATACCTCGGCGAGCGGCGACATCTGGATGTCGTAAGGATAGAATTCCTGAACGAAAGGCGGCCTTGTGTCGTAGATGAACCTGACCGTGTTCACGGCGATGTTGCCGGCCCTGTCGTAACCGACACCGGCAACCGAATAGGCGCCGTCATCACTGCCGTCAGTTCTGAGCGGCGGAGACGGCACAAAATGCAGGACGTCGTTCTCCCAGTAGCGCTGAGCCGAGACAACGCCGTTCGGGCCTGTCACGTTCATGTAGCTCAGAACCGTGTCAACACCGGAAAGGTTGTCCTGAACCTGCATGGTGATCTCGTCAAGCTGGTTCACGGTAGCGCCATCCGATGGATTGACCACGATTTGAGGATTCTGCGAGTCTATCATGAAATCGACGGTGTCCACGAACTCGTTTGTTGCGGTATCCCTTGCCACAACCACAAGCTGATACTCGTTGTCGGTCAGCGGGTTATCCGGCACAAAGAGCAACCTCGAATGGAGCACATCACGATAGACCGTTCCGGGAACGATGAAGCCGTTGACAAACAGCGTCATGTTGCTCGTTCCGAGGGATACGCCCGAAAGCTGGTCGCCTAACTGCACCCAGAGCGTATCGGGCACGGTGTTGAGCATCGCTCCATCGGAAGGATACGATGCGACCGTGTAAGGAGGACGTGTATCGTAAACGAACGTCAGGGTATCGTCGATGGTGTGATCCCCAATAACGTTCGGATCGTTGACGTAGTCTCTGCCGTGCACCAGCATGCGGTAGATGCCGTCGGCAGAGCCATCGGAAGGCAGCGGGCTGACAAGGTGGTAGATCAGCGTATCGCCCGAAATCCTGAAGGAACCGAGCAGTGTATCACCGTTCGGCCCAACAGGATACAGCCTCGAAGAGTCCGGATTGACCCCGGAACCGCCCCCGTCATCCAGAACGACCATGACCTCCTGAATCGAATAGTTGATGTATCCATCCCTCTCCGGGAAGCTCCAGGTCACGGTCGGCGGATTGAGGTCGAGGGTAAAGGTGTAGGAAGTGCTGTCGTAGTTGCCGGCCCTGTCGTAGTATCTGGCCCAGACCGTGTATTGACCGTCCCTGACGATGGCGTTGCGGAACGCCCACCTGATGGCGGAATCGCCCTCGAACACCATGTTGCCGGGCACAGGCTGTCCGTCGGGGTCGAGGACGCCGATCTGAGATGCACCTACATCGAGGCCGGAGACGTCACGCAACGTGTCATAGATGTCCGAGAACTCCATCCTTGCGTAGTAGATCGCTCTCGGCACAACGGAATCACGGGACGGGTAATAGGCCGTCGGATAGGGCGGCCTCGTGTCATAGATGAAGTCTGCCCGTCCGTAAGCCATGTTCATCGCCCGGTCGAAAGCGGAGACGATGACGTTGTAGCGGCCATCGTAGTAGCCGCCGGGCTGAAACGGATTGGTCGGCACAAATTCGACGGTGTCCCCGAACCAGTTCAGTTCGCCGTCCACATCGCCGTTCGGGCCGACCAGCGAGAATTCCACCGAATCGGTGAACGCACCGGCAAGCGTATCCGTCACAACAACATAAATCCTGTCAATCTTGTTAAGGAATGTGCTGTCTCCGGGATGGAACGTCAGCTCAGGCGATTCCCTGTCAACGATGAACGAGATGGTGTCACGGACGACATTGAGCGCTTTATCAACGCCAATGACCGCCAGTTTGTAGCGTCCCTGAACGTCGAACCCGCCGGGGGTCTGAGGCTCAATGACCAGCGCATTCTCAACGTGGATCGTATCTCCACCGATCACCACATCGCCCGACCCCATCCGTGTGATGTTGATGTCAACCGGGATGTCGTATCTCATGAGGTCGGCGCCGCTGGATGCGAGGTCGATCCCTGCAAGCAGGTCGTTGAACTCAACCACAAACGGGCCGTTGGATGCCTGAATCGCAGTGTCATGCGAAGGATAGCTCCATGTGATCATCGGAGGCCGCCTGTCGATCGTGAAGGTCAGCACCTGAACCGAGTCGTAGGTTCCGGAAGGCACATAGTTCAGAGGCCTGCCGATAAGATCATGTGCCCTCAACTCGACGTGATAGACGCCATCGATCAGCGAGGAATCCGTGATAACGAAGACAAGCGTATCGCCCACAAATTCGTTGTAACCGATGATGTATCTCCCATCCGGCCCCTGCACCCTCATGTTGGTCAGGGCGGTATCGTAAGCGACACCTATGCCCTGATCGTCAAGCAGGGCGTAAATTGCATCGGGCTGATAGTTTACAAATCCGCTGTCCCGCGGAGAACTCCAGACGAGCACCGGGCCGCGGGTATCCACAATGAAGTTGTAGGCAAGGCTGTCACGATTGCCTGCCTTGTCGTAGAGAATGACGTAAAACGTGTAACTGCCATCGGCAAGCGGTGCGTAGGCTGCATCGATCTGGAAGATCAGGGTATCGCCACGAACCAGTTTCTGACCCGGAATCGCCTGTTTCGCACCATCAGCAAGCAGCCTTATCGTGGAAAGCACGGAATCCACACCCGAACCGTGAACCGTGCTGCTCAAGGAATCGGCGAACCTGATCCAGACCCGATTCACATCCGTGAGGGCAAGCGAATCCGGATAATTTTCGGTCGAATACGGCGGCCTCGTGTCGTAAATCACGTGCACGCTCGAAACCGAGACGTTGTTCGCCCGGTCGTAAGCCTCGACGTAAATCACATAGTCATCAGCATCGTCCGAGCCGTCCGTTGCAAGCGGCTGGACAGGCGTGCACAACGCCTGAGACCCATCAACCCACGTCACGTTGAGCGGCACATCGCCGTTGGGGCCTGTGAGTGAAATCACCGTCGTCGCCGTGTCCATGCCGGCCAGCGTGTCCTCAAGGCTGACGTAAATCGTGTCCAGCCTGTTGACCGCCATGCCGGTCTGCGGCTCCACGGCTATTGCAGGAGCCACACGGTCGATGACAAACGGGATGGTGTCCACAAGGAAGTTCAACGCCCTATCAACAACGCTGACACGGGCGAAATACCTGCCGTCGGCAAGCGGGCTGTTCGGCACAAGCCCCAGCCTGCCGTTCAAAGTATCCCTGATGATGGAAGTCTCAAGCAACTGACCGTAGCGGTGAAGCGAGACGCCGCTCGAAATCAGGTTGACGCCGGACGTCCGGTCGCTCAGGTAGAACCAGAGCGTATCAACCGCCTGATTGAAGTATTCGTTCTCAAGCTCCCTTTCCGTCCCACCGACCACCGCATAGGCGGAATCGAGTGAAGGCAACTGGGTGTCGAGCATGAAGTGGAGGGTATCGACGAATCCCTTGCCGCTGTTATCAACTCCCCGAACGATCATGGTGTAAACCCCATCGGCTATGCCGGTGGAGTCGATCGGCTCCTGAATCACGTAGTAGAGCGTATCACCGGAGAACTCGTTGTAGCCAAGCACCACGTGGTTGTCCGGTGCGATGAGCGTTATCTTCGTGACCGATGTGTCCCTCAGGACGCCGCTCCCGTTGTCGTAGATGTTTGCGGCGACGAACTCAGGCGGTGAATTGATGTATCCGTTGTCCGTCGGATAGGTGCTGGCGAGCACCGGCGGATAGAGGTCAACGATGAAGCTGTGCTCGTAATTTTGGACGTTACCAGCTTTGTCGGAAATGTTGAACCTGACGGTAAACCTGCCGTCCTCGTTTATGGTGTCGGAAAGGGTGAGGTAAAGCGTGTCGTTTCTGACCCTTGAAACGCCCGGGATAGCCGCACCGCCCTGCTCAACCAGCGATGCAGATGTGGTCACGGGATCGATCCCGGAGACCGTCCTGCCGAAATAGCTGTCCTCGAGCGAGACCTTGATTCCGGAGAAGCTGTCTTCAAGCACGGTATCAGTCGGCATGATAAGATGCCCGACCGAGCTGTAGGTCAGCGTGTCCCTGAAGAAATCGATGCGGTCATCCACAATTCCGGGCGCTCTGGTGTCATAAATCAGATAGAACGTGTCGGATGACGGGTTGCCGGCAAAGTCGAGTCCATCAACCTCGATCTGAACCAGTCCATCGTCGGAGCCGTCGCCGGCCAAGGGCGGATCGGGCAGGAATAGGAGCGTGGAATCGTCGACCCAGACCGCACTTCCACCTATCGTCCGACCCGCATCAACGAGCGTGACCGTTATCCCGGTTCCCGAAGTGTCGGAACCGGCAAGTGTATCTTTCACAAAGACCTGAATCGTGTCGATCCTGTTAAGGGCCGCGCTGTCCGGCAGGCCGGATACAAGCATCGGGCCCGTAAGATCATAGACGAAGTTTATGCTGTCTCTCTTCAAATTGTGCGCAAAATCGACCTCTTTGACGACAAACGTGTATCTACCTTCCTGAAGGCTCGATTTGGCCGGCAGGGCCATGATCAGAGTGGTGTCCGATGTGCGCCTGAAGACCGTAACGTTCGACACCGGAAGGCCGTATCTGAGCAATGTCAGGTCGCTGGTGGCAAGATCAACGCCGGCAGTGGCGTCCGTCAGCCTCGCATAGAGCGTATCCGGGCCGAACTCGTCGGAATCAAAGACGTTGAGTGCGGTATCACGTGGCGGATAGTAGGCCGAAAGCTGAGGCACCTGCGTGTCGTAGGTAAACCTGAGGGTGTCCGGGTTGGTGGGAGCCAGCGGCCGGTTGTTGTTGTCCGCACCCCAGACCACGACGGTATAGACCCCGTCCGCCGAGCCGTCCGTGGGCAGTGTCTCCTCAAGCACAAACACGAGCGTGTCGTTTTGCACCTCGGTGTGGCCGAGCACCGTTCCCATGTTCGGCGTATAGACCGTGACGGAGCAGGCATTGAAGTTGACGCCGCTTCCGAGGTCTTCGATGTAGATTCGGATTTCGGTCGGCGGCTCGTTGACGTAAGAGCTGTTAGCCGGATCGCTCCACACGATCTGAGGCGAGTTCAGGTCAACCACAAAGCGGAAGCTGTCGGTCGATGTGTTGCCCAGCATGTCGCTCATGTAAACCCGTGCGGTGTAATGGCCGTCCCTTGAAATGGGCGTGTCGAACACAAAGACCAGCGTGTCGCCGTGCCATTCCCTGTGTCCGAGCACCGTAACGCCGAACTGATCCGTGACAGCGACCTGAGTCCCACTGGTATCGACGCCCGAACTCCATCTCTGGCCGTTGGCATCGGACGGCAACACCCATATCTGGCTTAGCGTGTCGGTTATCAGGGTGTCGGAGCCGCTGGCCTGAGAATGCGTCACAACGTAAGGCGGCTTCGAATCATAATAAATGGTAGAAACCCGGCTGGAATCCATGTTGCCCGACATGTCGTAGGCATAGGCCCTGATAATGTAAATGCCGTCGTTCGAGCCATCGTTCGATATCGGCGGATACGGGTAAAAGACGATGGTATCGCCCTGCCATTCATAATGGTCGAGGCCTATAGAAGTCGTATCCGTCGGGCTGTCCAGCCTGTAAACCGCAAGGTGAGTGTTATCCCTGTCCGGGCCGGCCAGCTCATCGTGGATGTAGGCGGTGAAATCGGTCAGCGAATCGGTCGCAGTCCCGCTGTCGGGCACGAAATAGACCGTCGGGACGGTGGTATCGACGATGAAAATCAGGGTGTCGTTCAAAAGGTTGCCCGCATAATCGTAGCCCCAGACAACCGCCTCGATCTCGCCCTCAACGAGGCTGTCGAAATGGAATCCTAACGTATCCGGCAGAATCCTGAGGTAATTGGCGGGCGAGGCGTTGTAATTCTCCCAGTTTATAAGGATGCTCAACCCGCTGGTGGAGAAATCCAGTCCGGAAGTGGCATCTGAGAGCCTGAGCTTTATCGTGCGGCCGTAATCTGTGTCAAAATTAACATTCAGGTAACTGCTGTCGATAGGCGATGACCACACAATTTGAGGCGTCTGGGTGTCATAAATGAAGTGGAAGACATCTTCCACAGTCTTGCCAACTTTGTCCTCAACATGGACGATGATGGTGAACTCGCCGTCCCACGTGCCATCAGATGGCATAGGATTAGTAAGTGTGTATTTGAGCGTATCGCCGACAAAGCTGTAGCTTCCGGGCACCTCTCCGCCGTCCGGCCTGTAAACCTGCATGTAGGACACGGAATCATTGATTCCGCTCCCCCTCTCCTGAATCACCGCCCAGATGGCGTCCGGACTCGCATTGACGTAAGAGCTGTCAGCAGGCTGAACCTCGATGATCTTCGGACTGCTTAAATCGATGATGAAGGTGGCGGACGTGTCGGCCGAGTTCCCGGCTTTATCGGTCATGGTAACGGTTATCCGATAGGTTCCTTCGGAGTTATAGCCGTAAGCCGGGTCGTAAAGCGTCGGATCAATGGCCCATTTCAGGGTATCGCCGTGGTAAATCTGGTCTCCGAGCACACCCTGACCGGTAATTTCGTTGGTCAATCGGATGACGGAGAAATTGACGTCCAGTCCGGAGCCAGCAAAGCTGCCAAAGCTGTCATTGACAACAGCGTAGATGGTATCGATGCCTGTGACTGAATCTTGAAAAGTTGCGCTGTCCGGCGGCCAGAAGACCGTCACATGCGGCGGACGCGTGTCGTAAAGGATCAGCGACCGCTTGGGCGTGTAGTTCCCTGCCCTATCAAGAGCATCCACCGCAAAGATGTATTCGCCATCATCGGAACCATCGCGCGCAATGGGGGCCAGAGGAACGAAAAATACTGTATCGCCCCGCCAGAACGTGTTGCCCTCAATGGTCCGAACGTTCCTTTTTTCAAGCGAAACAGTAGTGTTAACGGTATCAACCCCCGAAATTGGGTCCTCAACGATGGCTTTGAGTGTATCCAGCACGTTGGTCGGGGAACCGGAATCCGGGATCGTCATTACGGTCGGGGCGATCCTGTCAACGGTAAACCGCACAGTGTCCGCCATCTGATTACCCGCAGCATCCTGAACCATCACGATCAGTTTGTAGTGGCCGCTGTTGGCGTTTATCGAATCGGTAACAAGCGGGACGATAAGCGTATCCCCGGAATGGGTTATCGGAGAACCAAGGAAATTGTCTCTCAGGAGGTTCTCATAGTAGAGATGAACCTCCGCGGTGTTCCAATCCACACCGGATGCGCTGTCACGATAGATGCTGTCGATTATCACGGCCTTTGCTGAACTTAAAACGAAATATTGGAATGCCTCCCCGTCGAAGGGAACGCTTGAGCTAAGCGTTGGCGCATGCAGGTCACAGAGCGCAGTAACCGCTGCGGTATCGCTGTTATATGCGGCATCGTATGCGATTGCGGTGAACCGGTTTATGCCCTCCTCATAGGTTACAACCAGTGAGAAGTTGCCGGTTGTCGAATCGGCGATGGCTATTCCAATGGGATAACCGTTTCTGAAAACACGGACCTCGCTGCCCGGCTCATTCACCTTGCCGTAAAGCGTGTCTATTGTGGTGTTTGTCAAAGTCCTGACGTAAAGCGTATCGAAACTCGGTGAAAGGTTATCCACCACTATCTGCTCGGATTTGACATCCGAGTCGAGGGTGTAAGGGTCATAGGCGGTGACAACAACCGTGTAAGTGCTGTCGCTGTCCTGGGCAAGATAGTTTCCGCTGTTGTCTTTACCATCAAAGATCACAGAATGGCTGCCGCCGGGCATCACCGAGTCGGAGATAAGCGTTCTCACAAGCGTGGTAGTGTCCCATTGAGTCGTGGAGTTGTAAACCCTGACAGTGACATGCGCCTCCTCAGAAATGGAGAACTTCACGAGCGCCGCATCTGCACGTCCATCGCCGTTGGCCGGCGAGATCACCTGAGGCGAAACGCTGAGCGAATCGACGTTCGTCGGCACGGAGTTGGCAATCACGTTGCCCGTGTAAAGCTGAACGTTGTAGGACTCATCCTGCGCCTGAATCCTGAAGGTGTAGCGCCCATCGGGGATGTTGTCAGGTCCCCAATCGGTAAAGTAGTTGCCGTCGCCACGGTAAACCTCGACGAAATCCACAACGTTCACAACCTGATTGTTGATGTCAGTGATGGTTATGGAAGCATTGCCCGTGAATGCGTAAACCGGGATCTGGATAGTCACTCCGGGATCAAGCGAGTCCATGTTGACCACCGTAAACGACGATGTGGAGAAATAAGTGAATTTGTTCAAAAGATAATGGTCAGAATTTCCTATTCTGATATCCTCGTTAGGGGTAGCAGTCAGGTTTATGGCCTCGTTAGCGTAATCAAAAAACTTCAAATCGACCTGTTCGAGGCCAGCAAGCCCTCCAACTGCCATTGCGAGATAAACTGGATAAGGGAAAACGACAATGCCATCCGTGTTACCGTCTGCTGAATCTGCATCAGAATTAGCAACAAACCTCCCATGCCCCGCGCCAGCCTGATACCAGAGCTCAATGTAACCTATTCCTACCGGGGGCTTTCGGAAAAACAGGCTATCTTCCGGCCTGTATGAGCCAGTAACAGAAAATGCAATGTGAGCGTAATCGTTGATGCCGTCACCATTCGGGCTAAAGGGGTTGGGGGTAACTGAGACGTTGTAAATGGTTGGCGGCTGCCGGTCGATATAAACTGTGCCCGTGGCGGTGTCCGTCGTGTCGCTTCCGTAAATGAAATACTTGTAAGGCCCATCGGGCAGAATAGCAGGGTCAGTCTCTACATTCGTCCATGTTATGACATTTGCGCCTTGAATGCCCGGCGTGAGGTATGCCACCACCGAATCGATAACCGTGTCGATCTGGCCGGTGGATGAGTTCAAAGAATCTCTGAAAATCCTCAGATAGACAGTGTCAACGTATCCGCTCAGGTTGAAAGTAAAAGTTGTGCTGTCTGCTCGTCCATCTCCGTTCGGGCTGAATGGATTGGGTTCCACAGAGACGTTGGAGATGTAAACCTGATCGCCCCAGGCCCCGGATACACTAACAGCCAATATAAAAATCAACAAAAGTTTCTTCATATTCTGTCCTCCCTCCTTTTATTTGGAATCAGCCTATTCAGAAGAATCAAGGCCCGCGTAAGATATGATTTTGGGTGTAACAAAAATCATAAGTTCTGATTTTTCAGAATCTTCACGTCTCGATTTAAGCAGGGTCCCGACCAAGGGAATCCTCGAAAAGAAAGGCACCCGGGATTCACCCTCTTTTTTGTGGGTCCTCATGATGCCACCGATAACCACGGTCTCACCATCTTTGACCGTAAGCTGAGTTCTGGCCTGCTGTGTGGAAATCATGACGCCGGCACCGCCGGGCGCCTCTCCGGCTATATCGCTGACCTCGGGATTAAGCTCCAGAGTAATGGTGCCATCCGGACTTATGTGCGGCGTCACGGTCAATCTGAGGGCCACATTGTAAAACTGAATCACCTGATTGCCGGCCATGTCCCTCGTGATAATCGGAATCTGTTTACCTGAGAGTATCTCCGCCTGCTGGTTATCCGCCACAATGATGCTCGGCTGAGAAAGCACGTTCGCCTTGCTCTCGCTCTCAAGCATGTCGATCGTGGCATCAATGCTCATGCCTGCGATAAACTTCCCAAACATCATACTACCTGTCGCGGCTGTCCCAAGCGGCACATCTATCCTGAACGGCAAGCCGGAACCCGGATTGTCCGGATGGACGGCCGACCAGTCTATGCCAAGCGCCTTTGCCACGCTCCGGTTGATCTCAACAATTTTGGCCTGAATTAGAACCTGAGGCGTGGGGGTATCCAGTTGTTTGATCAAAGAATCGACCTCGTGCAGCACACTGGGCACATCGGTTATAACGAGCGAGTTCGTCCTCTTGTCCACGACCAATTTTCCGGAGGACGACAGAAGGCCAGATATAACGCTCTGAATCTCATCGGCTTTTGCATAGTTGATCTGGAAAACCTTTGTTTCAGGTTGTCGTGTCTCGCGGAACTTTCTCGATTCATCAACTGTCATGACCTTGATGATCCCGTTCTCCTCGACGTAAGTGAGGCCATACATGTCGAGTATAGTCTGGAAGGCCTGTTGCCATGGGAGGTTTTTTAGGGTCACAGTGACCTTTGCCTTCACATTCTTTGTCGCCACAATGTTTTTGCCGCTTATGTCGGAAAATGTCTTGAGGACAAGGGAGATGTCAGCGTCCTGAAAATCCACACTTATCACCCTGCCCCGTTGAGCATATCCGTCCACATGCAAAAGCAAAACCACAAGCAAAACGTAAATTACTTTGAATTTTATCTTCATTTTCATTCCTCCTCTTCCCTCAACTTAAGGACCACCGTCCTCGTAAATCCATAATCGCTTATTGTAAAAATGACGTAATCTTTGCCGATTTCGCTGACTATTCCATTTTTGACAATGTCCCTTTCATGAAGGACAAATCCACGTCCGTTGTAAGCTTTAACTACAGCCACACGTCCCGTGGGGGTTTCCATTATGCCGACAAGCTTAGCACCGTTAACTTCAAGCAGTGTATCGCTGTAGGACTTCAGGCTCGGCATGGAAAACGGATCCCGTTTATAACGTGCCGAGTAGAGAAATGGCGCCCTTCTCGGAAAATAAAGTAGCCCTCTGGTTTCGAGGGTGGCGGTGTCTACCTCACCGATGAGGAAAATCAACTCGCTCTTATCCGGACTCAGTGAAGCCTTGTATTGGACAGCTTCTTTAAGATAGATGACTATCCTTGACTCAAGCGGCTTTCTGGATTTTAGAAAACCAACGACCTTGTCAACAGGGCCTTTTCCGATCTTGACAGTGTCCGAAGGCATGGCATAATCCATCCCGGGAACACTGACCACAATCCTCGGAGGTCGGGTCAGCAGGATGTGATCGAACTTATCAAATGGAGCGTCCGCAACGATTGAAAGCCGAACAGCTCTCGCACCAACCTGTTGAGTCCTTATCTCCTTAATGCTTGCCGAAAATACAACCAGAATCAACAATCCTGTCATATACCCACCTCCCGCTCACTTTTTCTGGCCAGTTCCCTGGCCTCCACCCTGTTGAGCCTGCTGTTTTTCCACAAATGAGGGGTTAAACACGAACGTGGACACTGTCATGCTGCCTTCGAGAGTCCACACGTGATCAGATTCGGAAACCGAATTCAGCTGAAGATTGGTAACCCTCGTGATTCGAGGATGGTTAGCTATCGAAGCAAGGTAAGCACCAAGGCTATGGTAGGTCGCTTTGAATTGGAGTTCAAAAGGATAGCGCGTATATTTGTCCGTCTGGTTCGGAGATGAAGGTTTAAAAGACACAACATTGACTCCAGCCCTTCTCGATGCCGCTATCATTTCATCGAACCATGCCGGCACATCCTTTTTGTCAGGCAAAAGAACTTGAACCTTCTGCCAGACAATCATAAGGGAATCAAGTTTCCTCTTTGTCTCTTCCAGATTCTGAACCTGGACCTGAAGCGTTGCAAGCTCATTTTTAAGGTCAAGGATTTCTTTATTTAACTCCTCGATTTTCCTTTTCTTCGGCTTGTAAGAATAAGTGTAGTAAGCGTAATAAATTCCACCCACCACCACGATCAGGATCAACAGGAATTTGGTGTCGATGGGCAAATTTGACGGCAATTTTAGATTCACGTTCTTCAGATCAAGAGCCATATCACTTTCCTCCGCTGAACTGGGACAGATAGACCACTGGAACCATGATCGAACTGCCAGCCGAAACTCTGAGATCGCTTACTGTATAGGTCTGTTCGCCATAGCTGTATGTCAAACTGACCGTCACCACGTCATTGGGCAAGAAATGACCTTCCTCCTCCTTGAATCCGGTTTCAAATTCGATCTCGTAAAAGCCATCCTCGTCGGTCACAGCGAAATAATCAGGGACATCGTCAGCCGATGTCACCCTCAACGTGATCTCAACGCCCTGCACCGGGTCCATGTAATCCGGGTCAGAGAGCACATATCCATAAACCCTGGCCTTGTAATCCATAGTGCCACAGGAAGTCAAAACGACGAGCAAAAAAACTCCCAGAATGAATTTTCCAATCCAAAAAGCCATTTTCTTCATCTTTGCCCTCCTATTTTACATTGTTAACAGCGGTAAATTTCATCTGGAACGATGTGTAAACCCCTTCTTCCGTTTTTTCTTCCTGAACGGAAATAAGTTCCACATTGCTGAACAGCGGAGAATCCTCAAGGCTGCGCATAAATTCAGTAACGCCAAACGGCTGAACGGCACCACCTTCCAGAGTTATAGTAACGCTCGACTCACCGTCTCCACTCTCTTTCAAGGTTTTTATCCACACGCCATCGGGCAACACCCTGTTAAGTTCGTCGAGTATTTTAACCTGAAAGAACCTGCCTCTTGCTACCTCATGGATCACCTGAAGTTTCGCCTCGACTTCCCGTTTTTTATCCTCGAAAATCTGCAGTTCCTTAACCTTTCGTTTGAGTTCAGCAATTTTGTTCTGAGTCTCAAGCTTCTCAGCTTCGAGTTCTTTTATTTTGGCAGTCTGAGACATATAGGTCAGACCGATGTAAGCAGCGAGTCCAGCTCCGGCAAGCACCCCAATAACCGGCTTAAGCCCTATTTTTACACCCTTCTTTTCCTCAACTTTACGTTCCTCGACCGGAGATAGGGCAAGGTCGATGGTGGCATTGCCCAACTGTTTGAGTGCAAGGCCGATAGCAATCGTCAGCATCGGGCCAAGCTTCTGCGTATCTTCATCCCCGAAAAGCTCCGTGTCATACGAAAGTTGAAGCAACGGATCAGCGATGTCCACAGCCAGCTGATAATGGTCCTGCAGAAAGTCTCGCAAAGTGACAATCCACGCACCGCCACCTGTCAGATAGATGGCCCGCGGTTTTTCAAGTTCGTCCGGTGAGATGAGGGTCGGGAACAGCCTGTCGATCTGGTCAACCAGCCTCTCGTTTATCGAGCGGATGATGCCCAGCATCTCCTCATATTCAGATCCTTCAACTTCCGCACCTATCAGAACGGGGATCGTCCTGTCAAAAGTTATGTCCAGATACCGCATCAGAGCTTCGGAATAGACCTTGGTAGCGATGGGGATGTCTCGATATGCGTAAAACAGGCCGTCACGGAACATAACAACCTCAGTGTTTTCGTAACCCACGTGGAAAACGACCACATCACCTTCGCCTTCAAGGTATTCGTTGACGGCAAGCGCATGCTCGATGGCTATAGGATCGATGTCGATGCCTCCCACCTGAAGCCCGGACTCCTTGACAATGTCTATCAGGGAATAGACCATGTCGTTCCTGACAGCAGCAAGTAGGAGGTCCATCTCCTCTTCCGTGCCAGTGGAAGGCAGAACTTTGTAATCCCATATTACATCCGCAAGGTCGAAAGGGATGTTTTCCGTGAGGTAACGTTCGATCGATTCGGCAAGGGCTTTCTGATCCTGTTTGGGGACGGTGATCCTTCGCAGTATGACCCCCTTACCCGCCACGTTGAAGGTTACGGCCTCGTTTTCCAGTCCATGCTGTTCCACAAGGGCCGAGAGCTTATCGATTATGGCCTGCCTGTCCATAATCTCCTTACCAACAACAGCCTCAGCAGGCAGCTCCTCGATAGCATACTTTTTCAATTCAAAGCTCGACCCTCGTTTTTCAAGGACAGCAAGTTTGATATACCTGCTGCCCAAATCAAGGCCTATACCTGCTCTTTTCTTTTTCTTCTTACCAAATGATAAATTAAGCATATCAGCCTAAGTACCTCCTCAATATGCTTTTGGCCACATTATCAGGTATCCTCTTGCCGGAATATTTCTCCAGTGCCTTGAGCTGCACGATAGCGCCCTTCAGCTTGCGCATACTGCTACCTGATCTTTCGGCTATGAATTTTAACACATCGTCCGAAATGTCAATGCCCTCAGAGTGGGCCATATCCCTCAAAATCTTCATTTTTGTCCTTTCACTTGGGGGGGTTATCGGGACAAGCAATGCGCCCTCGACAAGCGCTTTCAACTTGGAATCCAGCGAAAAGTTCGTCTCATCGACTGCGCGCAAGAACGTAAAAACGACACATCCCCCTCTGTCTGCGTTTTCCTCGGAGATGTACGCGAGTGCCTTACATTCCTCGCTCCTTCTGTCAAGATTCTCAGGATCATCAAACATAAAGACATCCAGAGAGGCCAGTTCGTCCGTAAAATAACCAAGGCTCCCTTCAACCTGAGCGTCCCTGAAATCGGATAGGAAGGAAGCAGGGTTGAACAACTTGCTCCTCAACAGCCCCGCTTCGTCAATCTCATGCTTCATGGCTTTCAACAATGTGGTCTTGCCAACGCCTTTCGGCCCATAGAAAACAACAACACCGTGTCGGCGGCCGGAAATGATCTCTTTCGCAATGGAAATGGCAAATTTGTTGCCTTCATGGACAATTAGCGAATCAAGACCACCGGATTCCTCCATTGAGACCGTCTCTTCTCCATAATAGTGTTTCCGAATCGCTCTCCGAAGCTGACCGAGAGGAGCAATAAAAGGGATCGGCTTAAGTTTTGTCAGCTTTGTCACCCAGGATATGCCCTCTGCGTCGAGCGGATTGGCCATCGCCACAGAGATGTAATTCCCCGAACGGGCTATTGGAATAAGGAGGTATTTTTCTGCAACATTAACCGGGATCAATTGAAGCAGTGCCCTATCGATATCCACGTGGCGCAAGTCGATCGGCCTATATGGGCTTATTGAGCTTATCAATTCTATCAGCTTTTCTTCGTCCATAAGCCCTGTTTCCACAATAATTTCCTCAAAAGATTTACCTTTACCCCGATATTTTTTCAACACCGCGTACAGTTCATCTCTGGTAAATATACCTTTCTCGAGCAAAACTTCAGCAAGGGATGGCATCTCTATCTCCTTTCCAGTGAAGATAATGCTTTTATTCGTTTCGATACATCCCTGAAATCGACATCAATGAGGTAAGCCTCTTCGTAATAGTCCAGAGCCTTGCGTGTATTTCCAAGCCTCTCGTAGGAGAGGCCTATCAAGTAGTAGATTTCAGGGTCCCTGCCGTTGAGTTTCAACGCCTTCTCAAATTGTTTGATTGCAAGCCTGTATTTTTTGCCATGGAAAAGTGAAAGGCCGCTAAGTTTAATCGCATCAAAGAGGTTCGATGTGGAATCTCCCGGCCTGAGGTATCTTATGTAACGCTGGAATTGTCGAAACGCCTCATCGTATAACTTCATGTTCATCAATATCCTGCCGAACTCAAGTGGATCGAGGTCCGGATAATACAATTTCGTAGACGAAGCGAGGAAAGCGCTAATGCTTTTTAATATGCTTATAATGTCCGCCCTGATATCACCAACCACAGAAGGGACAGCCGCTGCTGTCACCTCCTCGACAATTGGGGGGTTCTTTTCTTCCGGCGGGGGTGTGCTTTTAAGGAATAACTCCACAGGGCTAACTTCTTCCTGCGAAATCTCTTTCTCCGGCGTTTTTTCCTCTAAAGGCACTTCCTGCGATGGAACAGACAGCTCTTCAACCGGGAGCTCCGCAACGGATTCGCCACCTAATCCTATACTTCCTCTTTTTTCCTGATACTCCTCAAGAACCGGCTCCTGCACAGGTATCGGCTTTTCTCCGAGTGGGGTTTCTTTCTCAATTGCAGGTGCCGAAGGCTCCTCCTCAAGGATTTCGTTGAGAATAGCGCTCACATCCTCAAGTTCAGTGGAAGGTGGAGGCGGTGTAGGTTCCACGGAAGGGACTGATTCAGGAATTTCCTCAACTTCTTCAGAAGGCTGTGGTTCCTGTGGCGTAAGCGGTATTGAGCCCTTTGTTTCAAAGGGTTGTTCAATGACCTCACTGGCTTGAGCTTCCGGAGCTGTCCCGGTCCCGTATTCCCATGGTTCTGTCGGAACGGTTGTTTCCTCGTGCGGTGCCGGTTGTTCCTCCCATACCTTATGCTCCATCTCCTCGGTGGGCCATTCTGCAAGCTTTTCTATTTCTTCTTCCGAGAGCTCTGACTCAGGGGTCTCTGGAGGCGGGGCCTCATGTGTCGGCTGTTCATATTTGGACGGTTCGTATTCTTCCTCTTTCGGGAGGTCATGCAATCCACCTACAACGCCACCGGATTCCTCAAGCTCCCTTTTGGCCTCTTCAAGGCTGATATCGCCGAGTTCCTCAACTATTTCCTGAAACCTGTTGAAAAGTCTCTCAAACCTGTTTTTCCTCTCCATATCCTTGGAAATTGCAGCCGCAAGTTCCTTAAAAGCCACCTGCAATCTCTTAACATCCTCCTTCTCAATACCTCTATCCAGAAACGCTGAAAGATATCCCAGCGCCTCGTCGTGCCTGCCTATTTGAGCGTAAAGTTCGGAGAGTGTCAGGTAGAGGTATTTGTTGGATTCATTGTAACGCAGTGCCTTACGTGCTACTGCAATAGCATTCTCCACAAGGCCATCCTTTCTGTAAAGCTCTATCGCTTTCTCATAGGCATCAACAGCTTTCTCTATGTCGTTTTTCTTGATGTATAGGTCGCCAATAGCATTGTAGATATCTGGGTCATCTCCCACCTCAGAAAGCAGTTTCTGGTATTCAGAGATGGCCTTATCGTATTCCCCTGTGGCTATGTATCTTAAAGCCCTTCTCTCAGCTTGCGTCCACATTTCCTTCGTTATGATATCTTAACAATTTGTAAAAGTCAAGCTAATTCCAACGAACTAAAATACATAAAACAGGTTATGATAAGGAGCTACAATGGAATAAATTAAAACAGATAGTGCAATGAAAGGACAAAACTTCACCGTCTCAGAGACTTTCTTCCTCAGAACGAGAACGAGTATCACAAAAATGAGTCCAAGTATGGAGCCTAAAAACAACCCAACTAACACGTAATCAGGCCCGAGCAAGGCACCTACGGCGGAAAGAGTGGTAATATCGCCTTCCCCGAAGGCCTCGCGTTTGAAAGCCAGCCTGCCCAAGATCCTTATCAGGAATCCGAGCACAAGGGCAAGCGCAAGGCCGGAGAACGAAAGTAAAAGCCCGTTCCTGTCGAACAGGAAATGCCCCAGAAGTCCAATAGCCACACCAGCAAAAGTGAGCGAGTCGGGCACGACCCCGTGTTCAAAGTCGATCCACGATATGACAAAAAGGAGGAAATAGGCGGTAAGAACGAACAAAAGCTGCACCGAGAGTCCGTAAATGGCGAACCCCAAGACAAAAAGCAGCCCCATGGAGAACTCAACTATCGGGTATCGAGGAGAGATTTTTGCCCCACAATAGCGGCACTTCCCTTTCAAGAAGATATAAGAAAGAAGCGGAATATTATCCTTCCATGAAAGGGGATGTCCGCAGACAGGACAATGTGAACCGGGAAATACGATGGACTCATTCCGTGGGATTCGATAGATAAGAACGTTGGCAAAACTTCCAAACACAAGTCCAAGAATGAAAAAGACCACAAATCCCCAAACCATCGGGGTAACCTTTACAGAGGCGGCAGATTGATGTCAGGTGCTGCCACGCTCAAAGTTCCTCCCTCATCTTTGCCTTCAAGCACATCCACGATCTTTTTGGCGATCCGTTTGACAAGGTAAATGATCATTCCGGTCTTGGCCTCCTTGGAAGCGAGGACCGCGACAGCACCCGATGAACCTGTGAGAGCATGAACGACAAGCACCCCTTTCGTCCCCCGAATAATTGCGTGGTCCCAATCGCCCTTATCGAGTTCCTTGACAGCCCTTTCGCTCAATGAAAGCGCGATCGTGGCCATCGCCGCAATTTTATCTTCATCGAGTCCAAGGGGAACGGAGGACGCCAGTGTAAGGCCTTCATCGTTGACAACAACAATGGCTTCAACATCAGGAACCATATCTTCCAATTCACGGAGTATTTGCTCAAGTTTTTGACCGACTCCCTGCATATCTTTTCTCCTTTTTTAGATATTTCCAGCCGCTATGATAAGTTCACGACACAAGGCGTGTCAAGATAACAAATTGCTGTCCATGGCTTATTACACGCAGTCCATAAGCCTCAATGTCCTCAAGTTGCAACGCCGTTTCACACCTTCGGTGGCGTTACACCCCTCTGGGCCTGATATTTGCCGCCCCTGTCCCTGTAGGACGTGGTGCACATTTCATCGGCCTCAAGAAATATAAGCTGTGCTATTCCCTCGAAAGCGTAAATTTTGGCCGGCAGCGGCGTGGTATTGGAAATCTCTATCGTGAGGTGTCCTTCCCATTCCGGCTCAAGAGGCGTGATATTGACTATTATGCCGCAACGCGCGTAAGTGGATTTGCCGATGCAGATGCCCATCGTCGTTCTCGGTATTCTGAAATACTCAACGGATCTGGCGAGACAGAAGGAATTGGGTGGAATGATGCACTCTTTGCCTCTGAAATCCACGAATGACCTGGGATCGAAGTCCTTGGGGTCAACAATCGTGGAAAAGACGTTCGTGAATATCTTGAACTCATCCGCCACTCGAATGTCGTAGCCGTAGGATGACAGTCCGTAGGAAATCACACGGGTATCATCAACCCTTCTCACGAGTTCCGGCACAAAAGGCTCAATCATACCATGCTTCTCCGCCATTTCTTTGATCCAGCGATCGTTCTTGAGTCCCATAGTGGCGATGGATTTTAATGGGTTCCGTGGCACGCGTCAAAAATTCGCCATATGTCGGGCGGGACGCCCGACCCACTAAAACGCCCGACCCACCACGACGCCCGACCTACAAGGACACTCGACCCACCTTTATGACGCCCGATCAACTATGACACACACCCCACTGAAGCGGGGAACAGCCATCCCGGCCGTCAAATCGTCGGTCAAAAGCTGTGAAATCCGTTGTCCCGAATTTCAATTAAACCTTTCCACCAGTTTCAAAAACAACATTGGAAACGACATCCTGAACGGGCATCAGATAATCCCTAACAGATTGAAAGGTATTCACGTTGGGATTTATAATTTGGCAACAGAAAAGGAGGACGGTTAGATGAGCGAAAAGAGATTGAGAGTGATTTTTTTCTCACTCGTGACCCTCTTCACATGGCTGATGTATTTCAAGACTACTGCACCGACAGTGGTGTTCTGGGACGTGGGTGAATTCCTCGCAACAAGCTACATCTTGGGGATTCCGCATCCGCCGGGGACACCTCTCTACGTGATCCTCGGCAAGTTTATGACTCTTTTGCCGTTGCCGATGGCGTCCCTGTTTAAGCTCCTTTCCGGAGGCGAACCGGTGGAGCCTGTCCTCAGGATCACCCTGATATCCATTACAAGCGGCGCATTCACTGCCGGATTTGTCTATCTCATCACCGTGAAGGTGATCGAGAAATGGAACATCGCTAAAAAATACCAGAAGGAAATTCCCGCTATACTCCCCCATCTTGCCGGCATTGTGGGGGCATTGCTTGGGGCATTCGCCCGGACCGTGTGGATGAACTCCATCGAGGCGGAAACCTACACGCCTTCCGTCTTCACAATAGCGCTGGTGGTGTGGGTGATACTCAACTGGTGGGAAAACATCAAGGATCCGAAATCCATCAGGTATATCCTGTTCGCCCTTTACGTGGCGTTTCTGTCTTCAGGCATCCATCTCATGGCGCTGATAATTCTACCGGTGGTGTTCGTCTTCGTGCTAATCATGCATCCAAAACTCATTCTGGATTGGGAATTCCTTGCAGTAACTGCCGCCACGTTTTTGTTAGTGGCCCTGTCGCAGCTGACATATAAACCGCTTGCAGGTGAGGGACTTGGAGGCTCAATAGTTCTCGGTTTGCTCTCCGCCGCTGTCCTGGTCGGTTATTACTTCATGCAGGTCAAGGATCCTTTCGGCAGCACTAAAAAACTTATAGCTTCAATCCTTGTTATCTTTGGGATCCTGGCCTTCCTTTATGGGCTTTCGGTCATCAAAAGAGGTGCTGCTCTCGGAGTCGTCATAGGCACGCTGAGCATGCTGCTCGGTGTCTATGTCGGAGCTGACCTCTACAAAAACTGGAAAGGGTTTGCGCTGATCCTGATTGTGATAGCGTTCTCGGTCGAGTTCTTCATGATCGTCCGGGCCATCCACAACCCGTCCATCAACGAGGCATGGCCGTCCAACTGGAAGGCATTTATGGACGTGCTGCTGCGTAAGCAGTATGAGCCGGCAAAGATATTCCCGAGGAAGATAGCTCTCATCGACCAGATCAAGGTTTACCTCCTCTACTTCAGCTGGCAATATGCCTCGCTCTGGGTCCCCATGCTGGCGCTCGGGATCGTGGGCTTCGTCATATCCGCGATCGAAGACTGGAAAACATGGATACTCGTCGGCGGAGCACTGATCATCGGAAGCGTCGGGCTTTTCATCTACCTGAACCTCAAAGATTCGCCCACCCACCCTGTCAACCCCGCCAACCTTGCGCGAGGCATGACCGAAGTGAGGGACAGAGATTACTTCTACGCTCCGGCTTTCACCTTCAACGCCCTTTTCGCCGGGCTGGCGCTGTATGAGATCGGAATCTGGATTTATGAAGCCATCAAGTCAAAAGCGACCACTTATCTGGGCGTCCTCCTGGGCTTTGTGATGTTCGGTGCCCAGGTCTCCCATTTCTACCCCATCGTCGATAGGTCGCAGAACTACATCGCCGAAGATTACGCCTACAACATGCTCATCTCGCCTGCCAAAGGCGCCGTGATGTATACCAATGGCGACAATGACACGTTCCCGCTCTGGTTCGATCAGGAAGTGTTAGGAGTGCGCAAGGATGTCATCATCGCCAACCTGTCGCTTTTGAACACCAACTGGTATGTGAAGCAGCTGAAACTCAAGGGAGCGCCCATAAGCTTCACGCCTGAGCAGATCGACAAGCTGCCGCCAGTTCTCTACCCGGCACAGACGAGCACCGGATACCTAATGCTCGCCGATTTCATGATCAGGGACATGATCGCCACTTCGCTCGGCTACAAGACGGACGATGTGCTCGAGCTTCCCAACGGCCTGAAGTTCCCGCGCATCTACCTCGCATCGCAGAAGGAATTTCTCGACTCCGTTATCGCAAAAGGCGGCAAGTTCTCAACGCCGATTTACTTCGCAATCACGGTTTCGAGGGACCACATGAGCGGCTGGGAGCAGTATCTTGAGATGGAAGGCATGGCGATGGGGCTTCGGACGCATAAAGTCTCTGATTCGCCCGGCTACGAAGGCCTCAACGTGGAGAAAACGCGTCATCTCCTGCACGGCGACATGAGGCCTCAGGAATTCGTCGAGAAATACGGCAACACCAAGCCGCCATGGCCCGATGTGTTCCGTTATCGCGGCGTTTTCAACCCTCGTGTCTACAAGGATGGCACTCACGAGAAACTCATCCGCAACTATGCGTCGGTGGCGCTTCGCCTCGCATCCGAGTATCAGCAGAGGGCAATAAATGTCGCATCCATAAACCCGGCACTCAAAGACAGCTTTGTCAGGCTTGCCCTTGACGAGTTCTGGTTCGGCCAGAAATTCATCAGCACGCTTTCCGAGGAAACCCGCAAAAAGCTTGAAGGAAACATCACTTACATCAACCTCACCATGGCTCAGCTTTACGCCGAGATCGGCGAATACGACTCGGCACTCGCATTGATGAAGCCCGCTCTCCAATCCACCACCCTGCCGGACAACCAGAAGCTCCAGCTCTACTATCAGATAGCGAACATCTACCTGACGATGGGCGACACGACTCAGGCGACGCAATACCTCCAGATGATCGTTGACAGGCTGCCGCAGGAGAAGGAAGTCCACAATCAACTTGCCAGACTCTATCTCAAGCAGGGCGACACGGCGAGGGCGCTTGAAATCCTGAAGGAAGCAAACCAATACGGGAATGTTGCCCCTGATTTAAAACCTCTTTTGCCCCCGGCAGAAACTGTAAGCACCATTCAAACGCCGGGCAATCAGAATATCACAATAGGAGGTAAGTGATTATGGCTCACGCATATACTCCCGGCTTGAAGGTTGCCAGGGCCACCATAGTCAGGAAGGAGAGAAGGCTGCCGTTGCCCGGCCAGGTCTTGAAAAAAGTCGGCGACAAGGTCAAAGCTGAGGACGTGGTTGCGAGAACCGAGCTGCCGGGCAATGTCGTGCCTGTTAACGTCGCCGGCCTGCTCTCCGTTCCGCCGGAAGATGTGCCCATACACATGCTTAAAAAAGTCGGTGACTCTGTCAAAAAGGGCGAACCCATTGCCCAGTCAAAGGGATTTTTGGGACTTTTTAAGACCACCGTCGAGGCGCCAACGGATGGCACCATCGAAAGCATCTCCAAGGTCACCGGTCAGGTGATCCTCAGGGAACCGCCGCTCCCGGTCGAAGTCAAAGCTTACATCGACGGCGAGGTGGTCGAAGTCATCGAAAACGAAGGCGTGGTGGTTGAGACCAAAGCGAGCTTCATTCAGGGGATTTTCGGGATCGGCGAGGAGCGGATCGGCTACATCCACGTGCTTGTGGATTCGCCGGACGATGTGCTTGAGGCCGATATGATCACCGAGGAGCACAAAAACAAAGTGCTCGTCGGCGGCTCATTTGTCACATCCGAGGCCATCAAAAAGGCCGTTTCGGTCGGCGCAACGGCCATCGTCGTGGGCGGCATCGACGATGCCAACCTCAAGGATTTCCTCGGCTATGACATCGGTGTCGCAATCACCGGAAACGAGGGCAAGGGCATCACGCTCATCATCACAGAAGGGTTCGGCAAACTCAGGATGGCGCACAGGACTTTTGAGCTTCTCAAGGACCTGGAAGGCAAAAAGGCATCGGTGAACGGTGCCACACAGATCCGCGCTGGCGTCATCAGGCCTGAGGTCATCGTCCCCGACGAATCGCTGGAGATCAAAGAAGAAGAGGAATCGCTCAGCGAGGGACTCGTCCCCGGCAGCCTCATCAGGATCATCCGCGAGCCTTACTTCGGCCAGATCGGCAAAGTCGTCTCTCTGCCGCCTGAGCTGCGCGAGATTGAGACCGAGGCAAAGGTCAGGGTGCTGGAAGTCGAGCTTGAGAACGGCGAGCGCGTGATCGTGCCTCGTGCCAACGTGGAGATTATCGAGGAATAATCGTTCCGACCAACCGAAACTTCAGGGGCGGCGTTATGCCGCCCTTTTTTGTTCGGCCTTATAATCCAGATTCAACGGAGTGATTGGCATGGCATTGAAATTCACAAGAATCAAAGGAACACGTGACATTCTGCCGCCAGAATCGGAAGTCAGGAACCAGCTCTGGCAGAAGGCCAGACAGGTGCTCATGCGCTACGGCTACGGGTTTATCACCACTCCGACGTTCGAGGCAACGGAGCTGTTTGTCAGGTCGGTGGGCGAGAACACCGACATCGTCGAGAAAGAGATGTATACCTTTCAGGATCGAGGCGGCCGAAGCCTGACCCTGAGGCCCGAAGGCACAGCCGGCGTCGTCCGCGCCTATCTGGAGAACCATCTAATCCCGCCCGTCAAACTGGCTTACTACGAGAACGTTTTTCGCGCGGAAAAGCCGCAGAAGGGCAGGCTCAGGGAATTCTGGCAGATCGGCGTGGAATTCATCGGTTCCGGCGACCCGCTGGCTGATGCCGAGACCATCGAATTGGGCGCCACGCTTCTCAAGGAGTTCGGATTCAGGGACCTGAAGCTGGAAATCAATTCCATCGGAACGCCTGAAGACCGGAAACGGTATCGGGAAGTCCTGCTGAAATACCTTGAGGAGCGCAGGGAACAGCTATGCGAGGACTGTCAGAGGCGCATGTATCGCAACCCGTTGCGCGTTCTCGACTGCAAAATCGATGCGCCGAAACTCAAAGATGCCCCCAACATCCTGGACTACCTCTCCGGGGAGTCCAGAACCCATTTCGAGACGGTGCTCAAATACCTTGAATCGTGGGGGATAAGCTACACCATCAACAACCGGCTCGTTCGGGGCCTCGACTACTACACCCACACGGTTTTTGAGTTCAAGGTCGAAGGGCTTGGCGCTCAGGACACCGTTCTGGCTGGCGGGCGTTACGATGGCCTTGTCGAGGAACTCGGTGGCCCGCCCACGCCTGCCGTGGGGTTCGCTCTCGGCGTGGAAAGGGTCAT
>Ga0256842_1000893_pt1 | contig 25675 bp, 23 predicted proteins | sample 4559240metaG_FD_185973 | JGI IMG/M metagenome (GOLD analysis project Ga0256842, IMG submission 185973) | Hydrothermal vent microbial communities from Guaymas Basin, Mexico - 4559-240 | ecosystem: Environmental > Aquatic > Marine > Hydrothermal vents | place: Mexico: Guaymas Basin | collected... | reverse complement strand
CTAAATCTTTTTCCTGTGCCAATTTTTGAGCTTTAAATTTATTTGTTCCTATTTCTGCTATTGTGTGTATGTCGTTTCGTATCTCTTCGTTTGGCATCTCTCTATATTTTCCATTGCCTCTTTTAAAATAAACAGTTCCACTGTCTCCTAAGTAATACTCTCGCTCTCTTAATGGATGATATACTTTTCTGCCTTTTTCTGGTAATCCCTCTAATCTTTTTTGTTCTGCAACTCTCGCTAAAAGTCCTTTTGGTTTTTCTTGTTTTTGTGGTATAATTGTTTTATCAAAGTCGGCATTAGAAGCTTCTTTTTTGAAGTAGGTGTCATTGTGACCAACTGTCGGCTTTTTTCTATTAGTATAAAAACTAACAATAAAATCATTTCCATTTTTCTTATGCTCATCTACAATAACTTTTAACCTTGTATTATCTGCGTCGTAATATGTATATTCTCTTCTTGTAGGAGTTATGTTTTCTACATCTGCCTTTCTTATAATATCGACAATATCAATAAGTTCATCTGGTGTTAAACTATCTCTTTTTTCTCCAAAGTGTTTAAATATAATATGTTTAGCTCCTACTTTTACATTTCCTTTTGTTAAATGTAATGTATTCTGAATTGTACTTATATCATCAGTTTTCAACTCTGCCATATTTCTTTTTCCTAAATATACATTAGCTATTTTCTGTTGTTCTGGATTAAGTTCTTTACCCTCTAAATGTTTTTTTAGTACATCTATTTTTTTAGAGTATTTTTCTTTGCTTGATACACTCATTTCGCTTACATCACCATCATACTTAATAATAGGCTTGTTATATTCCCCCTCTTTTCTTTTGAGGGTATCTTGCCAACTCTCACTAGCTCTCTCTTCTGGGGTCATACTTATTCTATGCTCTACTGCTCTTGCTTGTTGTTCCCCCCATAATCTCATATAAGCACTATGTTTAGAGATATACTTTTCTGGTAGAGTGTATTTTTCAGCTTCAAGCTTATCAAGTCTGCCTAAATATGGATGTTTTTTATGTGAAAATTCTTTAAAGTCTGAAAATACTTGCTCAATTTCATTAGATAGTTTATTGGCTTCCTTATGTTTGGCTCGTCTTATTTCTTTAGATGATGTTCTATCTGCATAGAGTTCATCCATTTTCTTTTCAATATCATCTATCTTTTGTGAGTATGCTTCAAAATCTTTGTTAGACTGATTTAATTGCTGTTTGTATTCTGGTTTTGATAAAATATCTTCTATCTCTGTTTTTACTTCTATTAACCTTTTCCCTTTTTCATCTGTGTAATTTGGATTTTCTAGGTCTTTGCCTTTCATACTCTTTGCATTTCCACCTTTTGCCCACTTCTCAACATCTTGAATAGCGTGTTGTATCTCGTGTAATAAAACTCTTTTACCACTTGGAGTAATACTATTACCATTCATATAATCTTTACTTAGTAAGATATAAGCATCCATATTTAAACTATCATCTGCTTTGTGGTAACTTGCTCCATTCTTTGATGTTTCCACTACATCTATATTTTTTAAATGTGGATATTTTTCAAACAGTTCTTCGTGTTCTAAAACATCGCTTAATTTTGCTTTTCTGTAAGTAAAATCATCATCTAATATTCTGCTTGTTGTTGTTTTTAATCCACCATCTTTAAGTATAGCTTTACTATCGTCTATCTCTTTCATAGTCTTTTTAGTAGCAATATCACTAAAAGCACCTTTAGCATTTGGTTTAGTTCCTACAAACATAGAATTAAAACTATTACCCTCTTTTTGTATCTCTGGATTAAAATTAATCTTGTTTATAGCACCTGTTGCTATTTCTTTAAGCTTCCCTCTTATTGTTCCATTTTTAAGTGCTTGTTTAACTGCTGTATATCCACCTAAGCCTAAAACAAATTTCTCTGGGTCAAAGGTTATATTTCCGTTTTCATCTTCTCCTATACCTGCATAAGTTCCTGCTGCTAAGTTATCTATCCCTTTGCTAAATAGCTCGTTTGCTTCTTTCCAGTCATTCTCACTCATTTTTACATCTGTATCATCAAGTTTTGCTAATTCTGCTTTATAATCAATATCATTAATAGCACTTATAGGCTCTGCATAGTCTGGGTGGTTATCTAAAGTTCCTAAATCAGTTTCAAGTTTACTTAGTAATTTATCGTCATATTGCCCTCGATATAGCTTTCCTATGTCCTGCTTAGTTAAATGAAAATCAGTTGCATAATTTTTTTCATATAATGGTCTATCGTAAGCGTGTTTATTCTCTCCACCATATCCGTCAAGTTCTCTATAACCACCTTTACTAACTACTCTCTGTGGACTTTGTGCATCTTTTGCACTAATGCTTTCTCTCATACTTAAAAGCTCTTGTAATCGTGGGTGTGATGCTATTTTTTGGTATCTTTGCATTAACTCCGCATCTGCATTATATGGTACTGGTATATTGTTGTTAAAATCTCCACTTACAAAGTTTGGATTATAAGGCTGTTCTGGTTTTGGTGGATATACACTCTCTTTTTTATATTGTGGTTGCACTTCATATTTATGTTGATAAATAGGTTCTAAACCTTGTGCTACTCTTTTTTTATCTGCTTCCCTTGCCAATACTGCTAAGGCTGTATTTATATCCATTGTTGCAGGTGGATTGTTTGGTCTCATTTGGAAATTTGGCTCGTAAGGTTTTCTAAATCCTGCTTGTTCAATTTTAAATTCATTTGGCACTTTTGGGTATTTGCCTTGTAAAATCTCTCCACTAATTGCTTGTGTTTCTTGTGGCGATAACCCCATTGCATCTGCATTATTTAAGATTGCATTTGCTATGTCTTCGTCACTTTTTGCACCTTGTATCATTTCTGGCTTAATTATATTATTAACTCTACCTTTTGTAATTGCTGATATTATTCCATTTAATCCTGCAACAAAGCCTGCACCTATTTCCGCACTCTGTACTTTTTCATCAGTTGATAAGGTATCATTCCCATAATCTTTAGCTACCATTGTACCTGCACCAATTCCTGCACCTAATCCCATACTTGTTGCTATTGCTCTTGGTTTTGTTTTGGTTGCACCTACTGCTAATTTTTCAATAAGACTTCCTGCCTTACCTATTTTTTGCCCTTTAGATACTATTCCTGCTGGTGTGATATTTAAAGGGTCTCCTATCATTTCCCCTGCTAAGCCCACCCATTTGTTATTTATGTTTCTATCTAGTGTCTGACTTGCTACTCTTGCCTTATTTTGTAAAGATTTATTGCCGAATAGTTTTGCTCCTGACGCTGTATAATCAGTTATGTTTTTGGCTGCTCCGTGAACAAAGTCCTCTGCAAAATCTGGTATATACTCATCTATTTTATCCATTCTTGACTGACTATTATTCTGCTCTTGTTTGAATTTAGCATAAAGTGGGTCTTGTTTATATGATGGTGTTGATTGCTGATTGTTTTGTGCTTGTTCTTGTTTAAATTTTGCGTAAAGAGGGTCTTGTTTGTAGTCCATATTGATAGCCTATTTTTTATGATAGCCTATCAAATAATTGTTTTTAAAATAAGTGGGTTTTAATAGTTTCCTTGTCTTTTTTTCCACTCATTGAATTGTTTTTCTTCATCGCTTTGTGCTTGTTGAGTAGGCTTACTACTTGATGTTTGTTGTGATGTATCTACTACATAGTCATCATCATACCACGAATTATCACTTTTAAACTTTGGCATCACTCCGTTCTCTTTATAATATTTTTGAGCGATTGCACGATTTTTGTCACTAATTTCATCATCTACATCTTCTGGAAGTTGTGCATTAAAATAGTCTGGGTCAAAATTTTTATATCTTCTATCAATTTCTTTCATTCTTATTTGCTCTTTTTGGTATGGAGTTATGTTTTTCTGTTTAGGGTGTAAATACTTTTGCATTTCAAAATCGTGTGTTCTATCAAATTTTTGTGTATTAAAATCTAATGTTTTATCATACTGTTTTTGTTGTTGTGCCAGTCTTTGATTTTGTAGATTTTCTCTTTCTAGCCTATTTTGTCTTGATTGAAATTTAGAGTTTTTTAATGTTTGGATAAATTGATTATTTTGTATATTTTGTTGATTATTGCTTGTATTAGCTCTTATCATAGGGTTGATAATGTTTGATAATAAAGCATTTCTTTTTAAATCCATCTTCATTTTATTTGTTGCATCAACTCTTTTTAATGCTGTATTATACCAATCATTACTAAGTACATTTTTATTTCCAAAGCTTGGCAGGTCATACTCTCTTTGCTTTGTTGCTTGATTAACAAGAGGATTTATATTGTAGTTACCTGCATTGTTTACATTTCCTGATATTGTATTAGAATTAACCATCTGCCCATTTTTAGGTGTTTCTGTGCTAGTTAAATCTTTTCTATAAATCTCGTTGTTCTTTTTATCACTTATTGAAAAATAACTCATTTTTGTTCTCCATATTTATAAAATTCAAAATAATATTTATTTTCTTCTGCATTGTATTTTATCCCACCGAATAGTTTTACACCTGAATATTTAATACCATTAATTCTTGGGTAAAAATTATATGATGCTATAAATATGTTTCCATCCATATAACTATTAGTGTAGCACATAGTAAAATCTTTATCTGTATCATCACTGTATCGTACATTTACATTAATTATATCATCTGTTTCTGGTATTTTTCCTCTTGATATAAAACCTTTTTTTGGTAAATTGTATCTTGCTTCTGTTTTTAGTTTAAATCCAGTTTTTTTAAAATAGTAATTCATATTATATAAGAAGTCATATTTTGAAATAACAGATATACTTTTGTTTGTTTCTTTCAATTCAAAACAATCATTATCTTTATTGTAAACAATAAAATATTTTTTATTTCCTGCTTCTATATATGGTGTATTTTTTAATTGTAAATATTTATCTATTGTTCCATCAAATTCAATTTCTTTTATAGCTATTGTTTTTAAATTATATTTACTATCAATAACACTTTTATAATAATCTTCAAATTTGCTATTAACTACTTTAAGTTTTCCATCTTGTTGTATTAAGTAAGTTCCATAGGTTTTATTACTAAAAATATTAATGGTCGTATCATTGTTATATGAGGTACTATATTTTTTACCTTTAAAAAGTCTATAAACTTTATTATCTGAATTATCAATTAAGCATCCATAATAATAATCATAGTTTCTTATATCTCCATCATCTACTAAAGCCATTGTAAAATCTTCTAAGTTTAAATAATAAAGTTTGTTTGTATCACTGTTTCCTATGTATATCCCATAGGCGTCTTCACTTGCTTTAGATGTATTTTCATTATATTCTTCTGGTAATAATTGTTTGCCATAGACTAATATTCTTGCATAATCATTGTGAATAGGTATAATAGGCGGTTTTTCTTTGTTTTCTTCAAAATAAGGCAACCACGCCATTTCTTTAATTTTTGCTAAATCATAAGGAACAATATCATTTGCCTCTAGTTGTTGATTATCAATTAAAAAAGTAGTAAATGTTTTTGAATATCTTTCAAAAATTCCCCTGCCTTTTTGCATTTCTTGCATAGATATTTTTCCTATGCTTCCATTTGCTATTTCTTTTATAAGCAAATTTTCATCATTATAATCTGGGTTTGGGTATGGTATTAATGTTTCATTCATTTTATTCTTCTTTTAGTATTGAACATTGCTTATGCTTATAAAATCATATCCATCATAAAAACAAGTTATTACAGTTGTTTTTGAAGCATCTATTGAAAAATCGCCTTGTTTAGAAATATTATCATCAAAAGTAAGATTATATCCATTTCCTGCAATTTGAAAAACATATATACTTCCTGCTAAACCTTGCACATCTTCGCTATCTGTATCGCTATTTTCATTAAAAACAAGTGTAGTATCGTCTGATAATTCAAAGTACCATCTAGTGCTTTTTGATGTATCGTATAAATCAAGATTTATAGTACCGCTCGCATCTAAGCTACCATCTATAATGGTGCTTCCTCTTGTGCTTCCACTTGGTGCGTCCACTTCTTCTATGGCATCTCCTGCACTATTAATTGCTAAATATTTTCCTGCTGTATATTCTTCTGGTGTGTCTGTTAAATCTAAAAATGTTGATGAACCGCTGCTATCTGGTTCTATAAATTCGATTGCATTTTCATCTGCATTTACAGATAAAATTTTATTTGCATTTCCTGAATAACTATCTGGAGTATCTTTCAAGCTTGAAAAGTTTGTGTCGCTGCACGCTTCACCATCTTGTCCTTTTTCACCTACAAATTTAATACCATCCGTCCAATCACCAGTATCAACCCTTTTAAAACTTATATAAATATCTCCATCTTGATAATTATCGTGCCAGTCTTCATTATTTGTAGAAAATTTTACATTAACAAAACTTGTGCTTTCTGTTTCTGTTTGATTTATAATTTCTAAGATTTTCTTTTTTGAAGATTTTGAATAATTATCTATTAGTGATAATGCTTTTCTTGAATAATCATTAAAATCTACATACATATTTCCGAGTGCTAAATAAATAACTCCATATGATAAACTTTTATCAATATCTAGATTTTCTCCGACTTTTGGATAATTTGGAGTTCGTATAAAGAAGTTGTTATTTATATTTTTATAAATTTCACTTGTACTATCACTTCCCTCTATTAATTTAATAGGAATTGTTTTTAGTGCAATTTCTTTTATTGCCATATCTAAATAAAATAATTTATCTTCTTGTGTTAAAAAGTGAAGTGATATTTTTGTTAAAATGTTTTCAGTAGTTCCGTCTTCTTGTTTTTTTTGTGAATAATTACTATTATTTTCTTCGTATGCTTTTAAATAAATTTCAATTATTTTATCAATTATTTCTAATGCTTTATTTACAGTCATTTTTATTATTTCCTTATAAGCTTGTTGCTTGAATTTCTGCTATTTTTAAGCTTGTTTCGCATTTGCAATGTTCTATATCTCTATTAACTTCTAAACTTCTTCCTACTGCTCTTGTTTGAGCTGATAATAATTGTATTTTTTCTAATTCTGATAAAGATTGTGCAGATAATAATCCTAATTTTTCCTGTTCTGTTTCAAGTTGAGTTTGCATTAATGGTATCTTCTCTGCATCTAAATCTATTTGAGATTGTTTGACTGCGATATCTTTTTCCATCAAGTCAAGTTTTTTGGTTTCGACATTTGTTTGTGCTTCCATTAGTGGTATCTTCTTTTCTTCTAAAACAACTTGTTTTCCTTTCAGTAAAATATCTTTATCCATCAAATCAAGTTTTTTTGTTTCAATATCAACTTGTTTTGTTTTTATATCAACTTCTTGTTTTTTAATGAGTTCATCTTGAACCATAATATCAAGCTTTTTGGTTTCATTCGCTGTTTGTGCTTGCATTAATGGTATCTTTTCTGCATCTAAATCTACTTGAGATTGTTTGACTGCGATATCTTTATCCATTAAATCAAGTTTTTTGGTTTCGATATCAACTTGTTTTCCTTTCAGTAAAATATCTTTATCCATTAAATCAAGTTTTTTGGTTTCGATACTTGCTTGTTTTTCTTTGAGTGTTATATCTTTATCCATCAAATCAAGTTTTTTTGTTTCAATATCAACTTGTTTTGTTTTTATATCAACTTCTTGTTTTTTAATGAGTTCATCTTGAACCATAATATCAAGCTTTTTGGTTTCATTCGCTGTTTGTGCTTGCATTAATGGTATCTTTTCTGCATCTAAATCTACTTGAGATTGTTTGACTGCGATATCTTTATCCATTAAATCAAGTTTTTTGGTTTCGATATCAACTTGTTTTCCTTTCAGTAAAATATCTTTATCCATTAAATCAAGTTTTTTGGTTTCAATATCAACTTGTTTTGTTTTTATATCAACTTCTTGTTGTTTAATGAGTTCATCTTGAGCCATAATATCAAGCTTTTTGGTTTCGACATTTGTTTGTGCTTCTATAAGAGGTAATTTCTTCTCTTCAATATTAACTTGTGCTGTTTTTACTGCTATGTCTTGCGTCATAACATCCACTTTTTTTAGTTCTATTGTATTTTGAGTTTCTTTTAGCGTTATATCTTTATCCATAATATCAAGCTTTTTATCTGCTTGTAACAACTCTTTATCTTTTATTGCTATGTTTTTATTTATTTCTTGAACTTGTGCAGGGATTAATGTTTCAATATCTGCTTTTGCTTTCGCAACATTTACTGCACTATCATTCAATCTTGCTTTATCTTCATTCTGCATACTTATAACTTTTTGTACGCTCTCGTTTGTTTTATTTATTGTATCTTGCTGTATTTCTGCTATTTGAGCATCTTGTAAGGGTGCTTGTCCTGCTACCATAATAGCTTGAACTGTTACATTTGTAATTGTGTTTGTGAAAAAATCAGATATTCTTTTAGCTTTTTCATCATCACTTATTGATGTATGCTCCGACAAAAATTCTTCTAAATCTTCTTTGGCTTTTGCAAGTATGGAGATTTCATTACCGTCTGCATCTTTTTGAAAAGCTACCGTGTCTAAAATTTCGTTAAGTGTTTCTTTTACTCCCATCTTTTAATACTCCTTTATTTCAACATTTGCTAATGTTGTATCTATTGAAATGCTATCTAGAGAAACATCATCTAATTTAACATCACCTAAAGTTGAATTTATATCCATATCTTGTAATGTTATATCTTGTAAATCACTAACACCAAGAATTACATCATAATTCATTTTAGCAATTAAATCTTTCACAATAAACCTCTTTTTTAGTGTTTCTACTATTGTAATATCTTCATTAATTTCACAATAGTAAAAACCATCCACTATATTTATAAAGTTATCTTTTCTTGTTTCTATACCATTTTCATTAAAAAGTTTGTATTGAATAGTATAATCTTCTTTATATCCTATTAAAAAATGTAGAGTAGGATTTCCTATCTTTTTAACAAGTATTGATTTATCGTTTATTTTAGCTAATAAGTAGCCATTAAAATAAGGTGCTTTTGATAATGCTTTGTAAAATACGCCACTTTGAACGATTGTAAAATCCAACACCTCCACTTCGTGAGATGCTGAATTAAAAGCATAGAGTGATATTGTAGGCTCTTCGTCCGTTTGAACAAAAACACTAAAATCAAGTCCTCTTGTGAGGTTTGTCGTATCAACTCTTACTACCACTTTGTACCTTTATAGATTTTGCCCTAAAAAATAGGGTAAATTACCTTGTTTAATTTTACAATATTAATATTGATTAATATGCTACTGCTACATCACTATAAACTGGTGCATCTGGGTCAATAACTTGTTCTACTGTACTATCAATAGCTTTTATTCTATCTTCAACGATAATGCCGTGTTCTGGTGCTTTAATAGTTACAAGATATTCTCCCTCTGCTTGGATAGCAAACTCTGGTGTAGAATATACGCCTGTGTTTCCAACTTGTGTGAGTGTTGCTCCGTCTGCTAGTGCTGCTCTTAGTTTTGTTCTAAGATAAAGTTTTGTATCTGTTGCTTTTGTAACAAAAACATATTTACCTGATACATACTCGATTGTATCGCCACTTACAACATTGTGTCCACTTGTTACTTTAATAAAAGCTGCTCCGTAAGAAACATTACCATCAACTGTTGCTGTGTGTGCATCGTCTGAATTAATAGCTTCAATTATTTCACTTAATCCACCATCAACTAAAGTAGTGTTTGTAAGGTCGTTTGTCGGTGCATACTCGATTGTAAAATCACTAGATGCTGCACCTAAAAGTGTTGCTTTTGTAGAAACTACTACATCAAAATTTTGCCCTATTTCGTAAGTCTTCATAACTTACTCCTTTTGTATTGATTATTTATACCGCCCTATTGAGGGCGGCATAGTTATTGTTTTTCGTAGTCTGCACCCTCTTTACCCATAATTAAACTTTTATCAAAACCTACTATGCTTGAAACATTATTACTTATGAAAAAATCTTTTTTACAATCATTAGTATATAAATAATTATAATCTATTTCATCTCCTGATATTCCTTTATAGTTAATGTCGATTGAATTTCCGCTATTATCTATAAATTTAATTTCACTTCCTTTTGAGTACCATATAGCATTACTGTAATTAAACCTTGAATTATTTTTACTGTTTTTTAATATATATTTTGTTATTTTTTCATCAAAATATACGCCAGTGATTTTACCAGTTGTTACATTTCCTTGTTCTGTTTCTTCTTTATTTGCATTAACATAATCATCTAATTTTTTATCAGTTGATGAAAAACTATCATAAAAATATCGTATTCCGAACGCTTCTCTATCATAATTTAAAGCTCCAAAATCAACAACACCTGATATTGAAAAATCAGAAAGGCTTGTACTTTTTAAAACTCCACTTGGAGTTAAATAAAAACTTCCCTCTGTTTTTAAAACTTTTGTATTTTTTTCAATACTATTACTAAAAGTTCCATCTACATTTTGAGTTACACCATTGTCGTAAACATTTAATTTATTTCCATTCATTATTGGTACAATAGTATGACTTGTTTCGCTATAAGCATAAGTTCCATCAAATTTAATGAAACTTTTTCCGTTCATTTTTATAACATTTGTATTTTCTAATAAAAACTCACCATCTTTTTCAGTATATACATTTCCTCTATCATTTCTAAAATATAAATCAAAACTATCTGTTGATATTTCAACTACTTCTCTTCCATCAATAGTTTTTTCATAAGTTCTTATTACATTGCCTGTTTTTGAGATTACTTTTATTGCATCATTTAACAAAAGAGCATAACCATCAATTCTTGGCAGTATTTGTTTACAGCTTGAAAATGATTTGTTTATCCATACTAAAAAATTACCTTGTATCATCTAAAAATCCTTACGCCCGTATGAGCATTATATAATCCACTTACAGATGTGTTTTCACTTGTTTTATCATATTGGTCTATATCACCACTATAATATTCAAGCTTTTTACTTCTTCCATTACTTAGTTTAAGTGTCTTTGTTTTTTTAACCATATTACTAGCAGGCTGTACTAAATGCGTGCTGCCATAGTCAATAGGTACTGCTAGTTTGTTAATATCGAAATCTGGGTCATCATCTATTGTTTCTATTAACTTTTCTGGTAAATGTTCAATACTTACATCTACAATAGCATTTCCTAATCCGAATTTAAAATCACCTTTATCATCTTCTGGTGTAATTGTTATTTTGTGATTTGTACTATCCCACTTCACAAAATAACCCTCTATATTCATTCCTCTTTTCATTATTCTAGCTCTCCTTGTAAATCTTTGTGTGTAAATTTATTTATAAGCTGCAATACATAGTATGTGTCTGTGATATCATTTTTATTTTCATCTAGCACTTTATAAGAAATAATAATGTCTTTGTTTTCTTTAGTAAATGAATATTCTATTTTATTATTTGTTGTATGCTCTGGCACTTCAATTTCTTTGTTAGTGCTACTTTTGCCACCTGCACAATAATATATTGTTCCAACTGGGTCTAGTTCTTCATTTATATACAACGTATAATCGCTATTAACTTCAAAAAGTTTCGGAGCATAATCCTCTTTAAATATATAATCTGTTATTACTTTATCATCGCAATTATTATCATCATCGTGACTGTATTTTTCTTTCACTGCACTAGTATGAAATTTTTCTCCTATACTAAAATTAATATTTGAAAAATCAAATAATTTTTTCATTCTATACATTTCTTTATATAGATTTGTTATCTCTGTTTTAAAATTACTTATTTCAGAAAGATTATCAAATTCTTCCATACCTGTTTTATATTTAATTGAAAAACTATCCTTATCTAATGTAATATCAAAGAATATGTTAGGTTTTCTGATATTTGTTTTTTCAAGATAATAATTTATATCATCTATTTTATAATTTTCATCACCATTTATTTTCATTCTTAAATTAAAAATTTTATTACTTTCAGAAGCATATTTACAAAATAAATCAAAATCTATTTCAATTTTACTAGAATATGCAAAAGCTTTCTCTAATATTCCTCTAATGTTTTGAACTTTATTTTCTTTATAACTTATTACAACTTTTTTTACTGTTTTTAGTCTAAATACAGTATCTATAGATTGTAAACCTATGTCAGAACTTCCTAAAAATTTAGCATATATAACATTATCCTTGTACGAATAAGCTGAGTAATTGTTTCCAACATTCTGTATTTCATCTGCAATAAAAAGTAAGCTTTTTGGAGTACCTTGCTTAAAATAACTTAGTGTTGTTCTGTTATCTTTGTAATTTACTGAATAACCGCAAACTGCAAATGATATTTCTTTTGCTCCTTGTGCTAAAACATCAAAAAAAGTTGTTATAACTCCGTTTTCTTCTCTATTGAACCTATTCTTAATAGTAACTTTTTTTGTATTTTTTACTAAATCAGGACAATAAAAACCACTTGGTCTCAATACTAATTCATCAGATGAATAGTCATTATGTAAAGAAATAACATCAATAGGGTTTCCACTCTTATCATATACTATTTTCTTGTTTCCGCTGAAATCAGCTTTAGGCAATATTTTACTTTCATCATATCCACCTGAAGGGCTTAAGATTTTATCAAGGTCATCTGATAAAAATTGTAGTTTATAAAAATCATATCCTTTCATTTTATATCTTTTTTGTAACATAAAATAATCATAAAGTGTAATAGGTCCAGTATTAAAAGTTACATTATCATCTGAGAGTAAACCTAAAATCGTTCTCATTGCATACCAGCTAGGATAACCTGAATTAGCATATAATGTATTATTTTCACTTGTATATTGAGCTGCTGAACGATTAGAGATAGCAAATTTCTCCATATTGTCTGCTACTCCTTTTTGTAAAGTATTTCTTAAAATACTACAAACTTGAGCATTATCATCTAATTGTATATCGATAATTCTAAATTTACTATCTCTAAAAATTTGTATAAATTTAGAAAGACTTTCGGATTGTTCAGGTTTAAATTTTGTAAATTTGTGTGCTGTATTTGTGTTATTATTTATTCTTTTTCCTATAAATAATTCTACTTTATCATTATATATTCCGATTTTAATATCAGTGTAATTTTCATAAAATAATACATTATACCCTTTGCTAATCCACACTCTTGCCCTTTCGATAAAGGCTTCCATAGCAACGTCATCATTGTTAAATGCTCCATAGTGTATATTAACAGCAATAGTTTTTAAATTTTCTAATTCATCCATTGCTTTATCGGCAATACTAAGTTTTTGCTCTTTACCAGTATCAATACAAATAGTTTTTATTGATTGTTTTTGTTCATCAGATAAAAATTTACTTATATAAAAATTATTTTTAAAATCATTAAACAATAACGCATTATCACATATAATATTTTTATATGCACGGAGTTTATAAGATATTGGAATATTTTTAGGTGATATAACTTTTATATAAAATCTTTTTGGATTGTTTTGTGTAACATTTCTAGCATAAAAAACTTCTTTTCTCATTACTTTTCTATATGAAACAAGTATGTAATAATTATCAATAATTTTATAATAACAACCATTAGTTTTTTTATCTATAACAAAACTTCGATTTGGAACATTGTTAAGCTCTTCAGCATCGTTTTCAGCATCGTTTTCAGCGCTATAAACACCAGCTGCAAATGGTTCATAAACAAAATCATTATTTTCTTCTTCATTAATTTGTGGAATATAATAATAAGAATTTGTGTCTATATATTGACCTAACCAATGCCTACGATTTTGATATTTTATTCCCATATCTTCAAATTCTTTTAAGTTTGATAAAGTATAAGATGGAATATATTTTTTATTTTCTTCATCGTTTAAATCAAATACCCCTGCATCAATAAGTATTTTAACTTTTTTAAGTTCTTCGTCATAACTATATTCAATGTTTTTATATATTTCATCAGTTGGTGAATATATAATTTCTGCTCCACCTCCTTTGGAACTCCCACTTAAATTAAATATTTTAGGACTATAACAACTTACAGTTATGCTATTTAAATTATCTCTAAAATTTGATACATAACCAAGTTCTCTGACTACTCTTAGATGTTTCATATTGTCTAAGATTGCTATACCTTTTTCGTATTTTACATCATTTCCAAATTTACTAATACATATTTGTTTGTCTGATTGGTTCATTAATCACTTCCTATTAATTTAATAGTGTAAGAAGTTGATGCAATTTCAGCTGGAATTTCAAAAGAAAAACTTCCATCATCATTATATTCTAGACTTGGTTTGAATAATACTGTACTTTCATCAAGCATTACATTCACTCTTAAAGAACTAAGTCTTTCCGACATCTGACTTACTTCATTCTTAATGTCTTCTAAGTCATAATTATCTTCAATAACTTTTTTAATAATATCCGCTATTTCTTCTTCTTTTACTTTTCCACCTATTTCTTTTAAATTTTTTCCATCAAAATAATTAATTTTTTCATTAACTACTGCAAAAATTCTTTTGTTTTCCATTTTTTTTTCTAGATAGTGTTTAACATCTTTTGTGCTTAAATCTTTTCTATCTACAATCATAAAGTTTATAGGGTCTATGCTTGTTTCTATTGTATTTATATTTAGTAATTTTGTTATAACAAGTGTTGAGTTATATTCTTGTGGATTAATTTCTAAATTGTCTATTTCACTATCATATTTTAATACTCTAAAAAATATTGCTCCAGAATAACCATTACTAACTATTTTTAAAATCTCTACATAATTTTCATCGGTTTCATCATCTTCACTTTCATAATCACTTTCTGTTGTTGATTTGTCCGATTTATAAGTTATTGTTATTCTGTCATCATCAATTTCTTCGATTATGTTAAAGTTTTCATCAAGCAATTCTACAATAATGTCTTCACCATCAATAAAACCAAACTTATATGTTTCTCCTGCATTGATATTAATTGAATTAATCCCACCATAATAGTCATAAATTTCTATTCTTGTTTTTTTAACCCCATTTTCAAAATCATCTGTATCTATTTGTGATAAGCTATCAGTTATTGCCATAAAACCTATGGTGGTTGTTTCCCCCTCTGTACCTGCTGCATTTGGTATGATTTCTACTGTATATGATTTGTATTCAGTCTCTTGTGAATAAAAAGCAATAACAGATACATTTTCTTGTTCATCTGTTAAATCCATTGTTTTATTTTTATCTATACAATCATCTTCAAAAATAAGAAAAGTTGCTTGTTGTTTATTTGCGATATACTCTTCTTCATCTTCTTCATCATAAAACTTTAAATGAAAATCTGCTGAATTAATCATTAATACCATAGCACCTTTTGGAGCTAAATTAAAATCAATTTTTCTTCCATTTGCATTATCAACTTCTATGCTTTGTTGAAGTTGGCTATTATGTTCTTTTACTGTATTTAGATAATCTATTGATATATTTTCCATTATTTACTATCCTTGTTATATTACGACTGCTGTCGCTTGATATACTATGTTTCCCATAGCTTCAATTTGCTCATTTGCTCGCTCTACTGTTTCATCAATTTCTGCAATGCTCTCATTGATTTTTACTTTATCTAAAACATCAAATTCGATTGTGTCCATACTGTACTTATCTTTACACGCTTCCGTAAAAACTCTGTAAATGTTTCCTGTTCTTGCATCAAAAACATCTGCGAAAAAATAGTCAATATAATTTCCGTCTGCATCTTTGTTTTTATCTACATCTTGAAATGTATCTCTCATCCAATTTGATGCAAAATCTTTAGCACCTTGAACTGTAATATCAGAAGTAGGTCTTATCAGTACCTCTTTTTTGTATAATCCTGCCATTTTATTGCCTTTGTATTTTTGTATTGAGTTAGATTTTAATCTCATTAAAACCCTCCTAAGAGGGCTTTGTGAACTAATATTTATATCTCGTGCAAATTTTAAGTTAATCTATTCGCATATTAACAGTCTCATTCTCATTAGTATCAACATAATGAAAGATACAGTTTGTAAAATCTGCGTATGCTCTATTTTTGGCAATATTGATTTTTTTTGTTGGCAAAGTAAAATTACAATCAACAAAATGAATTTTCGGACCATTTGAATATATTAAAGAGTCATATGAAAGTTCTGAAAAATCAAATTTTGCATTAGTAAAAGTAAGATTTTTGCTATCGTCACCATAGTAATTTTTAACGTTTCCAATTACAGTGGTACGCTCACCAGACATTTTAATAGAGAAATTTTTTATCTCCCCATATGCGTGAGCATCAACGCCAAATCCAGATCCAGATGAACCAGACTTAACAGCATTTTTAATTTCAAACACACTTCCTTTGAGGTCAGTAACGATACTTTCATCATCTACTGGTACTTGGAACTCAACATACGCACCTCTTGTAAATTTACCTGCCTTTCCTTGCGGGTCTTCTAAAATAGCTTTCATAGGCAGTTCTATTGAACTAATAGGATTTTCAAGCAATTCAAATTCTTCATATGTGTTAATTATCGTTTTAAAACTTCCATTTGTTATAACATTATTTCCAGCATCCGCATCTCCTGTATTAACAATCCCACTGATTGAATTGAAGATATTATCACCAAAAACACTTGGCATCACTAAATATGATTGTTCGTTCGTGTTGTAGTTAATTACTTTTACAATAGGAATTTTATAAGGCATAGTTCTTTCTGCTGCTTCTTCTGCAATACTTTGCCCTGCATTTAAAATCTGCTCAGCTGTTAGCGAACTATCTTTTTTAATAATGAGTTCTTTGTATTCAATTACATTGGATGGTAGTCTTTCAATAGGATAATCTGTAATGTTTGTATTTGCTAAAACATTTGAATTAACGCCTAGAATTTCTTTGTCCGCATCGTTTACAACTACTAAGATTTTTCCTAAAGATGGAACAATGTAGTAAAGCTTTGTTACAACTTCTTCGCCTAAACGATTTTCATTAATAGCATCATAAGCTTCTACTATTTTTAAAGCATTTTCTATTGCTTGTTCTTCTGTTGGTTCTTGTCTTGTAATGTATGAGTTTATTTTTACTTGCATTTTTTGTTTCCTTTTTATTTTTAAAGTATATACTCACTACAGCCCTCAAAAAAAAGGACTGTATGAACACATTATATTTAGGAGGAATAAATATGTTTTGTTTTGTAGTGATTAAACTACTGCACCGTCACCGTCACCTGAACCTGAACAGTCTTTGTCTGCCAAGCCTAATGCTGCACGGAATTTGTTGTGAACACCGCAAATATCCATAGAAGACGCTTTAAGAGTGTTTGCATCTGTATATGCTTTAGCTTGTGCCAACATATCTGCTTCTGCTTGTACTGCTCTTGCTACTTCATTTGTTAAAGCTGTTTCAACATCACCAACACGAGTAACAATACCTTTAACAAGGTTATCATCTTCATCTGTTGTGTCTGCCAAAGTGTTTTCAACTTCGCCTAAACGACTATCAAGACCCTCTACTGTTGATGCTGTATCACCAGTAATTGCTTCGATTTGCTCATCAGTATAAGCTTTTGCATCATCTGTTGCACCTGCTTTAGCTGTTGCGATTGCTGCATTTGTACGAGTTGTTTCATCTGCAATTACTTTAGCGATTGAACCATCTACTGTTTCATCACCTGTAAGAGTAGTAAGCGTACTCTCTGCACCTGCAACACGACTTTCAATATCTGCATTTACTGTATCTTGTGCTGATTTGTTTGCACTTACTGTATCTGCTAGATTGCTTAAAGCGGTTTCATTTGAATTTGTTTTGTTTAAGTTAGAAGTGATTTGTGATTGTAAATCTGCTTCTACATCAGTTGCTCTTGCACTTTCATCTAAAATAGATTGTTTGTTTTCTAAGATTTTTGCTAAGATGTTTTGAACAACACCGTCTTCATCCGAAACAACTGCATTGATTGCTGCAATTTTTTCTGCTAAACTTTCTGCACCATTATCTGCATCAAGCTCTGTGATAGCTGTAATTTGTGCTTGTAAATCTGTTTTACTTGCAAGAAGTTCATCTGCTGTTGCATAACCTAAGCTCTCTACATACTCCTTGACGGATAAACCCATCTCATTTGCTAAGTCTTGTAAAGCCTGTTCTAGTTCGTCTGTTGTTACATTATCTGCCATAATATAAACCTTTTGTATTAATTTTTTGAGCTATGCTCATCAAAAAGCTTTTAAAAAGCCCTTTAATAAACTACCTATTAAATTCTAAAAAACCCACCGCTATAACGATAAGCACCTGCATAAATAACATTACATTACTTACTATCTTTTTATTGTTTTCTTTGATTTCTTTTCTGATTTTTTCATCAATATCTTTTCCCATATTCTCTATGAGTATCTCTACGCTATTCTTGTTCATACTGTGATAAATCCACGCTGTTAGAGTTGTAATAACTTATTACATCCTGTGCATTTTTTGCATAATCTATGTTCTTTTTATTCGTAAGATAACTACACATATAATAGATAATAGCTTGGTTAAGCTCTTCATCAATATCTATTACTGCATCATCTTCAATGCTTATAATGGGATTTCTAATATACCAATGGTTATAGACTTCATCAATCTCATTATAAGTGCTGTATATCCTACGAAAAATATCTGTTTTAGTATCATCATAAGGTGCTACTAATTTAGATGGAATACATCTAAGCATCACATCTCTTAATGCCATAGCTAAGTAAGTATCATCATCCGTTAAAAGGTCTTCTGATTTAGAATTATCCCCTCTAAGAAGTCCTACAACTGATTTTCTTACTTGGCTATAAGTCATTTAACTATTTCCACCCTTTTGATGATGCAAACATATCTCCGTTTTTAACCTCTAATGTAAGGTCTGAATAGTAACGACCATACTTAGCTGTTTTAGAAGTAGGAACATCTGTAAATGAAGTTTGAGAAACATACATCGCTCTTGCTTCTTTGAATTTACCTGCCATCATTTTATCTTTGAGTGCATCGCCTGCAAAGTGTCTATGTAGTTGAAATTCTACCTCTCCAAAGTCTGTAACAATTCTTGTTACTGTTGGGTCAATTTTTCCTGCGTGTGCTTGATTATACTTGATAATATAATCTTTACATACTGCATTAACTTTTTGCTTTAGCTTTGAGCCTAAAAGAATTTTAAATGTATCATCTTCCATTGCTCCACGCTTCCAAAGAGGCTCTAAGAAGTTATGCAATTCATCAAGTGAAAAATCTACAAATGTACTTTCATCACTTGCATCATAGCCATCTGGAGTATATCTCTGCTCATTTGGTACAAAGTAAAATAAACCTGACATTCTCGGTGCTTTTGTTGCTGTTGCCGCTACTGGTGCAGCTTCAATATCTGAATTACCTAAACCTAAAAGTGCGTATTCAATATCTTTAAGATGTTCTTTACCTTTTTTACCAACTTGGTACGCCCACTCTTTACCACCATATTGGCTCATTTGCATTTGTCTTTGTGTTACACCTACTTCATTTTTAATGATTTGTGCTACATTTGATGTTTTTGTTTTTGTTGGTACTGTATTTTCATCTAAGTCTGTTAATTCAAGATTTGCATTATCTTTCGCATCTGCATATCTATCGTTAATCCAACTATGACTAGGTGCTGATATACTACCTGTGCCAATAAGTTGTAAAATCGGTGCTGTTGCTACACCCTGCTTAATAATCGCATCGACTATCGAGGGCTTTTGCGTAAGCTGTGTATTTAATGTTGTTAGCATTTACTTTTCCCTTTTTTTGTTTTTTAAAAGTATTCGTATTCTTACAAAAAAAGATTTTTAAAATAAGGGAGTTTTGAAATATTTATGTAAAAACCCTACTTTGTCTGCATATTTGCACTAAGTAGGGTACATTTGTTACTGTGCCGATAAAATAAAATCACCTAAATCAATTTCACTAGCTGTACCTTTTTCAATTTTCTTGTTAAAGTCGCTGTTTTCATTACCGCCATTGTTACCACTATCTGTAATTTCATCTGGCTTCTCTGTTGGTTGCATTGATGTTTTAACTTTAGAGAATAGCATCTCAATACCCTCTGGGTCTGATTTTAAAGCTTCTGCCATTTGTGGCTTAGTTTCTGCTAGCTTAGTAAGTTCTTTTTGAACTAGGTCTGGGTCAATATCTTCATACTTCTTGCTTACTTCTTCAAAGATAGCTTTATCTTTACTCTCTTGTATCTGTTCTTGCATCTGTGCTAGTTGTTGCTCATAAGTATCTAACCCTAAAGCCTCTTTAGCCATTTGAACATCATCTTGTGGCTGTTGTTGCATTTGTGGTTGTTGTTCCTGCATCATTTGTTGTTGTTCTTGTTCTTGTATCATAGGTGCTTGCATTATTTTGTCCCCTCGACTTCTTTTGTATCGTTTTCATTGTTGGGTACTGCCATACCATCATCTGCTGTAAGCATAGGAACTGCATACTCATTAAGTATCGTTTCGCCTAGTGTATAATCTTCATCAAACTCATCTCTTGGTACTGTGTAAGTTTCATACTGTTTGTTTACATCTTGAAGTAACACTTGATGCTCTGTTGCATCTATTACCTCTACTGCTGTTGTTTTTACGAACTTTTTACCTACTATTGCTGTTGCCATTATCTTACTTCTCCATCTCTAAAATTTCATTGCCGATTAAATCTGCATCATCTTTAAGCCTGATAATCAAGTTATCTAGCACTTTCATAGCCTTGCCTATACCTTTCATCTCTTCAAGTGCATATTTAGCTTTATAAGCATCTTCTGTGCTGTATGCTATGCTAAATGCACTCTGATACATACTGTTTAAATCATCTTGCATTAACAAATATACATCACTACTTAATAATTGATTTGCTTCTGCTAAAACTCTTTCTGTATCTCTTAAAAAAGTTCTTTTGTTTTCAATTTCTATGCCGCTAAGTTCATTTTCTATTACCTCCTCTTGTGTGATTACTTCTTCTTTTGTTTGTTCATTAGTTATCATTGCATTACCTCCTGTTGTGGCTGCATCATTACTTGTTGCTGTTGCATCATCTCTTCTTGCTCTTCTGCCTCTTCTGCACTCTCTATAATGCTATCTTGCCCTAAAAGCTTCAATTTCTCTATGTTTAAGCTATCTAGCATTGAAATATACTTTTTAACCCTTGCCATATCTTGCATTTGCATAAATAGCTGTAAGCTCTGCGTTACTGTTACTGTTGCTTTATCAATATTATCAATTTGCATTATTTTATTAATTGAGCCTATACCAACATTTATAATTATCTTTTGTTTAAGAGGTCTTTTACGATTAATACCTATAAAGTTCTCGCTCACTTTATATTTATAGATAAGTAAAACTATTCTCTGGATAAGAGGTCTAAAAAAGTTTTCGTTAAATGCTCTTGAAATATCATCTATTACATTGCTACCCTGCATCTGTAAAGCTTCAACTTCTGTTGCTGTTTTATTTCTGCCGCCAGTCATTCCCTCACTTAACTTAGAAATACCGCTTATCTCTTCTGCTTCTCTTGATAACTGTTGAACATCGAATATGCTATCGTTTAATCTCGGTATCGGTAACTCTTTAATATTTGCGATATTATCAACTACAATCTTTTTACGATTAGATATAAGGTCGTCTTCTCTTACACCACTCTCTTTAGTAGTAATAAATCTTTGATTAAGTTGTATGTCTGTTGCGTCTATCTGTTGGTTACGCTTAATAGTGTTCTCGTTTTGTAAAGACATCAAAGGAGCGATAAAAGCACCACCATATGCACGGACTGGATTGACTGGTTCATTTATCATCACGAATTGAGGGTCAAGCGTTCCAATTATAAAAGGTAAACCATCTTTGAGATATTTATCAGCTCTTAATACTACATCATCATTTAATATTGTAGATACATACCACTTGCCATTTTTTTTGCGATACACTTCGTGAAACTCTACTCGTTGAAACTTGCCTATGTCCGTAAACTGATTTTGATTAGTTTGAGCATTGAGTGAGTTATTAACATACTGCATCCAATCCACTCCAGCTTTTGGATATTGTTTTTCAATCTCTGCTACAGTCATACTTGAAACACGATGCACTAAGTAATTTATATCTTGTGTAATCGGTGCGTAAGGGTCAAGATATACATCATCTAACCTGCATCTCTCTAACTTGATATTGTTCTCTTTGGAACTCCAATATACTTTTTGTACTGCTGTACCATATACTAAAGCCTCTTTGGCTACTGGTCGTAAATTTGTATAAAGGTTTTTATCTCTTCCATACTCTTTAAGTTCTTTTTTGAGTGCCTGTGATACTTTTGCATCTTCTTCACTCTCTTTGTTATCTGCTTTAATAAGTGCTAGTTCATCATTACCAAAAAATGACTTCATCAAGTCTCTTACAATCTTATCCACTTTAGGCTTTATAAGATTTGGTGTTAATGCACTCTTTCGTCTGTTTGATAAGCTCTTTCGCTGATTATGTGATAACTCATTGATGTAAGCCATTTCTAACGCTATAAAGTCGTGCTTATGTTGCATATAACCATTTATCGCATCATCTCGTATCGCTATAAGTTCTGCTACTATTTCATCACTAAAATTTTCGTTTGCCATCTTTTAGTTCCTTTCTTAATCTCTTAACTCGCCATATGTTAATCTTGTGTTCATCACTACTTAAATACTCTACAATACTTTCATCATCAAGCCCACCATCTATGCATTCTAAGATTAAATATCTCTCTATACTTTTAGGTGTAAGCGTTACTTTCATTTGTGGATAGCGTCTTGATACCCTTAATGCTTCTGCTCCATCTCCACTGAATACTTTATTTATCAAAAAATAAGTATTGATTTCATTTCCGTTTGGTGTTTCTTCATTTACCACGATGCAAATTCTCCCTCTTGCTCTTCTAAAAAAACATCTCTTTCGTGATATTCTTCTATCTCGTCAGGTGTTGTTATGACTGTATTACTTGCCAATGCCATAGCATCACTAATATCTGGGCTTCTTCCTAATGCTTCTTTTATATCCTTTTTGCTTATGATTTGGATTACTCCTTTTTCTGTAATTTTAAATCTCTGTGCTGATAACTCACCTATTGCCATATCATCATCAAACATTTTTCCCTCGTCTTCAAGTATCTTTTTAAGCTTGTAATAGAGTTCTGCTCTAAGATTGAGATAAATATCTGGTCGTGACGATTTCTCACTTACTTTGCAGCTTATAGCGGGTATATGATAGAATTGAGGCTCATTTAATGCACTCATTAAACCACTGCCCTCGCCTATGCTGTCTATGAAAATAGCTTTAGGCTCTCTTCCTTTTTCTTTTGCTTCAAGATAGATACTCGCTAACCATCTTGCTGTATTCACTTGTCTATGCTTACCAGTAATAGGACATTCCAACTTTTCATAGAAATAATGCCCTACTCTCTTAACAAGCATAGTTCTATCATCTCCTGCATCTGCATAATCAAGCCCCCATACTTCTGCACCATAATCGTTATAATCATCACCTATATTAATTGCATCTTCAATAACATACATAGGAATAACCGCATCACTTGATGTTCTTGGAAACCTACCTAAAACACGAACACGATAAGCATCACTATCCTCTCCATACTCTTTTTTCTTTCTTTCTATACTCTCTCGTGATACATTCTCACTCTCTTCTGCATTAAATGTGTGGCACTTCCATAGCTCCCTATTCTTATGCTGTGAGTTGTAAAAATAACCATCTGTTCTTGTAGGGTTTGCTGTTAATAGTCGCAAATGTTGATTGCCTGTTAAACTTCCCTCGATTACTTCAAAGATTGTATTAGGAACTCCTGACGCCTCGTCTATAATCCAACATAAAAAAGTAGCGTGAAACCCTTGTAAACCCTCTGGTGCTTCTTTTCTTGCTGTTCTTGCTATACATTGATTATTATTACAAAAAGCTACACTATCATTCTTGACTGTTACACACTCTTTAAGTTCTTTTGGTAGTTTTTCACGCCATTTTCTAACTTCTGGTAATAATAATCTTGTAAGTTGTGGTGCGGTCGGTGCGGTCGCTGGTATTTTCGCATCATATTTGAATAAGCCTACCCACAAAATAACCCACGATAATAGAGTAGATTTACCCGTATTATGTAAGACTGTAAAATCTCCACCTAAAAATTTATGATTACCATCCAATTCAAACCCATAATAATCGCCTATTCCTAAACACTCAACTGATTTGATACCAAAGTTTAAATTACTTCTCTGACTTGGTATATCTTTGTTTATTTTGTGTCTCTTGCACGGGATAATCTCTGTATTTCTACCGATACTTAATCTATAATAATCTGTACCTTTAACTGTTTTAATTTTAACTGTCGTGTGAAGTCCTACGCTCTTACAAAGATACTTTATATCTTCTGCTAACTGAATAAACTTTGTGCTAAACTCATATTGTCTTTTGTCTAAACTTCCGTCTGTATCAAGCAAACCTGCGATTAACTCTAATCTCTGCTCTCTGCTTGATGTTAAATATTGCTTAGGTATATGTTTATTTTTTAATAAGTTTAAGGATTTTAACTCTTGTCTCAACTCTAATTTATATTTAGTACAATTATTTTGAGTATTTTTATATGTTAAATCATTTCCTAAGCTTTTAATATACTCTGCAACTGCATCTTTTTTATTACCCATCCAAATATAATCATTACTGCTTCCACCATCTCCTAGCCACGCTCCTAAAATATAAGGATGAATTAAAAGGTTTTTTTTACTAAACTCTGTTGAATTTCTATATATAGCGTGAGTTCTTTTTCTTCTATCACTCCATTTAAGATAATCTTGTACTGTAACTGTTACCTTATCCCCTGTTGTCTGTTTTCCGTGTGTTTGAGTAGCAACTAAGCATAAAATATGAGACTTATTAAAAATATGCTCTGTGTTATCTCTATACACAAACCGATACATTTCTTCTCGACCTCTGTATAACTCTAAAACATTCCGCTTACTTTTTCCATCATCTCCCATAAGCTTATCGCCCACTTTTATATCTTGAACTGCTTTTATGCTTCCATCACTTAGCATTATTTCTGTATCTATTCCAAAACATCCGTGTCCTGACGCTATGCTTATATCTTTAATACCTGCATCTATGTCCTGCAATACTGCTCGTTGTTGGCTTGATGGCTTTCTATCACTCTTAGCAAACAAACATTCATCCACAAAGATTTCAATAGAGTTGCCCCATCGTATTAAGAGTTCTTCATCAGTCATTCTACATCTCCAAACTCTTCAATTAGTTCGTTTACATTCATTTTATAAATTCTTTCTTTTGTAGCTCTTATATTGCTATTCATATTAATACTTTTATCTCTGTATCGCTTTGTTATTTCCTTGTTCCTCTCGCTTAATTCAAACGCACTAATTTCAGTATATTTTCTTTCTATCAGATAATCTTTTCTAGTTATTGTTTTTTGTAAAGTATCATTCAATTCTAACAACTTGCCTATTTCAATTTCTGCAATTTTAAGTTTTTTCATTAAAATTATATTTTCGTCTCTTTGTTTAATCCAGCATCTTGCAAATTCTTCCATCGACTTATATTCTGATTGTTTCATTGTTTGCCCTTTTTACTATTTTCATCGTGCAACCATTTTGCAAAATCTGCTATGCTTACTTCTCCTGCTTTTTGCTTGTTGTCTTTCTCAAACATTCCTAAGTGTTTCGCTATGTTTGTGAGTGCTGTGTTTACTGCTGTTAA
>Ga0256842_1000892_pt1 | contig 25715 bp, 21 predicted proteins | sample 4559240metaG_FD_185973 | JGI IMG/M metagenome (GOLD analysis project Ga0256842, IMG submission 185973) | Hydrothermal vent microbial communities from Guaymas Basin, Mexico - 4559-240 | ecosystem: Environmental > Aquatic > Marine > Hydrothermal vents | place: Mexico: Guaymas Basin | collected... | reverse complement strand
TATAAGCCTTCTCATAATATACTTTGTCACTCCATCCTTTTCTTACCACATTTACTTCACCTGCCACCAATTTCAAAACCGCATTTTTATATGCTGTCCCCGATTCATTTCTAAGGGTAATCCACCCTGTAAGAGATCCCTTATCCTCATCACTATTTAAAAAAAGTACATAATTTGAAGACCAGGTCATGCCACCTGTAAGATAGGAACATTTAACATTCTCTTTTCCAGGTTTTTCTCCTTTTAGAAGCCAGAGTAAAGTTGGATGAGAAATTAAATTATTAGGTATGTCTGGGAAAATATATCCAGAGAAACTTTTCCCTGTAATAATCTTTCCATCTATTTCATAAACCACCCCATTATTTACACTCAATATCTTAGCCTTCTTTATTACCTCTTCAGTAGAGTTATCCTTTACCCTTTTTTCAATAACCTCAATCTCCCTTCCAACAAACTTTTCAAGAAGTTTTAATGGGGTTAAAAGATCATATTCAAAATTTTGCTCATATAAAAGTAGGTTATTGGATTCAAAATTGACACTTTCAGGAATTATTTTCTCTGAAACATCCATAAATTTTAAGACAAACTTCCCTTCCGGAACACGTACAGTTCTCTCATCACAGATTAAAGCCCTATCGGAATTATAAATAGTGACAAAAAGTGCCGTTCTATCTTTTTCAGTGGATATCACCACATTTTTCGGAAATATCAATTGAAAAGAAAAGAGCAACAATAAAATTAAAAAGATTTTTTTCATAAGACCTCCAAAAATTTCTCCGTAAAATCACTTTTATTATAGCACTGTGTTATAATAATTTCTACAAATTAATGGGAAAATTAAATATGTATCCAACGAAAAAATTCATAGCAATTTTACTTTCCATTCTATTTACAATAAGTCTTTTTTCTGAAAATTTTCAAGAAAAATCATTCTGGAAAATTTTAAATGAAAGGTTAAGAATTCAAATAACAGATGGTCCCTATTTTTTTAATTCAGGAAATCTTTATGACTATCTTGATGGAGGGGCTGACAACTACATAAAAAATGGATTGATAAAGTTGACAACCGCTGACTGTATGTATAAGAAAATCCAATTTACAATAGAGATTTACACATTTAAAAACAATTTCCTCTCTCTTAAAATGTTTAAAAAAGAAGCAGGAAAAAATTTCAAAACTTATAAAAAGGGGTATATATACATTGGTAAAGGTTTGGTTTTAGTGCATAAAAAGAACAAAATCCTTAAAATTATCTTTTTCAAACTTAACAAAAGAACAGATATAGATAAAAAAATTTACAACTTATTTTTAAGTTATTAAAAAATAGATTTGTGGTATCATAAAATTTAATATGGAAGATTTTTCGAGAAAAAATGATAACAATAAATGACATTAAAAAGAAAAAGAAGAACAATGAAAGAATAGTGGCTTTGACTGCCTATGACTATCTCACAGGATATCTGGTGGACAGTTGTGGAATAGATATAGTTCTTGTTGGAGACTCCCTTGGAATGGTGATTAAAGGAGAAAATGACACACTAAATGTAACCCTTGAGGAGATGATATATCATGCAAAGATTGTCAGAAAAGGTGTTAAAAACAGTTTTTTAGTTGTAGACCTTCCATTTGGATCCTTTCATATAACCGCAGAAGATACAATCAGAAATTGCATAAGAATAATAAAGGAAACAGGTGCAAATGGAGTAAAAATAGAGGGGGGCAAGAAAAGATATGAACTCATAAAAAAAATTGTCGATTCTGAAATTCCAGTTATGGGACATATTGGTCTCACACCACAATCAATAAATGTTTTTGGCGGATACAGGGTACAGGGGAAAAGTGAAAAGAGAATTGAAGAATTAATTGAGGATGCCATTTTTCTGGAAAGAGCAGGTTGCTTTTCCATTGTTCTGGAACTTGTCCCATGGGAGGTCTCCAAAATCATCACCGAAAAATTGAACATTCCGACAATTGGAATAGGTTCCGGTCCCTTTTGTGATGGACAGGTTTTAGTATTTCACGACATGTTGGGCTTCAATCCCTTTGCAGATTTTAAATTTTTAAGAAAATATGCAAATCTTTCTCAAGAAATTGAAAAGGGTATAAAAAATTACATAAAAGATGTCAAAAATGGAGATTATCCATCAGAAAGCGAAAGTTTCACTGTGGGTAAAAAATTAAAATCCTTTTTAGAGGAAAAATATGGAGATAATACAAAAAATAAATAGATTAAAGTCCCTATCAAGAAAACTAAAAAACTCAGGTAAAACAATATCCTTTGTTCCCACAATGGGGGCATTACATGAAGGGCACTTAAGTCTTGTGGAAATAGCAAGGAAAATTGCAGATGTGGTTGTGGTATCTATTTTTGTAAACCCCATCCAATTTGGTCCCAATGAGGATTTTGAAAAATACCCCAGAAATCTCTCTAAGGATGTGGAATTACTAACCCAGAAGGGAGTAGATTACGTTTTTACACCTGAGGTCAATGAATTCTATGGAGAAAATTTTCAGACTTACATTGAAGTAAAGGAACTAACAGACAATTTATGTGGAAGGTCGAGGCCCGGGCACTTCAGAGGTGTAACAACGGTGGTTGCAAAATTATTTACCATTCTAAATCCTGATGTTGCAATCTTCGGACAAAAGGATGGGCAACAGGCAATTGTAATAAAAAAAATGGTAGAAGATCTCTTTTTCCCAATAAAGATAGTAATTGCACCAATTGTAAGAGAAGAAGATGGACTTGCCATGAGTTCCAGAAATTCTTATCTGTCAAAAGAAGAAAGGGAAATTGCATCCAATTTATATAAAGCCCTCGAACTGGGGGGTATAACAATCTTAAAGGGCGAAAGAAACGCAAATGCGGTAAAGGAAAAAATTCTTGAGTTTCTGAGGGGTATTGAAGGCATTAAGGTTGACTACATCGAAATAGTGGAGAGAAACACATTAAAACCTGCAGAAAAAATAAAAGGTGATATCATGATTGCAGGTGCAGTTTTCGTGGGAAACACTAGATTAATCGACAACATATCAATCTATGTCAATTAAAATAGATGGATCCCAGATTGTAATAGTTGGTTATGGTAGGGTTGGGACCTCTCTTTATAAAGTTTTAAAAAATTATTTTAAAAATATAAATATTATACATTCGTACCAAATTGAGTTTTTTGAAAAAAGGAAGATTTTCAAAAATCTCATTGTTTTTCTTACTGTAAAAGACGATTTTCTAAGAAATATTTCCGAAAAAATTTCCCTCTTAGATTTTAAAGTAATAGATGGAATTGCCTTTCACACATGCGGAGCCTTAAGCCACAACATCATTTCACCTTTAAAAGAAAAAAATTTTAAAATTGCATCATTCCATCCCCTTTTTACCTTTAGAGAAAAAAATTTACCGGAAAAAATCTGGAAGCACATGGTAATAGCAATTGAAGGGGATAAAGAAGCAGTGGAAACTGCTTTTTTAATTGCAAAAAAATTTAAAGGTTCACCTTTTAAAATCAAAGAAAGTGAAAAGGAACTCTATCATGCAGTTGCTTCACTTCTCTCCCAGAGTGGCTATTTTATTTATGAAATAGTGGAAAAGACTGTGGAAGGTACCAACTTTGGGGAAATAAAAGAGGTTAAGGACTCACTCTATAATCTTTTACTAAACTCCTTAAGTAATTCAAGAATGAAGGGAAGAGAATATGCCACGGGACCTGCAATCAGGAAAGATCTTAAAATCATTGAAAGGCATTTAAAGATTTTAGAAAAAAACCCAACCACAAAAAATTTTTACCAACTGTTGACAGATTTTATAATCAATGAAAATTCTTAACCATCGATAATATGTGCAATCCCTTTCATGGCATTAAGTACTCTCTCTATATGATCTGTTAAATCAACCCCAAGTTCTTCAACACCCAGGTATATTTCCTCCCTATTTACCTTTCTGGCAAAAGCCTTATCTTTTAATTTCTTTTTCACAGACTTAACCTTAACACTCTTAATACTTTTATCAGGCATAACAAATGAAACAGCAAGGATTAGTCCCGTTAGTTCATCAACGGCAAACAACGCCTTTGCCATATCGGTTTCTCTCGGAACATTTGTATGGGAAGCATGGGACAAAATTGCATTTACTATTTCTTCATCCACTCCCATATCTCTCAAAATTTCCGCCCCTTTAAAGGGATGTTCCTCTGGATACTTTTCATAATCAAAATCATGTAGTAAGCCAGTTATTCCCCATTTCTCCCTATCCCCACCAAAAATTTCAGAATAACTTTCCATGGCAGATTTAACACTGTAAGCATGTTTTAAGAGAAAATCATTTGTGGTATATTCTTTCAACAATTTTTCTGCATCTGAAAGTGTAAATTTCATCACATTTCTCCTGAAAATTTTTTAAGGTTAATTTTAAAAATTTTCATACAAAATCTCAACAAATTGCAATATATAATTTAGAAATTTTTAGAGTAGGAGTATGTTTATGATGAAAAAACTTTTTCTATTGCTTCTTGCTTTATCTCTTCTTTTTATCTTTTCCTTTGCGGGAAGCTGGCACAGTTTTAAAATGGGGAAAAAATCTCTTCCCACAAAACCTGAAATCAAACTAATCGAAAATACCCCTGAAAATGTGGCACTCAGCGTAAATTTAAGTGGGATCTGGACTGATGTTAAAAGTACCCATAAAAAACTTTTTTCCACCATATCTTTTCCTGAAGCAGGAGTTACAAATATTGTGGGAATGCCTCAATTACCTGTTATCAGAAAAATGGTGGAAATTCCTTATGGATCTGAAATCAATGTGAGATGCAATGTAATAAATGAAATTGCGGTAAACTTAAAAGGTATTGGAGCAAATTACAAAATTTTGCCTGTTCAATACTCAATTCCCAAAATTCCCGGTGCAGAAAGGAAAATTCCATTTGTAATGAACAATAAATTTTACAATTCAAATCAATTCTATCCAGAAAAGGACATTACCTACACCGGCCCATATTACTACAGAGGCCACAAAACAATTATGGTTGAATTCTATCCTGTAAAATACAATCCCTACAGTGATACAGTAAGAATAATAACTGATGCAGATATTGAAATAACATTCTCAGGTGGGAATTGGGAAAAAACTGATGAAAATGTGGTAAGTAAATTTTCACCCACCTTTGAAAAATGGTTTGAAAAAAATATTGTAAATTATAGGGGAATAGAAGGTTACAAGGGAACTTCCTCCTTAAATTATTCAGAAGGTATGCTGGTTGTTGTTGGTTCAACCTTTGTAAACGATACAAATCTCGATGACTATCTTGACCTAAGAAGAGCAGAGGGCTTAAAGGTAGTTAAGGTAGCCATGTCAGACATTGGTAGCACTGCCGATGACCTTAGAACTTACATCAGAAACCAATATTTAAACTGGAGCAATCCTTCACTTACCTACGTAATTTTAATAGGTGACACAGACACTGTCCCCTACAAAGAAGGAACAGCCAATTACAATGGTGATCATGCAAGGGCAGCAGATAACTACTATGCGGCAATTGATCCGGAGCCCTACAGTGACGACCTGTTAGCCCCAGATGTATTTGTATCAAGAATAAGCGTAAAGACAGTGGATGAACTTCACACATACTTAGACAAAGCCACAATGTATGACAACTTAAGTTTTTCAAACACCTCATGGTGTGAAAAAATTGAGTTCATTGCAACAAGTGATAGTGGTAACTACACCGTTGCAGAAGGCACCCACAACTATGTTGTGGACACATGGACAGATAGTTCACATGAAGGATATACTGGTATTTTTCCAAATAATCCTCAGGATGGTGGAGATAAGGTCTATGCAATAACATATAATGCCACGGAGACAGATGCTGTAAATTCAGCAAATGATGGAAGATTTGCAATAAACTACTCTGGACATGGTGGTGAATATGAGTGGGCAGGACCTGAATTCACACAGGATGACATAAGAAGTCTTACAACTACAGATGCCTATCCATTCGTTATAGGTAATGCATGTGTAACAAATTCCTTCACATATGATGAGTGTTTTGGTGAAACCTGGATAAGAGATGACCATGGCGCAATAATGTACTGGGGAGCCTCCATGTATAGTTATTGGGATGAAGATGACATTTTAGAGAGAAGGATGTGGGATGGAGTTTTTGGAGATAATATAACAGTTTTAGGAAAGATTACTGACAATGCAAAACAAAAACTCTTTGAGCACTACGGGGATGGAGATAACACAAAATACTACTTCGAAATTTACAATATGCTGGGAGACTGCTCTCTGGATCTTGTAAATCACACTCCTAAAAATTTAAATTGTACATACCAAAATAATGTACCCACAGGAACGTCAAGCATAAATTTTCATGTGGAAGATACAGATGGCCATGTCATAGAAAATGCACTCGTATCAGTTTACAACAATGACCACAACATTCATCAGGTGGGATATACGGACGCATCAGGAGATGTAACCATTCAATTTTCAAGTCCCCTCTCCGAGGTAATGACATTGAATGTGGTTATAACCCACCACAACAATGTAAAGCACACTGGAACAATTGATGTCATACCTGCAAATGGTCCCTATCTTGCTTATGAATCTCATACCATCTTAGACTACGATACTGAAACTCCAGTTAGTGAAGTAAATCCTGGCAATCACTATAAAATGGTTGTAACCCTTAAAAATGTTGGACAGGAAAATGCAGTTGGAATAAACACTGTATTAAGTACAAATGATGGGTACATAACAGTGGATCAGCAAAATTCAACATATCCAGATATTGCACCGGGAAATACAGGAAATAACACTGTATATTTTGAATTTACTGTGGATGAAACCACACCTGATAATGACTCCATACTTTTTAGCCTCAACTGGTCCACAACATCAAAGGCACATGACGGAACAACAACTTTCAATCAAATAGTAAACAGACCTATTTTAGTATATGTATCTCACACCGTAGATGATTCAACTGGAAACTGTGATACAGACGGGATACCAGATAAAAATGAATTTACAAAATTCACAATTACATACAAAAACAACGGTAGTGGTACAGCCTTTAGCCCAAAATTCACCTTAACTCAGGCAAAATGTGATATATCCAATTCTCCAGTAACGACCTCCACCACTGTAGCTCCTGGAAACACAATTAACATTGAATTTGATGTGGTGGTAGGTGATACTGTGGGCTGTCCTGAAACACTTTCCTTTAACACCACTGTAAGTTATAAAAATGTCAGCAACTATGGAGTAAATGATTCCTACAGTTTTGATCAACTTTCAAATGGAGACTATGTAGCAGATTCTTTTGACGACGACATGGAAAGTGGAGAAGGTAGCTGGACACATTCAGCAGCACAGGGAACGGATGACTGGGCACTTGTGACAGATGAATCCCATTCAACCTCCCACTCCTGGTTCTCATCTGATGAAGGCTCTGTTAAAGATGATTACCTAATAATGCCAGAGTTTACATTGGGCGAAACTTCAACACTCACCTTCTGGCAAAAATATGAGATGGAAAATGGCTATGATGGATGCGTCCTTGAAATATCTACAGATGGTGGAAGTACATGGGAAGATCTCGGAAATTATATTACTCAAAATGGATATACAGGGACAATTAGTTCTTCATATAACTCGCCAATTGCCGGGAGAGAAGCCTGGACTGGAACTGCAGATTGGGAAGAGGTAAAGGTTGATCTCTCCCACTATGCAAATCAAACAATAAAAATTAGATTTAGGCTGGCATGTGACCAAAGCGTGTCAAAAACAGGATGGTGGATAGATGATGTTCACGTTGACACCCAGACACTTTTATGTCAGCAGACAACCTGTACAACTGTTTCCTGCAGTTATGGAGATTTAAATAGAGATGGAAATGTTGACAATGCCGATTTACTTCTCCTTGCACAATATCTCTCAGGACAGGATGTAACCTTTGATTGTGGAACACAATATGCAGATCTTAATAGCGATTCAAATATAGATTCAATTGACCTTGCAATCCTTGCAAATTACATTGTGGGTAATATCACCAGTTTACCTTACACTCCATAATCACACAGGAATAGATTGGATATGAGAAAAGGGAGCCATTGAAATTGGCTCCCTTTTTTTACTTTATGGATTCTATTCTTACATCAAAATGAAGAGTTTTTCCAGCAAGGGGATGATTACCATCAAGGATAACTTTTTCTTCTCCCACTTCAAAAATTGAAAAAATATAATTTTGAGTTCCATCTTGAGAGGTAACCTCTATTTCCATTCCCTTTTTCAGTTCCATACCCTCTGGAAAGTTTTTCCTTTCAACCTCAATCATTAAATCATCAAGGTGATTCCCATATGCCTTTTCAGGAGGAACTTCAAAGGATTTACTTTCTCCAACCTCCATTCCTATCAACGCCTCTTCAAAGCCTTTTATAAGTGGAGTTTCGCCTACCTTCAGGACAAATGGTTCTCCCTCTCTGGTGGCATCAAAAATATCCCCATTTTCAAACCTTCCAACATAAGTAAGAGTTACCGTATCTCCATAATTTACCTTTTTCTTATCAATCATTTTTTCTCCTTTCTTTCTTCAATCTCTTTAACTATTTTTTCATATGCTCCAAGCATATCATCACTTTTAATAATAGGTCTACCAATTACGAGATAATCAGCACCAAGTTCAATTGCCTCCCCTGGTGTTAAAACTCGCTTCTGGTCATCTTTTATATCTAAATTTTCCTTGGGTCTTATCCCCGGAGTAATTAATTTCACATCAGGTAAAATTCCTTTAATTAGAGAAATTTCCCTGGGGGAGGATACAAAAGATCTAATACCTGCCTGATAGCCAAGCACAGCCAATATTTCAACCATCTTTTTTATGGAAGTTCCCCCTGAAATTAAGTGAAATTCTTCCTCATTAAAGGAGGTCAATACGGTGACCCCAACTATTTCAGGGACATCGAGTTTCTCCTTCCCGCAAAATTCTTCAAGTCCATCTTTTAAAAATGTAAGAGATCTCCTTCCATTCAAAAGATGAACTGTAAAGAAATCTACACTTCTCTTAGCCATTTCTTTGGCGGCTTCAGTAATTGTATTTGGAATGTCAAAGAGTTTTAAATCCAGAAATACCCTATTTCCATTCTCTTTCAACCTATCTATAATATCAGGGCCTTTAGCATTAAAAAGTTGGAGTCCCACTTTAAATATAACATCCTTTCCCTTAAAGGCTTCAAGCACTTCATCTAATTTTTTATCATCAGAAATATCAAGTGCCACTATTATTTTTTCAGATATCATCTCCATCCTCCAGAAGGGGAAAATTTATTCCATTTTTCTTTAAAAAAATACCTGTAAAATCTCTTACTGAAGTATGTCCTCTTTCCTTCAAATAATTTTCCATGCCCTTTAAAATCTTCAATGGGGACTCAGGATTTAAAAAATTTGCAGTTCCAATTTCCACAGCAACAGCGCCCAGAGCAATATACTCAAGCGCATCCCTAAAATTCAATATTCCACCTGAAGCAACAATGGGGATATCAACACTACTTGCAGATTCAAATACAATTCTCTGAGAAATGGGTTTTATCGCAGGACCACTTAATCCACCTTTAATCTGAGAAAGTTTGGGGCTAAGCGTATCAAGGTCTATTGCAATTCCCAGATAGGTATTGGAAAGAGTTACTCCATCTGCTCCACCATCTTTTACCGCCTCAACAAAGGGAACAATGTCAGACACATTGGGAGACAGTTTTATCAATAGAGGGATATCATCCAAAATTTTCCTTAACTTCTCAGTCAGCGAAAAAATGGCATCGGGAGACTTAGAAATGTGAATCCCTCCCTTTTTCACATTTGGACAGGATACATTTACTTCAACCCCATCTACTTCTCCTCTTCCTGCGATAAACTCACATATTTTTTCATACTCCAGAAAATCATCTCCAAGGATATTCAAAATTATCCTGCAATCTTTTCCCCTTAAAAGAGGCAATTTTTCCTCATAAAATTTCTCAATCCCAACATTTTGCAGACCAATGCTGTTTAGAAGGCCGCATGGTGTTTCACAGATCCTCGGTGGTGGGTTTCCTTCTTTATACCTTAAAGAAAGCCCCTTTACAACAATTCCTCCGAGAAGCCCTATGTCAAAATACTCTTCAAATTCAATACCATAACCAAATGTTCCACTACCTGTTAAAATGGGATTTTTTAACTCCAACCTACCTATTTTAGCCGAAAGATCCACAAAAAGCCCCTTAATTTATTTTAAGTAGACATTCTAACAGAAATATTGTATTTTAAATATGATTTTTTTTGGGGTTTTTATATGTTTCCCATAAGAGATGATATACCACATGAAAAGCCGCCAATTGTCAACTACCTTTTGATAATCATAAATTTCATATTTTTCTTTTATGAACTCGGTTTGGGGAAATACCTGAATAATTTCATTTATATATATGGTGTTGTTCCAGCAAGATATACTTTATTCCTAAATGGTCTTGGATTATCTTCATCACACTTAATAATACCACTTTTTACATCCATGTTTCTCCATGCTGGATGGTTTCACATACTGGGTAACATGTGGTTTTTATTTGTTTTTGGTGATAATGTAGAAGATAAACTTGGACACTTTAGATACCTTGTTTTTTACATTATCTGTGGACTGTTTGCCTCTTTCCTTCATATTTTTTTCAATTTAAACTCAACTGTTCCCAGTATAGGAGCAAGTGGGGCAATTGCAGGAGTCTTAGGGGCATATATGATTTTTTATCCTCATGCAAGGATACTTACACTTCTACCAATATTCATTTTCTTTGAGATAATAGAACTTCCAGCCATTTTCTGGATAGGACTCTGGATATTAATTCAGATATTTTTTGGAACTCTCTCTATTGGAAGTAGTGGAGGGGGAGTTGCCTGGTGGGCTCATATTGGAGGATTTTTGGCTGGAATGATCTATGCCATGAAATTTCTCAAAAGAGAATATGAAAAAAGGAGGTTTTATTTCTAATCAAAAAAAATACACTCCTTTTTAAGGGAATCAAAGACCTTAACCACCCTTTTATATTCCTTCAAATCACCAAGACTTCCAAGAATATCAGCCCTATAGAGTTTTAAAAGATTTTCAAAAAATTTGGATTTAAAAATGTACAGTAGATGCTCCATGGAACCATTCCTCACAATTGCCCCCAACAGGTGATTTTTAATGTAAAACATGAGTTCCTCAACTTCAGCATCACTAAATCCTAATCTTTTTGAAATTTTTCTACCCATTTTCGCCCCAACAACTGCGTGCATGGGAAATCTCAGAGAGGGGCTTGCCACAATTGTTTCAGGCTTACCTATATCATGAAGCAACATTGAAAGGGCAAGTACCCTATTTTTTGTCTTCAAATATTTAAAACACTCAAGTGTATGGACAAACACATCACCCTCAGGGTGAAAATCCTTGTCTTGAGGGCATCCTTTAAGCGTGGCAATTTCGGGAATAACTTTTTCAAGCAAACCATAATTATCCATCAGAGAAATTCCCCGATGGGGATTCTTTGAGGTTAAAATCTTAAAAAAATAAATTAATACCTGGGAATCAACCTCCCCACCTAAATCTAATTTATTACTAAACTTAAAATCAAATAAAAACTCAACTGAAAAATATATTCCCTTTAATACATCTTTTATCCCCCAAAAATCCTTTTCCTCCACAAAAAAAAGTTCTTTATTTTTTAAACTACCATATACTCCAAAGGGATCATAAAATTTATCTTTTAAAGGAATATAAAAAAAAGATTCAATATTAAGAAATCCTTCAGGCAAAGACTTTTTTAAATACCCCCCTTTATGGATATCGCAATCGGGTAAAACCTGAAAGTTTAACCTGATCTCATTTAAATAAATGACTGCAGAATAGCCATCTTTACCAAAATCCACATTTTCAAAATTTTTTGCAAGATAGATGAGATCACAATCTGAAATTACATTCAACGTATTAAAATTCCATTTATTTAGATAGATGCTAAAAGATTGTGGACCAGATACAAATAGGGAAAACCCATCCCTTGAAAACTTTTCCGAAATTTTTTTCAAAAGTAACTTCAAGATCACCCCAAAAAAGCATATTTGAAAATTTCATAAATTAAAATTGTAATTAAAGCGGTAAAGGGTATTGTAACAAACCAGGAAATAACTATATCCCTTATAACCTTTAAATCAAGTGCAGCAATTCCCCTTGCAAACCCAACCCCAATCACAGCCCCAACAAGGGTGTGTGTTGTGGATATGGGAAGCCCCATCTTGGAACAAACAAGAATTGTAGTTGCTGCACCAAATTCAGCAGAAAATCCCCTGGTGGGAGTAATTTCTGTTATTTTGCCACCTATGGTTTTTATTACTTTGTATCCATATGTGGCAATCCCCACCACGATTCCGACCCCACCAAGGGCAAGCACCCACGATGGAACAGGAACATTGGGAGAAATGCTGTGTGTATTAAAAATTGCAACGACAGCGGACAATGGTCCCACAGCATTTGCCACATCATTTGACCCATGGGCAAAAGCAACATAACAGGCAGTTGCGACCTGCATATATTTAAAAATCTTTTCAGTATCTGCAAGTCTCTTATAATAATCTTTTCTGGACTTGTTCCACAAAATTCTAAAATATATTTTTATCAATATGAAGGCAACAACTCCGGCAAGAAGTGAATATAAAATTGCTGGCAAAAGGGAAATTTTAAGTTTAAATCCCTTATATACAAGGGACATGGTAAGAACCATCACTAAAATACCTATCAAGTATGGAAGATAGGTGGAAGCAGCCCTTACTGGATACTTTTTATACAAAATTTTTCTCGTAATGAAAAAAAAGATAAAAAAAGCAAGTATTCCCCCCATAACAGGAGAGATAATCCAGCTTGCCACAATACTTACAACTTTCATCCATTTTATATTTCCAACACCAGTTGTAAAGATTCCAAAGCCTATAACTGCCCCCACTATGGAATGGGTGGTAGAAACAGGGAGTCCCTTATATGTCGCAAGGTGAAGCCACACACATGTAGCGATAAGTGCCGCAAGCATACCAAACATGAGATGTTCCGGTTGATTTGAGAAAAAGCGTATGTCAATAATCCCCTTTCTTATTGTACTTGTAACCCTGTCACCTACAAAAAAGGCACCACTAAATTCAAAAATGGAGGCTATTAAAACGGCCTGAAAAAGGGTTACCGCCTTTGAACCAACTGAAGTCCCCATTGCATTTGCAACATCATTTGCCCCAACATTCCATGCCATATAAAATCCAAAAAAGAGGGCAAGATAAAAGGCTATTGTATATAGAGTATGTATATCCATTTTCCCACCTGATTATTTAGAAATGAATAATCTAATTCTATTTCCAACCTTTTCTGATAAATTAGCCACATCTCCCAATTTATTAAAGATTTTCAGCCACATAAAAATATCCATGGGCTTTAAACTATCTTCTATTTTAAAGAGTTCCTTTGCAAGATTTGCCTGAAGTATATCCGCTTCATGTTCAAGTTCACCAACCCTATTTATCATTTCATAGACATTTTTAGCCACAACCCCTCCAAAAGAGGTTTCAAGGAGTTCATCAAGTTTCATCACAACCTCATAAATCTGGTCAAATGTCTTTAAAACAATATTTACAAAGTCATCCATGGGCTTGTGAAGTTCCTCAGGCAACTTCATGGGGCGAAGTGTTATTAATACTGCAAAGTCTTCAGTACAATCGGCAATGGCATCCTGAGAAGATAAAATAGTCAAAAGGGTATCCCGGGGAACAGGTAAAAAGATACTCCTTGGCAGATTATCCCTAATTCTATTTTTTAATAGATCCACTTCATGCTCAAGGTGTGAAATTACCTTTGCATCCTCTTCATATTTTTGAAAGTCACCCTCTTTTAAGTGTTCAACAACAATGGGTATCTTATAGACACATTCTTTAATTTTTTTCATCTGTTCCTGAATGGGTTCAAAGGGAGACTTCTTGAAGAGATCAAAAATGCTAAATCCCATAACGCACCTCTAAACTTTAAAATTGGACTTTACAAAAATAATGGTAGTATATCTTTTTAAAAACTATTTTTCAACTTTTTATTTTAATGATGGTATAATCAGGCTATGAAAAACTTCTACAAATCAATAAAAGAGTTTCTCGACCATATAAAATTTGAAAAAAATTATTCAGAACACACAATAAGAAATTATAGGATAGATTTAATGCAATTCTATGACTTCCTCAAAGAAATGGAAGGAAAAAACATTGATATAGAAAAGATTGATCACTATACAATAAGAGAATTTATAGGCTTTTTATATTCAAAGAGACTTTCAAAGAAATCCATTGCAAGAAAAATTTCATCCCTAAAATCCTTCTTCAAATATCTATCAATTCACAAAAACCTTAAGGTAAATCCTCTGATATACATATCCTATCCCAAACTGGATAAAAATTTACCCTCCGTACTTTCCTTCAACGAAATGGATGAACTGCTAAACCTTCCTGATGATGAAACACCCATGGGCAAAAGAGATGGAGCCATACTTGAATTTTTGTATGCAACGGGAATGAGGGTAAGTGAAATATGTTCTCTAAATATAAATGATGTGGATATGGCTCGAGAAATAGTAAAGGTTAAAGGAAAGGGGAAAAAAGAAAGAATTATACCTTTTAATAAAATTGCATGTGAGAAACTTAAAAATTACATTTCAATAAGATATATTTTTTTAAAAAGGGATAAAAAGGGACAGGGAGATCCTTCAGCCCTCTTTTTAAATTTCAGAGGAGGAAGACTTACTGAAAGATCTGTAAGAAGAATACTTGATAAGTACATTGAAAAACTTGCCATAAGAAGAAAAGTCTCTCCCCACACAATAAGGCACTCCTTTGCCACTCATCTTTTAAACAATGGGGCAGATTTAAGAACCATACAGGAACTTTTGGGACACGCTTCTTTAAGTTCCACCCAAAAATACACCCACATGGGAATAGATGAACTCTTAAAAATTTATAAAAACACCCACCCCCGTTCATAGAGGACAAAAAAGTTAAAAATTATCAAAAGTAAAACAGGTAAAAACAAAAGTTTCAGAACATCCCCCACCTTTGCCCTATAATAATCAGCACTCAGTATCAGACAAAGATGCAGGGGTGAGAGCAACACCCCCATGAAACCACTTATATACACAAATGAGATGTAATCTAAATTTTTTCCAAAAACTTCAATGAAAAAGGGAAAACTTATCGCCACATAAGCGGTGTTGACCCCTGTAAGAAACCCTATGGCAAAGGGAATAAAAAACATATACAAGACCACATATTCCCCGGAATTTTTGAGTAAAAGGTGTATCAACTTTGCAACATCGGAATAAATTATTACATTTTTAAATGCCAGAACCGAAAAAAGAAGCAAAACAACATTTAATTTCACACTTTCCTTAAAAAAGGAAAGCATTTCAAGTGAAAATTTAAATTTAAAAAAATGTAGAAATGAAATAAAAACCACAATAAAGAGGGAAAGCAAAACATTAATCCTTAAAATCATAATCAAAAAAATTATTAGCAAAATCTCCCAGGTGGAAAAGAAAAAATGTCTGAAAAAATCACCCAAATTGGAAAAAGAGGAAGATGTTTTACTCCTTAACCTTGAAAAATATAACAGAGAAAAACCCACCCCCACAAAAATCATAAAGGGAGTAAAGAAAAATTGACGGGAAATCAATTTGACCATGTTAACTTTAAATATTATTGTGGTTAATATGAGTCCCTGGTACAAAGGCCAGGAATACTCCCACACATGTCTAAACCAATAGTTCAAAAAGGTCTTTTTCGTTCCGCTAAAATTTTTTATCTCATCTATTTCCTCAAGTATGGGAGCAGAAACAAGGGCACCCCCTGGCATTGGCAAGAGACCTATAAAAGCAGGTGCCACCATTCCTACAAGTAAAGGATTTTTTAAAATATGCTTTAAACTTTTCACAAGAGAAGATATGGAATTTTTCCTCTTCAAAATCTCTCCAAAAATAAGTACAAGGACCACAATTGAAATCAAAATAAATGTGGGGAGTTCAATGGCAGTGTGCAAAAAAATCTCAAGAATTTTTAAAATTGAAAGCCCATTCAATACACCTATTAAAAAGGCGACAGATACAATGGATATGGTAAGGTCCTTTTTAAAAATTATCAGGAGCAAAAGTATAACTATGGGCAAAATTATTCTTAAATATTCCATAATACACACCAGAGAACCTGAAATTTTATTAAAAGGGAAACAAATTTTCCATATCTATTTTAAGAAAACCTGAAAAATGGGGAATAAATCACATGGAAAAGAGTTCTCCCTTCAAGGTCTGGGCAGAAAAATCGGTTATTTTAACTTTTACAATATTTCCTATTAAATCTCTATCACCACTAAAATTTACAATATAGTTCTGCTCAGTTCTCCCCATTAATGTATCCCCTTTTTTGGAAATTGATTCAACAAGTACCTCATAGACCTTTCCCACCTTACTTTTATTCAACTCAAGTTGTATTTTTTTCTGGAAATCCTGTAAATTCATAAGCCTTTCAAGTTTGATTTTTTCATCCATATCCTGAAATTTTCTCCAGGCAAGAGTATTTGGGCGGGGGGAATACTTAAAGGAAAAGATACTGCTATATTTAACCTCTTCAAGAAGAGAAAGTGTCTTTTCATAATCCTCCCTGCTCTCTGTGGGAAACCCCACAATAAAATCTCCTGATATTCCAAATTCTATACCGGTGGATTTAATCATATCTATTTTTTCAAGATATTCTTCCCTTGTATATTTTCTATTCATCAATTTTAAAATTTTATTGGATCCAGATTGTGGTGGAAGGTGAATATGCTTGCAAATATTTTTATTGGCCACCATTACAGACAAAAGTTCCTCATTAAAGTCTTTGGGATGAGATGTTGTAAATCTGATTCTCTTTAACCCTTCTATCTTTGAAACCTCACTTAGCAAATCCACAAAATCATACCCATCTGGATCCCTATATGAATTTACATTCTGTCCCAGAAGATTTATTTCAACTGCACCATCTTTTATATATCTTTTAACCTCCCCCAAGACATTTTCAAGTTTCCTGCTTCTTTCCCTGCCCCTTGTAAAGGGAACTATACAGTAGGAGCAAAAATTATTACACCCCTCCATTATGAGCACATATTCTCTAAATTTCTCATTTCTCTTTATCTCTTTTATCTCAGGTGGATAAGGGGAACCATCCATTTCCACATCTAAAATTTTTTCCCCATAATTTTCAATCAGGTACCTGACCACATCCCCAATCTTAAAAAATCTTCTCGTGCCAAGTACAAAATCCACATAGGGAGCTCTCTTAAATATTCTTTCTCCCTCAACCTGTGCCACACATCCACATACACCTATTAAAAATTTTCTATTTTTCTTTTTCTTTTTTAGCCTACCAAGATAACTAAATAGTTTTTCCTCAGCCTTTTCTCTCACAGAACAGGTATTAAAAATAAATATATCTGCATCATCTCCGGAAGATGACAAAAATCCCCTCGACTCCAGAATGCCAGCCATCTTCTCAGAATCAAGGACATTCATCTGACATCCAAATGTCTTAATGTAAAATTTTCTCACGGAAATTCCCCTTAAATACTATCTATCACAGGTTTCAAAACTCTTTTTGGTGCAAACAGGTGAAATATCCCTTTTATCTCCCTTAATTTTTGAAGTAAACTTTTTAACAAAATTAATAACATCTTTAAAACACCTTAAAAAGGTTTCAGATGCTCTTCTCCTGAAATTCCGAGATTTTAAAGCATTTGACACCCTTTTTTCAAATATTTTTTCAATTTTATTTCTACCCCTTATAAACTTACTCCTTAAAAGGAGATTTTTTTTGTAATTGTTATCAAGCAATCTCACGAATCTTTCACAAATCCACCAGAAAGATCCTGAAGAAAATTTACTATCAGCAATTTTGAGAGACTCTGGAAGTTCCACACTATTTAAAATTGGGAAAATTGGAAAATAAAAGTTCAAACATGGTTTAGAAAAGAGACACCACATAACACTTTTTTCCACATTACGCCCATCAATTTCAACTATCATACTTCCAACTGTCTTAGAATAACATATTGTCCTTGTTGGATTTTCCTCTATTACGGCACCAGGTATCTGGCAGTGGGGGGGAGAAAGGGGATTAAATGGTAAAATCTTCTTTCCATCTGGCAGGGTGTATACATAATTTTCAAAATGACTTCTCAATACTTCTTTAATGTCTTTAACTGAGATTTTTTTAACCTTCTTCAGTGTAGACAGGGCGAAATTATACCTGATGTCATTATAGTGGATATTTTCTTTACTAAAATAATCACACATGGATTTTCTAAAACTAAATTTTCCACCTTCTTCCACATAGCGCTTTTTCTCTTTCAAAAATTTTATTAGTTTTTCAAGTTTTAAATTAAACCTACCAGAATTATCCGGTAAATCGGGATATTTTATCTCAAATCTGTTTGCCCTTACCTCAAAGGTCTTAACCCTTATTGCAACCCAAAATTTATAACAGGTCTCAACAATCCAGACCTCATTTTTATCAGCAATGGTATACATCTCAGGTATTTCTATAAAATAATCCTTAAGCAACTTATCTATTAATAAAACCCCTTCATATGCTGTTTTACATCTTTCAAGAATTAATCTGACAACGTCATTGTCATGTAATTTTTTGCTTTCATCCCCTTCATATTTCCACCAGGATGCGGCATCGTTATCCGCAACCGCCACTCCAAATTCATTAACTCCCATTCCATTACCCCACCTCCATTCCTCTCTATTTTTATGTTCATCATCAAGAGATTTAAAACCATAAAAGGAATAGGTTAAACTGACCTGTGGTATCTCAATGAACTGCAGTTTGACATTTTCACCCTTTTTGTACTTTTTCTCCGGTTTGAAAATCAAAATTTGAGCACTATCTGGAGAAAGATCCCTATTTTTACCAAGCAGAACATCACCCGTTTTGCTAAAGCCCTTTGAAACAGCAATCGTGGTACAGGAAAACACATAAAAAAAAGATAGAACAAGAAAAATAAGTAAAAAAAGTAATCTTTTATTCATTTTTAAAAATCTCCCAGAATTTCCAGAACTTTATAAAAATCTGGTTTATATTTTATATAATTTATTCCCTTATATTTTTCCTTCAAACTTTTATTTTTAGAAATAACAATGATATCCCTTTCAGAAACACACTTTAAGGCATTGTCAAGAATCTCTTCCTCAATGTCTCCGATGAAAATTACCTTGGTGCAACTTTCAAATTTATATTTTTCAACACCTTTAAGAGAGGTGACATAAACAATAATCCCAAAACTTCTCAGAAAAATGCTCAGTAAATTGGCAAGTTCCATATCATCACTAAAAATTACCACTCTATTTTCCTTTTCATAATCTTCTTCAATACCTTTTCTCCCGCCCTCTACTGGCAAAAACAGCAAAAATTCAAGGGGTTCCCTTCTTACAAAGAAAAAGCCATTCACCTTTTCTGCAATTAAATATAAACTTGTTATTTCAGAATTTATCTTTCCACCACCAACATAGATAAAGGGAGAGTCAAACAATTTGAAATTTTCATCACTTACTTCACCTCCCTCGAACAAAAACTTTAATACCACAAATTCCCTGCCCCTTAACTTTAATCCATCTTCCCAACTAAGGATATTTTTCCCACAATCTCCATAACACCTATCAAGTGAAACCCTAACCCTTTCACACTTCCTCACCACTTTCTCCAAAATTGAGGCCACATTTAAAAAAATGAGGTCAAGATATGTCTTTGAAAAATTGAATGCTCCAATGTCAACTTTTTTATCATCTAAAACAAGGGGAACTAAAAATCCCTCACCATATTTTTTAATTCCCATTTTTAAACTTTCATAAAGGTCAACTCCATCTTCCTTGCCACCAGATTCAAGCAGGAAACTGTCAATCTCATTTTTAAATTTATCCACATTTTCTATTATTTCATCAAAAAATCTTAAAAATTCTTCTCTTCTTCCAAAAAGTGATTTCAATAATTCAAGGGATAAAAGTAAATTTCTGGTAAAATGGGAAACTGTATATGCAAAACTCCTTATTTTCCCATATATATCCTCTTTTAAACCCTCTAAAAAGGCAATCTTTTCTTCAGTTACATTACTTTTTATCCCGACATATCTTATTTTACTACCATCTCTTCCCACAAGAGGATAGATCAACGCCCTTTCCCTGTATAACTCTCCATTTTTCTTTTTATTGATAAATTCCCCCTCCCACTTATTTCCATTAATAAGTGTGGACCACAGATCTTCATAGGTACTTTGAGGTGTTAAACCTGACTTTAAAATGCTGGGATTTTTTCCGTACACTTCTTCATATGAATATCCCGTCAACTCCTCAAAATATGAATTTACAAATTCTATTTCAGGGACATCGTTTGTCACAACCACCGACAGTGGCAAATTATCAATAATATCCTTAAAAAGAAAAAGTTTTTCTCTGAGCAACTCTTCCCTTGTAACATCAATAATTATTGAAAAAATATACCTCTTGCCCCCAATATCAAAAAAAGTACCAAAAACATATCCCACAATGAGTTTTCCATCGAAGGTTTTCCCCTTTGCAAAATACTTGACATATTTCTTTCTTCCTCTCTCCCTTTCCCTATATCTTTCCTTCACAACCCTTACATACTCTGGAAGGATAAACTCATATATGGAGTTCCCAATTAATTTTTCGGGTTTACAGTTAAAGGTTTCACAAAGTGCACCATTTACATATAATATCCTCTCACTTCTTGAAATCATAAGTGGAATTGGAAGTTTATTTAAAAAATTAAAGATGGACTTTGCTGAAGTAAAAATCTCAAGTATTTCCTTTCCCTCACGGCTTCTTTCATACCCTCGAATATCTCCATTTAAAAGAAAACGAGGCCTTTTTTCAAGTTTTCTGAGATTTAACCTATTTTTTTTATATTTAAATCTATATTTCCTCATCTCTTCTCCTCAGGTACTATTACAATCTTTTTAGATTTTTCAATTACTTCATCGTCAATATTTAAAGCCTCCACCTGCCAGAAAAACTTCTTCCCACTTAAAAAAATTATCCTTTCATCTCCATTCATTTTGTATTTAGCCTTTCTGGTACTTGCAGAAAAGAGTATATTTCCATTCCCATCAAATATTTTTATCTTGTACTTTTCTGCTCCAAGTACTGGATACCACTTAAATATAATTTCACCCTGTGGATCAATTTTATTCAAGGGAGAAACAACAACTATTTTCCCCTTTTCCGCAACACTCTCCCCTAATGTCTTCAAACTTCCCACATGAGAATGGGAATAAAAAAATATAAAAGGTAATACAAGCATAATGACTATGAAACTTATAAAAGTTAAAAATCCAGTTGTAGAATCAAAAAAGGAGATAATCTTATGTATTTTCCCATTATTATACATTGAACTAACTAAATTTGACATCTTCTCAAGGAGATTGGTTTTGGACTTTTCAATGCTTTTCCTGTCAATCTCAATCTTTTCCATTTGAAGAATATTCTTAATCTCCTTCATACAAAAGGAACAGTACTTACAATTTTTTAAATGTTCCCTTATTAATACCATATCCCTATCTTCAAGCAGGCCCCTCTCTTCTCCAATCTCCTGTAACACAAACCCCCTAAAAAGGGATTCATTATAAAAATCGCACCTTTCCTTCAAGACTTCATCCTTCATCCATCACCTCTTTTTCGAGTTTTACTCCCATTTTCCTTTCAACTTCATTTTTCAACAACATCTTCCCATACTCAATGTTTGAACGCACCTGGGAAATGGAGATCCCCAGATCCCTTGCTATTTCTCTATAACTCTTTCCAAGGAAAAAATGCATAAAGATACACATTCTATGGTAATAATTTAAAGCAGTAGAATTCTCAAGGACATCAGCAATAATACTGAGCCTCTCCCTCTTTTCAAGGTCACTTTCAGGAGAAGGATATAGAGATTGAAGTCTATTTACATTTTCATCAATGGAACTAAATCTGTTCTTAAATTCCTTTTTATAATAACTTTTAACCAAATTTTTGGCAATACCTGTTAAAATCCGCCTTACTTCATCCGAATCTTCTGCATACCTCTTTTTAGTAAATTTTATAAACTCCACAAAGACATCTATGGCAATATCTTCTGTGAGATTTTTATCTCCAATCCTCTTATAAACATACTTATAAACTCTGGCATAATTTTTTTCAAAAACTCTTATTAAATACTCCTCATGAGTCAATTTCAACTCCACGTATTAAACACTTCCTTCCTATTTTAGCACAGTATATCATTGACAAAAACCAAATTTTATGGATAATAAATTTTCTCACTTCTGCCGAAGTGGTGGAACTGGTAGACACGCCAGGTTCAGGGTCTGGTGTCCGTAGGGACGTGGGGGTTCGAGTCCCCCCTTCGGCACCATCTGTTTTAAAAATCTGCAGTTGAGAAATATTCTGTTGAAAAATTCAAAAATAAATTATATATTCTATCTTAACTAAAATTTATTTATAAAAATTTTAAAATGGAGTAAATACCATGAAAAAAGGAGTTATTTTTTCTTTTCTTTTCCTTCTCATGTCATTTTTACTCTTTGCCAGTGTAGAAAATTCCACCTGTTTAGATTGTCATGCAGACAAAGAATCTGCAGTAAAGGAACTTGACAACGGTAAAACAATATCTGTTTACGTAAATCCAGAAGTTTTTAAACATTCTGTACATGGAGATCTATCCTGTACTGACTGTCATACTGATCTCGAAAACCTCACAGAAGATGATTTTCCACATGAAGAAAATCTAAAAAAAGTTGACTGTGGAAATTGCCATGATGATGTGGTTTCAGATTTCAAGCACTCTGCACACTTTAAAGCATTTGAAAAGGGCAATAAATTTGCCCCAACATGTGTAAGTTGCCATGGGAAACACGACATATTGCCTTCTGACGATAAAAAATCCCCAATAAACAAGGCAAATGTAGTGAATCTTTGCTCAAGTTGTCATAATGGAAAAAATCTTAGCAATGTAAAGGGATTAAACTATCCCGATGTACTAACTGCCTACAAAAAAAGTGAACACTATTATCAAATAACACATGGTAATTTAAATGCCGCCACATGTGTGGATTGTCATGGAGCACACACTGTAATGGGTGGAGAAAATACGGAATCAAAGGTTTCAAAGAAAAATGTGGTGGACACCTGTGGAACATGCCACCAAAAGGAATCAGAAGAATTCAAAAAAGGTATTCACTACAAGGCATTAGAGGCTGGAATTTCAGTGGCACCGACCTGTACAGACTGCCACAACAACCATGAGATATTGGGGAAACACAGTAAAAATTCTGTGGTTTCAAGTGGAGTTGTGGAATACCTAACATGTATGAAATGCCATGGAAATCAAAGACTGGGAAAACAATTTGGAGAGGAATTTACTTCCCCTGTCACATACAGGTCAAGTTATCACGGAATGAGCCAGTTCAATAAGACAGATGTAGCAGCACGATGTACGGATTGTCATAACAAACATGACATCTTACCGATGGATGATCCAAACTCTTCAATAAACAAAAAAAACATAGTAAACACATGTGGAAAATGTCATAAGGGTGCAAATCAAACCTTTGCAATGAGTTATACTCACTCCACAAGAAATTACCACAAAAATAAAATAGCGGGGATACTTAAAGACATCTATGTAATTCTCATCATCCTCGTAATAGGTGGCATGGCCATTCACAACCTGATAATATTCTTTTTTTACCTGGTGATGAAGTACAAAAAAGAAAAAGAGGAAGAACTTATTCCAAGGTTCACAATGCAGGAGGTAATTCAACACGTTTTACTTGCTGTATCCTTTACACTACTTGCAATTACTGGCTTTATGCTTAAATTCTCCCATTCATTCTGGGTACAATTTCTCGTAAATAATCTTGGAATTACCGAATCCATAAGGGCAACAATCCACAGGATATGCGGCGCGACACTTATAATTGCAGGTATCTGGCACATCATATACCTTGCAACAAGTAAAAATGCCAGGAAACAGTTAAAGGATATAATTTTTACCTTCTCCGATATAACAGGAGCCATTCAAAATGTCATGTACCATCTTGGACTGAGAAAGGAAAAACCTTTATTTGGAAAATTTGACTATACAGAAAAAATGGAATACTGGTCCCTTATCTGGGGAACAATTGTAATGGCTGTAACCGGCCTTACACTCTGGTTTCCAGTTTACTTTTCTAAGTTCATGCCCGTATGGTGGGTAAGGGTTTCAGAAATAGTTCACCTGTATGAGGCAACCCTTGCAACCCTTGCAATACTTGTATGGCACTTCTTCTTTGTAATCTTTCATCCAGAAGAATACCCAATGAACTTTGCATGGCTCACAGGAAGGGTACCTGCTCACCTTGCCAGAGAAAAATATACCCTCTGGGCAGAAGAGGTCCTTGAAGAAAAAAAGGACTCCCAAAAATCTGAAAAAGATGAAAAGGGAGAAGAAGCCTGATTATCAAGGGATGGGTCTTCCCATCCCTTTCACATACAAATAATCAATAAATCAATTCCTCAATACCAAAAGGTTTAATTGCCCTTTCAAAAATTCCAAGGGTATATGCAATTGTCATCCCATAGTTGGTAATTGGTATCCCTCTTTTTTCAGCCATTCTTATTCTATTTAAAATGGTCCTTCTATTATACATACATCCACCACAGTGAATTATCAGGGAAAACTTTCCTTCGGGAAAATCCTTTCCCTTGTGAAACTTAAATTCGAGTTTTTTACCTGTATACTGTCTCAAAAGTCTTGGAATTTTAACCCTTCCAATATCATCTCCTATTGGATGGTGGGAACACGCCTCAACAATTAAGACTTTGTCCCCATCCCTCAGATTGTCAATTTGAAATGTACCCCTTGCAAATTTAACTATATCTCCCTTAAAATTTGAAAACAAAATTGAAAAAGAGGTCATGGGGATATCTTCAGGCACATCTGCCGCAACCTTCAAGAAAGCCTGTGAATCAGTTATAACAATTGAAGGTGGCTCCTTTAAAAGTTCCATGGCAAATTTCAGTTCCCTTTCCTTTACCACAAGGCAAAAGCCATCCCCATCCAAAATATCTCTTATGGTTTGAACCTGGGGCATAATTAGCCTTCCAGCAGGGGCCTCCTTATCAATGGGTACCACAAGAATTGCATATCCTCCAGGAGGAATCAACCCGGAAGTTATTGACATTTCCCATTGATCGCTATTTTTTTCGAGAAGGGATATTAACTTTTCTCTAAGTACATCTACACCTTCTTTACTTTTTGCACTGCAGTAAACAACCCCCTCTTTTTTCACTTCAGGAGGACTTTCATCTATTTTATTTCTTACAAGAATCACAGGTACATCAAAACCATCCACTAATTCTTTAAACCTTTGAAAATGGGAAAAGGTATCCTCTTCACTTACAAAAATCGCCACATCACATCTTGCAAGGACACTTAAAGTTTTTTCAACCCTCTTTTCTCCAAGTTCCCCTACATCATCAATACCTGCAGTATCAATAAAAACAACGGGGCCAAAGGGTAAAAGTTCAAAGGCCTTTTCAACGGGATCCGTTGTGGTACCCGGATGTCTGGA
>Ga0256842_1000891_pt1 | contig 25756 bp, 21 predicted proteins | sample 4559240metaG_FD_185973 | JGI IMG/M metagenome (GOLD analysis project Ga0256842, IMG submission 185973) | Hydrothermal vent microbial communities from Guaymas Basin, Mexico - 4559-240 | ecosystem: Environmental > Aquatic > Marine > Hydrothermal vents | place: Mexico: Guaymas Basin | collected... | reverse complement strand
TCACTCTGATTTCCACTAGATACTTCCAGATATATTGGTAGATTTGCCCTGTTTTCTACTATCATATTGAGAGCTATTTGATTCAAGTCTGGTCTATAATCTTTGCTATGACCTTTTCGTATCTCAATTGTTCCATCACTTGTATCTTTCTCTTTTTCTATATGAGTTGCAAAGGCAGTTGAGTCCAAATGTCCTATTTTTGAAGAAATCTCAAGAGTTTTTACAGCATTTGAAGCTATTTTTGAGAATAAATCACTAACTCCATACTCATATATCTTATCTAATGTTCTTCCTAGAGCTATATCATTTATACTTTTTGCCTCTATATCTTTTCCCAATAGTTGGGCTATTGGTTTATCTTCAAAATATTTTGGAGTCATATAGAGTGGCGTACCTGTAAATCCCAAGCCATTGATGATCATAGCGACTACAGCATCCCCATCCATGACTCAGGGTTCTTTGGTCTCCTGTGACTATATGGTTATTGACTATTTCAGATATATTTAGCTCTTTACACATCCCTGCCACTAAGCCTAGATGTCCTAATTTTTTTGTTTTTATTTTATTTATTTTTGTAAAACAGATGGTATATTCCTAATATATATATTTATTTCTTATTATATTACTTTAAGTTTATAGGGGTGATGAATGTCAGTTTAAAGTAAATTTTGTCTTTATATAAATAAGCGAAAAGAGAAGTATCCTTTATAAATACTTTACAGTTTACTAGATCCTGAATCAAGTTCAGGATGACAAAAGTTTATCATTCTGTAGTACAAATCATCATTCTCAGTTTGACTGGGAATCTAGTTTTATAAGATATATGATTCAAACTTTTTTATCCCCATAAAATTATGGGAATAAATTATTTTAATATACTAAATACCTAAATTAAGCTTATTGAGTGTTATATTATTTTTCTTGGTTTCCTTTAATAAGTATCTCATGACCTATTAAAAATCCTTCATTAACATCACCTTTTTCAATTGCTAATTCTAAAGAAAATATTTTATCATCTGTGGGATAAGCTATTGTTCCATCAATTGCAATAATATCTTCCGTAGAGATATAGTAAATTTTTGCCCCTTTATATTCTATAGGTAATAGGAGATTACTATCTTCTGTAATTATTAGTTCATTATTTAAAAAAAATTTTCTACTTTAATATATTCATAAGCTTCATTAACTATCTCTTCATCGCTTTGAGCATTAGGATCACCCTTAACAACCAACATTAAATCCATTGAGGAGTATTCATTAACTGTACCATCCTCATTAACCATATCTACACTCAATCCTAAATGTGTATCTTCTAGTTGTCTATTTATTTGACCTGTCTCAATATTTACAACCTCTTGATTATCACTACTCCACACAAAATTAATCCCATCTTTATACTTAAATAGATTTAAATCAGATATAATATTATCTTCAGCACTATTGTTACTTTTAATCAATTCAAATAATGAAATACGATTTTGTTCAAATTGAGATTTAGTATCAAGAATAATACCATCATCATTAAAAGTACAACTATTTAATATATTTTGTAAATGTGAACATTGAAATATTGGTTCTTCTGCTAACCTTTCTGCTTCAATCTCCTATTCTGTAAGAAATTCTGGATAATAATCAGGTTTATTTAGATTCCATGTAACTTCTTCTCCATTATTTGACACCATACTCCAATTATTATCATTTTGTTCTAACAGTGTAAAATTATTCCAACTATCTATAGCTAATATATCATTATCAATTAATTCATAATTAAAATAACCACTATATGGTTCTTCTTCTATTACAGCACCAGTTTCATCACTATAATTAGTTACTTGATTAACTAACATAGTATTATCATCTAAAATAGTTATTTTTGTAAAGGCATTCCACATTTCATTATGATATTCAGAATAAAAAACTTTATCTAAAAGCATATCAGGAGTAATTTCTACTATATCAAATTCTTTTTCTATTGTAACAATACCAATATTTCTAGTAATATCTGCTTCACCCTTTGAAATATTTACAGATAGATTAACATCTACATTTTCATCAGTTGGAATATTTACCTCTCCATTAGAAGATATATAACCATCTTTATCAGAAGATAATATTACTGTTGTATTATACATCTCTGAATATAGATCTAAAGGAGTATTAAATTGTGTTAATGTAGCATTCATATAACTATTAATATAATCAAAAATATAATCATAATTATAATTAACAATTTTATCATCAAAATTTTTCTGACTCATCACTTCAACAATACCAAAATCTTTTGTGAAACTAGAGTCTCCTTTGGTTACTTTAATAGAAAGATTAATATCTATTACTTCTTCATTGTTTAAAGGTTCTGTAATAATTCCATTAGAAGATATATAACCATCTTTATCAGAAATATATTCTATTTTTGCCCCTGCGTATTCTGTTACTAAAGGTGAATTTTCTTTTGTTAGCATATAAGATATTTGATACCAACTAACCATATCAGCTATATATTCAACTGATTCATCATCATTTAATTGTGATATATACTCTAATTCTGATTCTTCTACCTCGGCAATATTCTCAGGAATAGTATCATTTTGAACCTTAGGTGGATTTATAATAACTGGATTTGTAGGAAGAGGAAGTAACTCTTTTTCAACTAGTGGTGTAGTTGGTTCTTCATCAGAATCTTTTTCTGGAGTAGGTGCTTCTTCTTCTGAAGTTTTTTCTTCTAAAGATTCCTTAGTTTCATCTATATGAGCTTGTGCATCACTTTGATTTACAAATTTACCTTTGTACTCTAAATCTCCACTATCTTTTGCATCATCCAAAAGTTTAATAGTGGCTTTTAATTCAGTTTCATTTTCAGGAAGTTTAACCATACCATTTTGGCTTAATACTTCAATAACCTCTTTTGTAATAGTAATACCATTACTTGCGTCACCATCATTATCAAGAGATTGCAAAAATTGGGCTACTTTAATATCATCTTCTATAATCTTTTTCCCATCTGATAGATAATCTGATTCAATAACTCTTAAGATAATATCATTGATACTAAAAGTACAATCTTCACCTACTTCAAAAGTAAATTTTCCATTTTTATCTGTAACTCCCTCAGATAATCCACAACTATAAGATATTCCATCTACTGCTGAATCAATATAGTATCCAGTACCTGTAGAGATTGATTCTTCAATTAATGGAGCAGGAGTACTTGTAGTTGTATCAGGTATAGATGAAACTTTTATCTCTTGTTCAATAGAGGATATATTATCATCTACTTTTACTTGAGTAGTTGAACTGTTTCCACTACTACCGCATGACGATATAAAAAGTACTACTGATAAAGCAATACTTAAAGATATTAACGATTTTTGCATAACTAACCTTTCTATTTAAATTATGCCTTAAGTATATTACCCCCTAATATAACCTTAAATTATAAATAAGATTTATAATTATAATAGTTATGGGTAAAATTGTAACTTCTAAAATCTAATTTGGAACAACTGCTGGAATTTGATCAAAGTGATGATAATTCTCTATCATAATTAAAGGAACTCTCATATCATCTTTAACAACATCTTGGAAGCCATTTAAAGTATTCCAAAATGATTCACCATTATCATCTATACCATAAAATGTATTTGACTCATTAAGTTGTGGGGATACAGCTAGAGATGGAACTATACAGTTTGTTTTTTGCTTGTCTCTTACATATCTTAACTCATTACTTATTGCTGAATATATTGAAGATTCATCTCTAGCAAATGAAAATAGTGTTACATAATCAACTATATCTATAATATGATATATAAATTTTTTATCTTTTGTATTAAATGAGATTGCATAAGATGCTGAGTCCCAACCTGCACTTGCATCAACTGATAAAAGTAAATTTGCATTTTCTCTTTTTATTTTTTCTTTTACCTGAAAGAGATAATATAGATAATCATAAGTGGCTTGATGATGACTTTCTGCCCAACCTGTGGAATTTTCTAAATCTACTCTATATTTTACCCCAAGAACTCCAATACCAATTAAAGATGTAAGTTCATTATTAAAGTCAATTATAGCTTCTAATTTTTTAAGTGAATCTTGATGGTTTACTCCATTAAATGCATTAGCATCGTTAATTAAAATATTAAAGCTCATCCCCTCTTGAAAAACTTCTACTATAAAGTCAACTAAACCAGATTCATCAATTACTCTATATGAGCCATCATCAAGTAGTTCCATATCAATTGATTGGTCTATATGCTTTATACCTCTGCTTGAACAGTTCGCAAAAAATTGACTCTTAGAGCTATTATCGTTTAAGTTATTACTATTTAATACCCAAGTACCCAATGGTTTTCCACTTTCTTGTGGTAATTCTGTTTCTATACGATCACTACTGCTAGTACTGCAAGATATATAAAAAAGTGAAATGAATAATGCTATGATATATTTCATTAATAAGCTCCTGGTTTTTTAAATTAATTTTGAATATTTAGATTTTAACATAATAACTTTAATATTAACCCTTATATGATATACTAGAATTAATATATCAAAACTTAGGAATTATCGTTGAAATATCTTATTGATTTTATAGAAAAAAAAAGTATTAAAAAAACTAAAATTTTTTCTCATCTAAAATGTAGTAAATTGGAAGCAAAGATTTTACAATTTATATGTCGTAAATATGTAGTAGGAGAGCAAGAAGTATCAGTATTAGAGATACTACAAGAAAATTTTTCATCAAAACAATATGAGTATCTTCTATATCTTTCTACAATCAAACATATTATAAATTTAGGTTGGCTTACTGAGATAAATTTTGGTCAAATTAAGGCAAATGATACTCTTAATTTGGAGATATTGAATATATCTGTTTCCCCTAGTATTGCACTCTTAAAACTTTTGGAAAAAGGCTCATTAGAGATACAGCTTCCTGATATAAAACCATATACAGACCATTTAGAGTATCTTCAAGATCAATTTGATTTGGTTGAAATATCATATAAGATGGGTTCATATAAAGACAATATACTAGGTCTCGGAAGATTAAAAAATAGGTTTATACTTTTGGGCAAACGGATTCAAGAGAGGATAGATGTAACAAAAGAGCCAATTATTGTGGAGAAATTTTTAAAAGATAATAAGTTAAATGAACAAGAAAAGAGAATCTTTTTGGCTTTGTTAAAAGAGGAATACTCTCAAGGAGATGGAAGACTAAGAGAGATGAATACTCTTATTGATATAATATCATTTAATGATTATGATAAAATTAAAAATCGTTCACTATTAGAGGATAATTCTACGCTAATATCTAAAAATATAGTTGATTATGAAGAGGTTCTTACTCCATTTGGTGGGATTAGTCGCTCTTTTTATCTTCAAGATGATGTTATTAAGCAGATTATTCATCCTAATAAAAAGAAAAAGCCTATTAAATTAAAGCTTGATTCCTTAATTCAGGAGCAAGATATTTTTGAGTACCTCCAGCCTCAAACAGCTTTAGAAGATGTTGTACTTCATAAAGATACAAGAGCAATTTTAAATAGTGTGATTAAACAAGTTGATAAAGATGTTTTTAAAAAGTTAAAAGATTGGGGAATAAAAGATAGTAATAAAAGAACGATTGATGCTAAGATTATATTTTATGGTGTAGCAGGAACTGGGAAAACAATGACAGCAATGAGTCTTGCAAAAACTCTTAAAAAACCAATTTTAAGTCTTGATTGTTCTAAAATTCTATCAATGTATGTTGGAGAGAGTGAAAAAAATGTGCGAAAAATTTTTGATAAATTCAAAGAACTTTCAAATAAGGCCAAAGTAAAACCCATTTTATTGCTAAATGAGGCAGATCAATTTTTGAGTAGTAGAAATGAAGGGCAAGGTGGAAGTATAGATAAAATGCACAATCAAATGCAAAATATATTTCTTGAACAGATAGAGAGATTTGAAGGAATTTTAATAGCCACAACAAATCTTATAGATAATATAGATAAAGCATTTTCAAGAAGATTTAACTATAAAGTGGAATTTAAAAAACCAACTATAAAGCAGAGATTAAGACTTTGGCAGTTGATGTTACCAGAGAATGCAGATTTTACTGATAATTTTGATATTGAATTATTGACTCGTTATGAACTTACTGGTGGACAGATAAATTTGATTATTAAAAATAGTGCATATAAAGTTGCAATTAGAGATGAAAGTATCTTTATGGTTGAAGATTTTTTACAAGAGATAAAAAAAGAGATGGGAAATAGTTTTGATAAAAGTATCAGTATGGGCTTTAAGGTTTAATTAAATAGATTTAAAATTCAAAATCTATAAAATATACAGCAATTTTTTGATATAATTTCTTAAAAAGGTAGGATATATAATTTGAATTTTGAAACATACCCATTTGAAAAATTAAATAATCTCCTCAGAGATATTAAACCAAACAGAAATCACAAAGAACTTAGCTTAACAATAGGTGAACCACAATTTAATACACCTCTTTTTATACTTGATGAATTAAAAAATCATGCTCAATCTTTAAATAAATATCCAAAAACAGCAGGTGAAGAGTTCTTAAATAATAGTATGCTTAAATATATGAAAAAAAGATTTAGCATAGAACTTAACCCAACTCAATTAATTCCAACATTTGGCACAAGAGAAGTTTTATTTAATTTTCCTCAATTTTTACTTCATGATATTGATAATCCTGTGATGGCATTTCCAAATCCATTTTATCAAATATATGAAGGTTCTGCAATTGCAAGTAGAGCAAAAGTGATATACCTTAATCTCACGAAAGAGAATAATTTTAAACCTGATATTGATAATAAAGATTTATGGTTATGTGATTTTGTAATTATAAATTCACCCAATAATCCAACAGCATCAACTTTGCTAATGGACGAATTGAAATCTTGGGTAAAATTAGCACTCAAATATGATTTTATTTTATTAAATGATGAGTGTTATATTGATTTGTATTTAGATGAACCTATTCCATCACTTTTAAATGCATCAATTGAGATTGGAAATATAGATTTTAAAAATATATTGGTTATAAATTCTGCATCCAAACGATCTTCTGCTCCAGGGCTAAGAAGTGGTTTTATTGCAGGAGATGAAAGTATATTAAAAAAATATATGACATATCGTACTTATATTGGATGTGCTTCACCTATCCCTTTACAATATGCTTCATCTGTAGCATGGGAAGATCATATTCATGTAGATGGTTTTAGAGACCAATACAAAAGAAATTTTAAATTGGCAAAAGAGATTTTAAATATAGATACACCTATTGCAACTTTTTATATTTGGCTTGAAGTAGAAGATGAGATTGAATTTACAATTAGACTATATAAAGATTATGCGATAAAAGTACTTCCTGGTTCATTTTTAGGGAGAGAGGGACAAGGCAAAGGTTTTGTACGATTAGCTCTTGTCTATGAAAACTTATTAATGAAAGATGCACTTATTAGAATAAAAAGATGTTTACAAGAAAAAGGGAACTAATGCAAGATAATACACAAAGAGAGACAGATATAGATATTGAAGAGCTAAAAACTAATAAAGAATTTTTAGCAAATTTAGAGTTACTTAAAGATGAGATGTTTGAGCAAAAAAGCTTGATTAAGGGTTATCAACTTCTTGATTCATTAATATTAATAGAGGCAGAAGAGGATAGAATTAATGAAGTTTTTACATTTATTGTAAATGAAGCATTTGATAAATTAGCTACATATCTTATAACAAAAAAGTTTTTTGATATGAATATTCAAGAGGATATATCAACAATTAGAGCAATATACGAACATGCCATTCAAACATATAGTGATAACTCTACAAAAAGTGCAAAAGAGCTATTTTTAGTTTTAAACTATGTAATCAATTATCCAAAACTTCAAGATGCTATGATGGTTCATGCTATATCTGTTATGAATGGTACAAAATTTGATGATTTTATGAGTAATATTGCAGACAATAGTAAATATGATGAGAGTGATCCTCTTGCATATTTCTTAACAAATTTTCAAGTAGATATAAATAAGTTTTATAAAAATAATGATAAATACATTCAAAAAGCAAACAATGAATTAAAAGTTCTAAAAGAGCAATAATGGGTAGAAGAGTTCATTTTATTGGTATTGGTGGAATTGGTCTTTCTGCATTAGCTAAATTTTTATCAAATAGTGGATATAAAATCTCAGGATCAGATATTAAACAAACAGAAATTACAGACAGTTTAGTTAATAGTTTTAATGCAAAAATTACAATACCACATCATAAAAATGCAGTAGATGATTCTGATATTGTTATCTATTCTGCTGCTGTAAAAACAGATAATCCAGAGTATCAAAGAGCATTAGAGCTTAATATTAAACTTCTTTCAAGAAAAGAGGCACTTATATTTATATTAGAGAAGCATGAGATATATGCAGTTGGTGGTGCTCATGGGAAAAGTACTACTTCTGCTATCTTATCATCTATTTTGCCAAAAACCAATGCATTGATTGGTGCAATTAGCAAAGAGTTTGGTTCAAATGTAAGAGATTATTCAAATAAAAAAGTTATATTTGAAGCGGATGAGAGTGATGAGAGTTTTTTAAATTGCAACCCTTATCTATCAATTATTACAAATGTAGAACCTGAACATATGGAGTATTATAATTATGATGAGGTAAGATTTTATAATGCATATAAAAAGTTTTTATCTCTAGCTACCATTAGAGTTATCAATGGTGAAGATGAGTTTTTAAGCTCTTTAGATATGCCTAGTATAAAACTGTTTCCAAGTAAAGATATTTCAGACATAGAGTTTATTTTAATTGATGGTGAACCATATACAAGATTTAAATTATTAGATTTTGGAGTTTTTGAGGTATTTAGTATTGGTGAACATATTGCATTAGATACTTCATTGGCAATATTATCTGCTATAGAATTAGGTGAAAATATAGAAGATATTAAACTAAATCTCTTAGATTATAAAGGGATAAAAAAACGGTTTGATATTATTCAAAATATTGAGAATAGTATTATAATTGATGATTATGCACATCATCCAACAGAGATAAAAGTTACACTTGAAGCGATTCAAATATACTCTAAACTGAAAGGTTTAAAAAAGACTATTGCAATTTGGCAACCACATAAATATAGCCGAACAATTGATAATCTTCAACTTTTTATAGACTCTTTTGATGGAGTTGATGAGCTTGTAATTCTTCCTGTATGGAGTGCAGGAGAGGAAAAAATTGATATAGATTTTAAAAATAAATTTAGCCAATATAATCTTATTATTGCAGACTATGTAACCACCTCAAACTCTATTGTTCAATTATATAAAGATAAAAATTGTATAAAAGAGTATAAAGATGGTCTTGTTATTGCATTTGGAGCAGGAGATATTACATATCAAATTAGAGGGAAGTAGTATCTAAAAATTTCTCTATATCTTTTGCTATCTCATCAATAGCATTAGATGCTTTATCCCAGCTTTTTCAAAAAGATTATCTATAGTTTGAGTAATAACTGCTATATTATCTTTATATTTTTCTTTATCCTCTAAATGTACTTATTCTAGATTCTGTACTAATCCCAGCCAGCACCACTAAAAATTATAATTTTTAAAGGGCAACCACAAGGGATTGCCCCTACACTCCAAATTTTTTACTGCTTCTTCCATTAAAAATATAAACACTAAGCAGTACCAAAAAGCTTATAACTACCATAATTCCACTATAAATATGAGCAGATTTATAATCCATAATCTCTACCATTTCATAAATTGCTACAGATGCTACCTTAGTCTCTTCAGGGATGCTCCCACCAACCATCAACACCACACCAAATTCACCAACAGTATGAGCAAAAGTGATAATAATAGCTGTAATAAGTGCAGGTTTCATATTGGGCAAAGCTACTCTAAATATAGTTTCAACTTTACCTTTCCCTGCCACAAAAGATGCCTCTAACATATTTTTATTAATTGATTCAAATCCACTTTGTAAAGGTTGCACCATAAATGGCAAAGAGTAAAAACAACTTGCCACCACAAGTCCTGTAAAATTAAATACAAGAATAATATCAAATGTATCTTTAAAAAAAGCTCCAACTGGCGAATTTTGAGAAAGTACAACTAATATATAAAATCCTAAAACTGAAGGAGGTAAAACGATAGGCAAAGCAGTAATAGCTTCTATCAAAGGTTTAACTTTAGATTTTGTTTGAGAAAGATACCACGCAAGAGGTAAACTAATAATAAATAAAATAAAAGTACTAATTCCTGCTAATTTAAAAGAGAGTAAAAATGGTGTAAACTCTAGGGTTTTCAATGTTTCAAGCATTTAGATTCTTTTTCATTAAATATTCCTTTTTAAATATTATAAACATATCTTTTAAACTTATCTCCTCTATCTTTATATGATTTAAATTGGTCAAAACTTGCAGAAGCTGGTGATAATAATCCTATTGAATCTTTATCTAATATTTTATCTATATTCTCTACTGCTTTATCTAAGTAATCACATTTTATAGCTTTAATATTATATTTTTGAGCCAATTCTATTAATCTATCACTATTTCTACCTATTGTATATATTGTAATATCAATTTTTTGAAATTCTAAAAATAGTTCATTTAAATCAACACCTTTATCAACTCCACCTATTATCAGATGAATATATCTATCATTAAATGTCTCTAAAGCTTTTAGTGTTGCATCTATATTTGTGGCTTTTGAATCATTAATCCACTCTCTTTTTTGACTATCATAAATCAACTCTTGCCTATGAGCATCAAGTTTAAAGCTATTAATTTTATCATAATCAACCTCATCAAAAAGAGCTTTTGTAACACCTAAAGCTAATAATGCATCTTCTAAAAATGCTGATTTAAAATTAACTTTACTAATATCAATATCAAAATAATCAGCCAAAAATTCACTACTATCATATTCAACAATAAAAGCGTCAGTTAAAGGTAAGTTTAATCCTTTTGGCACAAGAGCCATCTCCCCTTCTCTCATTGTTAAAAGTGGTCTAAGTTTATCCTCTTGATACTCTCTTTCTCCACCATGCCAATCTAAATGATCAGGGGTAATAGGAAGTAGTATATATATATTTGGAGATGCCTCTTTTGTATGATGAAGAGTAAAAGAGCTTGTTTCTAAAATCCATATTGGTGCATTAAAATCTAACTCTGCCAAAGGGGTTCCAATATTTCCACCATTTATTGCACCTTTTTCTTCTAATAATAATGTAAGCATTTGAGTTGTTGTAGTTTTTCCATTTGTCCCTGAAATCCATATTGTAAATGGCTTATTCTTTACTCTATTTTTTGCAACTTTTTTATTAGATAAAAAATAATCATAGTCAGATATTATATTTTTTGCTTTTTTTGTTAGTGGATTAGATGGTTTAAAACTAGGTGTTACAACTTCTAAATCACTATTATTCTCATCAAAAAGAGAAGATGGAATTATTTGGTTATTATCTTTATCTAAATAGGTTTTATCTGTATTGTCATCAAATATTTTACATCCACCACCAAGTTTTTTTGCAATTGCTTTAGTAGTAACTCCATATCCAAAAAGTGTAGGTTTATTCATGTTTTTATATCTCCATTAAATATAATAATATTTTATCATAATATACTTATATTTATAATATTTTATTTCTAGGATAGTGTATCAAAAAGTAACACTTCTTTTCTTATCAAAATTGAGTATAAATGAAACATATAGTATCAATTAATTATGTAAACTATAATCATAATGAATTTATTTTAATCTAGTTGTGTTACTATATGCAATATATTAAAATTTTTTCTAGGAGATAGATAGATATGTCAAAAATTATATGGTCAAAAATTGATGAAGCACCAGCTTTAGCAACTTATTCGTTATTACCAATCGTTAATGCTTTTACAAAAGCGGCAGGTGTTGAAGTTGTAACTTCAGATATCTCTTTAGCAGGTAGAGTTTTATCTGCAATGGGTTTAGCAGAAGATGAGTTGTCAAAACTTGGTGAAGTAGTTTTACAAGAAGATGCTAACATTATTAAACTTCCAAATATCTCTGCTTCTGTTGGTCAGTTAAAAGATTGTATCACTGAACTTCAAGGTCAAGGTCATGATATTCCTAACTACCCTGAAAATCCAGCGAATGCAGAAGAAGAAGAGATTCAAGCTAAATATAGCACTTGTCTAGGTTCAGCTGTTAATCCAGTTCTTAGAGAAGGAAATTCAGATAGAAGAGCAGCAGTTGCTGTTAAGAAATTTGCACAAAATAATCCCCATAAACTAAGAGCATTCCCAGAGAATCCTAAGTCGTATGTTGCACATATGGAAGGAAATGGAGATTTCTTTGGTAATGAAAAATCTGTAACAATAGAAAAAGATCAGAAAGTTACTATTGCTATTAATGGTAAAGAGTTAAAAACTATTGATGGTGTTGCTAGTGAGATTCTTGATGGTACATATATGTCAGTTTCTGCATTAAATAAGTTTTATGCAAAAACAATTGAAGATGCAAAATCAAATGATGTTTTATGGTCACTACACCTAAAAGCTACAATGATGAAAATCTCTGATCCAATTATGTTTGGTCATGGTTTTAAAATATTCTTCAAAGATGTATTTGCTAAATATGCTGATACTTTTGCATCATTAAATGTAGATGTAAATCAAGGTATGTCAGATTTAGAAAAGAAAATTGCTGGTCATGCTGATGAGGCTCAAATTAAAGCTGATTTCTTAGCTGTTGTTAATGCTGATTCTCCTGCTATTGCAATGGTTGATTCTGATAAAGGTACAACAAACTTTAATGCTTCAAATGATATAATTATTGATGCATCTATGCCCGTAGTTGTAAGAGAAGGTGGTAAACAGTGGGATAGAACTGGAGCAGCAGTTGAATGTGTAGCTGTAATTCCTGATTCTACTTATGGTATGTTCCATGCTGAGATGGTTGCTGATTGTGTTAAAAATGGTCAATACGATGTAACAACAATGGGTACAATGCAAAATATTGGACTTATGGCTCAAAAAGCAGAAGAGTACGGTTCTCATCCAACTACATTTGAATTGGCAGAAGCTGGAACAGTTACTGTAACTGGAGCTGATGGTGTTCTTATGAGTTTTGAGTGTGAAGCTGGTGATATTTGGAGAATGAGTAGAGCTAAAGATATTCCAATTAGAGATTGGGTAAGATTAACAGTTGAAAGAGCAAGACTTGAAAATGTTCCTACTATTTTTTGGTTAGATGATACAAGAGCTCATGATATTGAAATCAAGAAAAAAGTAGATACTTATCTTGCTGATTTTGATACTACTGGACTTGATATTCAATTTATGAATGTTACAGATGCTACTAGATTTACAAATGCACGAGTGCGAGAAGGTAAAGTAACAATTGCTGTAACAGGAAATGTTCTTAGAGATCACCTTACTGATATGTACCCAATCTTAGAGCTTGGAACATCTGCAAAAATGTTATCAATTGTTCCTTTACTTGCTGGTGGTGGTTTGTATGAAACAGGTGCTGGTGGTTCTGCTCCTAAGCATGTTGATCAATTTCTAAAAGAGGGTCATTTAAGATGGGATTCTTTAGGTGAGATTTTAGCACTTGCTGAGTCTTTAAGATTCTTAGGTAATAAACATTCTGATGCAAAACTTACTGCTTTAACTGCTGCACTTGATATTGCAAATGACGCATACCTTGATAACAACAAAGAGCCTTCAAGAAAATGTGGAGAGCCAGATAACAAAGCTTCTCACTTCTTTGTAGCTCAATACTGGGCAAAAGCATTAGCTGAGGGTGATAACGCTGAATTAGCCTCTAAATTTGCACCAGTTGCAAAAGCTTTAATAGATAATGAAGATAAAATTATTGCTGAGTTACTTGCTGTTGAAGGTAAAGCTCAAGATATTGGTGGTTATTTCAATCCAGATGAAGCGAAAGCTGAAGCTGCAATGAGACCATCTGCTACATTAAATTCTATTATAGACGCTATATAGTTACTAAAAATAAGATGGAGTTTACTCCATCTTGTATAATAGTTTTTGATTTTTAGTTACAAGACTAAAGATCAAAGGTTACAGCTTAACAAAAGGGAGAGTGTATGGGAAAAGGTAAAAAAGTATCAATTATTGGTGCGGGTAATGTTGGAGCTACCATTGGTTATTCATTGGCAATGGGAGGTATTGCACATGAGATTGTTTTAAGAGATAGAAAGATAGAGATTGCAAAAGGTAAAGCTCTTGATATGAGTCAAGCAGCAAATGCAGCAAGAATGCATACTATTGTAACTGCTGCTGAAGATGCTAGTGATATGGCTGGAAGTGATGTTGTTGTGATTACAGCTGGTAGTCCAAGACTTCCTGGTATGAGTAGAGATGACTTATTGATGATAAATGCCGAGATTACAAAAGAGGTTATTGCTGATGTTAAAGAGCATTGTCCTGATTCAATTATTATAATGGTATCAAATCCACTAGATGTTATGACTTATGTTGCTTTAAAAGAATCAGGTTTTCCAAAAGAGAGAGTAATAGGTATGGCAGGAATTTTAGATTCGGCTAGAATGGCTCACTTTATTTATGAAAAAATTGGTTATGGTGCTGGGCAGATTAGAGCATCTGTTATGGGTGGTCATGGTGATGATATGGTTCCTCTTCCAAAGTTTTCAACTGTTGCAGGTGTTCCTCTATCTGATGTATTAACAGAAGAAGAGATTGTAGAAATTGTTGATAGAACAAAAAATGGTGGTGCTGAGATTGTTGGATTATTAAAAACTGGTTCTGCATATTATGCTCCTGCAAAATCTACAACTTTAATGGTTGAAGCGATTTTAAAAGATACAAAACAGATTCATTCATGTGCTGTTTATCTTGATGGTCATTATGGATACTCTGATGTTGTAAGTGGTGTTCCTGTGGCTCTTGGTGCTGGTGGAGTTGAAAAATTATTTGAGATGACATTAAGTATGGGGCAACAAAGAAGATTTGCAAAAAGTGTAGCATCTGTAAAAGAGATGATTGATGTACTAAACGAAAAAAAGTTTTTTGATAAATAAAAGGAATAATATATGAGAGAGATTCAATATCAAGATGTTGTAACTGCAATTAAAAATGTGATTATTCATTGTGGTACAATTTTACCTGATGATGCATATAAAGCTATTAAAGATGCTCATGATAATGAAAAATCACCAGTAGCAAAAGAGGTTTTAGCCCAATTATTGATAAATGCAGATATTGCAAAAGATGAAAAAAGACCTTTATGTCAAGATACTGGTTTAGCTGTATTTTTTGTAAATGTTGGTGCTGATTGTAGAATTATTGGAGGTCTTTTAAGAGATGCTATAAATGAAGGTACAGAACAAGGTTATAAAGATGCTTATTTAAGAGCTTCAACCTGTGAACCTTTTTCAAGAGCAAATTTAAAAGATACAGTTGGTTATAATCTTCCTGCTATTATCCATTTTGATATTGTTGCTGGAGATAAAATAGAGGTTGAATATGCTGCAAAAGGTGGAGGAAGTGAAAATGTATCAAGAGCTACAGTTTTCCCTCCTGCTGCTGGAAAAGCTGGAATAATTGAATATGTTAAACAAGTTATCTCTGATGCTGGTGGGAATCCTTGCCCTCCATTAACTGTTGGAGTTGGTATTGGTGGAACATTTGAAAAAGCTGGAATATCTTCTAAACATGCACTTTTTAGAACTATTGGAAGTGTAAATAAAGACCCAGAAATGGCTGAAATGGAAGCTGAAATTAAAGTTGAATTAAATAAGCTTGGAATTGGAACTATGGGTATGGGTGGAATAGAAACTGTTTTAGCTGTTCATATTGAATCAAATCCTTGTCATATAGCTTCTCTTCCTGTTTCTGTTAATGTTCAGTGTCATAGTAGCAGACATGCTCATATCACAATATAAAGGCTAAATAATGAGTAAAACATATAACCTTACAACTCCTTTGACAAAAGAGGATACCCAGAAGTTAAAAGCTGGTGATATTGTTCTTTTAAATGGTACAATTTATACAGCAAGAGATGCTGCACATAAAAAATTAGTTGATTTGATTGAAGCAGGAGAAGAGTTGCCATTTGATTTAATTGGTAGTATTATATATTTTGTAGGACCAACACCTCCAAAACCAGGTGAACCAATTGGAAGTGCAGGACCAACCACATCATATAGAATGGATTCTTATTCTCCAACTATGCTTAAAAATGGAAGTTTAGGTATGATTGGAAAAGGTAAGAGAAATCAAGCTGTAAAAGATGCTTGTAAAGAGTATAGTGGTATTTATTTTGGAGCTACTGGTGGAGCAGGAGCATTGCTTGGTAAAAAAATTACATCAGCGGAGGTTATTGCATATCCTGAATTAGGTCCAGAAGCTGTAAGAAAACTTACTGTAAAAGATTTTCCTGTAACGGTAATTAATGATACTTTTGGAAATGACCTATATCAAATTGGAAGAGCAAAATACGAAGTTAAAGATTAGACTTCTTATAAAACTAGATTCTGAATTAAATTCAGAATGACAAACAACCGTTTGTCATTCCGTGATTTTCTTTGTCATTCCGTGCTTGACACGGAATCTAAAGTTCAAATTTACATATATAAAAACTCATCAATTTTAAATAAAACTTTAGTTTAAATATTTTCAGCTATAATATATCAAAAATAAATTTTCAAAAAAATATTAGGGTGTTTTACCCTTGAAGTACTAGAGGAGTTTATACTTATAATGGCAACGCAAAAGAACAGTGATAGTATGGAAAATATAGAAGAGCTTTTTTCAAGCAAGAAAAAAAATGATATTTTAACTTATGAAAGTATTGTAAAAGAGTTTGATAAACAGTTAACTCTAGCACAGACTAAAAAGATAGATAAATTATCTAAAACTCATGGTGTTAAAATTATTAGTGCATCTGAATATGCCAAGATTTTAACAGCGAAAAAGAAGAAAAAAAGAGAGATACACAAAAAAAAACTTGAAGACGAAGAGGTTGATTTTTTTGATTTTACCAAAGAAAAAGAGCTTTTAGAATGGAGTAGAAGTGATTCTCCTGTAAGAATGTATCTTAGAGAGATGGGTAAAATTTTACTTCTTACTAAAGAGGAAGAGATAGAATTAAGTATTCAAATTGAAGATGGTGAAGATATTATTATAGATGCTATATGTTCTGTACCATATTTGATTGGATATATTATTAATTATCGTGAACCTTTACTTAATCGTGAAAGACGAGTAAAGGAACTATTTAAAAGTTTTGAAGATTCTGATGATAAAGATGATGAAGATGAAAATAGTGTAGGAAAAGATAGAGATAGAGAAAAACAGGTAATTGATAGTTTTAAACTATTGGAAAAAACTAAAAAAGATTGGATGAAATCTGTTGATGACTTAGAATTAATGTTAAATGAACATTCTAGTAGTACTTTAAAAGTAATTCATGAACATTTTAAGATGGTCTTTAAAAAAGAGCAGTTAAAACAGGCATTGTTGGAGCTTGGACCAACGAGTAAGCTTATTAATGAGCTTGTAAAAGCGATGGAAACGGCATTAAAGAGTGATGATGGATTTGATAAAGAGTTAAAAAGATTGGAGTATAAACTTCCTCTTTTTAATGATATTCTTAGAAAAAATCACCAAGATGTGTTAGATAATATTATTAATATGAATAAAGATGATATTATAAATGCAGTACCAGAGACAACAATGGTTAGTACCTATGTTGAGATTAAAAAATTATTTGAAACGAGGGAAGCAAGTAAGGATAGTTTTAATCTTGATCCTGAAAAATTATCAGAGATACTAAATCAGATTCATCAAGGAAAAATCAAAAGTGAAAAAGCCAAAACAAGAATGGCAAAATCAAACTTAAGACTTGTTGTTTCAATTGCAAAACGATATACTAACAGAGGGTTACCATTTTTAGACTTAATTCAAGAGGGTAATATTGGACTTATGAAAGCTGTAGATAAATTTGAATATCAAAAAGGATATAAATTTTCTACTTATGCAACATGGTGGATTCGTCAAGCAATCTCTCGTGCAATTGCCGATCAAGCAAGAACTATTCGTATCCCAATTCATATGATTGAAACAATTAATAGAATTAATAAAATAATGCGTAAACACCTTCAAGAGAGTGGGAAAGAACCAGATTTAGATACAATCGCAAAAGAGGTAGGACTTAGTGTTGATAAAGTTAAAAATGTTATTAAAATTACAAAAGAACCTGTTAGCCTTGAAACACCTGTAGGTGATGAAGATGATGGAAGATTTGGAGATTTTATAGAAGATAAATCAACCGTTAGTCCTACAGATATTGTTTTAAGAGATGATTTAAATAATCAAATAGACGATGTTTTAAATCAACTAAATGATAGAGAAAAAGCTGTAATAAGAATGCGTTTTGGTCTTCTTTCTGATTTTAGCGATAGAACTCTTGAAGAGATAGGAAAAGAGTTAAATGTTACAAGAGAGAGAGTAAGACAGATAGAGAGTTCTGCTATTAAAAAATTAAAGCATCCAAAAGTTGGTAGAAAACTTAAAAATTATATAGAAGAATAAGAATGAAAAATCCAAAATTCTTTGCTTTGATTATTGGCACAGAGATATTAAATAGAAGAAGAGTTGATTCCCATTTTGACTTTGTATCTAAAGAGTTAGCCAAATATGGTAATACTCTTTTTGGTTCATTTGTTATTACAGATGAACCTAAGTTAATTATCTCTACAATTAAATATATTGCATCTATTGAAGATAGTGTTATATTTAGTTTTGGTGGAATTGGATCTACTCCTGATGATTATACTCGTCAATGTGTGGCAGATGCTTTTGGAGAGAAACTAGAAACTCATCAAGAGTGTCAAGAGCTTATTAAAATAAGAATGGTAGAGGATAATAAAATTTCCAACTATGCTTTAGAGATGGCTCAATTACCACCAAATAGTGAACTTTTAGTAAAAGAGTATATTGGTGGTATTCCAGCTTTTCATCTGCAAAAACGCTTCTTTTTTATGCCTGGTTTTCCTCATATGAGCCATCCCATAATTGAAGATATTCAAAAAGAATTTTTTTCTAAGCAAATTAAAAATTATAGATATACCTTTACTGCAAGTTGTAAAGAATCTCTTTTTATTGAAACTATGAGAAATATGCCAAAAAAAGTAGATGTATCATCATTACCAACTAATACCTCTAATGGTTGGCAAACAACTATCTCCGTAGTATCAAGAGACCCAAAACTAGCCTTAGAGAGTTTTGAACTATATATAGATATATTAAAAAAAGATAATATTGAATATTTTATAGATGAGGTATAGATATGAATGCTATATATTACTGTAAAGAGTGTTGCCATGCAAAAGAGACGAAAAAAGAGTATATTGGTAAAAGAGCTAAATGTCCTGAATGTTCTAGTAATATAAAAATTTATGATACTATTGAATTTATTGAACAATTAGCTAAAAAAAATATATTTCAAGGTAGAGAACTATCTAAAATAAAACAAGACTTTAAAGATAAAGAAGAGAGAGAGTTAGAAGAGCTGGAAGAGATAGCAAAAGAACATGAAGAAGAGTTAAGAAAACAAGAGATAGAACAATCTAAGATAGAGTTAGATAAACGAGAAAAGCTTAATATAAAAATTGTAAATCAAGCAAAAACATTAACATCTAATCTTAAACAGATAAAATCTTTAAAAAAAGAGATAGAAGAGTTAAAGAAAAATATTCAAAAATTAAAACAATCACCTACTAGTAATAAAATTAAGATAGTCAATAAAGCTACAAATAATATAAATGTAAATAATACAAAAGAGTTTACTAAGCAGAATAAATATATAGCGATTGAAAAGTGGTTTAAACAAAAGAGTATTAAAGCAGAGATTGATATAAATAATGTTGATACTACAGGTTTTTTTGATGAGATAGCAGAGATTATTGGAAATAATTATAAAGTATTAAAGCCTCTTATAAATCAAATACAATATATTCAAAATAATGATTACTCTAATCTTAAATTTAAACTATCAGATAAAGGTCCAAATGATATTCAAGTAATCACATCTTTTTGTAATCAATTATATAAATATTCATTTGTAAGTAGATATTCTTATGATAAAAAACTTAAAATAATATGGCTACATCTTCAACAAGCACCTAAGATAAAAGTATTTTTTAATGGAATATGGATGGAATGGTTTATTATGATAAAGATATTTAAGTTGTTTAAAGATAATAATATAGATGCTTCATTAATGAGAAGTGTTAAGATAACAAAACTAAATAAACAAACTAATGAATTAGATATCTTTATTTTGACAAAAGATAATATTCCTATTTATATAGAGTGCAAAACAGGCGAATTTAGAGAAGATATAAATAAATATCTCAAATTACAAAAGGTATTAGATATTCCAAAAGAAAATTTTATAATTTGTATATTAGATTTAGATAATAATTACTTAGATGGTTTAACAAGTATGTATGATTTAAAATTTATAAATGAAAATAATATTATTAAGTATCTTGAAAAAATACTAATTTAAAAGGATAAAGATGGATTTGATATATCAAATGCTTGAGTTACAGCAAAAACTAAATGATTCCACCAATGGTAAAGATTGGGAAAATGGAGTTACAAAAAATGGTAAGATTATAGATTGGAAGCGTTGTATTTATATGGAATCGGCAGAACTTATTGACAGTTATCCTTGGAAACATTGGAAAAACATTGATGCTTCTGTAGATATAGATAATGCAAAAATTGAGGTTGTAGATATTTGGCACTTTGTGATGAGTTTGGTTTTGCAAGAGTATAAGTTAAATATGGCAGGTGATATTAATTTTATAGCCAATGAGATTAAAAAATGTGATAACTATAAAAATTTAGAAGAGTCTAATATAAAAGAACCTATAGATATTCAAACTAGCATATCAAATATAGAAAATATGTTAAAATCTATATTCACAAATAAGACACCTTTAGATATTGTTAATAAATTATTTATAGTGGCAATTGATGTTGGTTTGGATTTAAGCTCTATTTATAGATTATATATTGGAAAGAATATGTTAAATATTTTTAGACAAGATAATGGATATAAAAGTGGAGAGTATATTAAAGTTTGGAATAATCAAGAGGATAATATGGTGATGCAGAATCTTTTATCTAATCATAAAGATATTACACCAGATGAATTATACTTTAAACTTCAAGAGATATATTCTAACCTATAATTATTATTTTAGGGTACACACCATAAAGGGAATACCCCTACGGCTAACTTTTTGTAGGGGCAATCCCTTATGGTTGCCCTTGAATTTTAAAAATAATTGTCATTCCGTGCTTGACACGAAATCTAAAAATAATTTATATTGAATGGAAAACAATACTTCCTAATACATCTTTTCGTTTACTAGATATAAATACCCTAAATAGCTTATATAGCATCTCTTTAGTTTGATGTTTAGTAGTTCTTATCTCCATTGTGGCACTATATGCATTAGTTATCTTTTTATCATTAATTAAATTTTTCATTAATCTTTTTGCAAACATATAGCCACCCTCAATTTCTGTCTCTTGACATACTATAGCATATATATTTTTCTCCTTATAGACCTCTTTTAGAATATCACTACCTCTTTTATTATCTCGTAAATACTCTTCTAGCTTATCGTAGTTAGCAGTTAATAATATAATATTAAATTTTGTCTCTTTAACACTTAGCAGATATGAAAGCATATCCACAATTGGTGTTAATTTTTCATTTATTTCAAGAGCGAGATTTATCTCCTCTTCATTAAATGCAATACTTTTTCTTTTATTGTTTTCCATAAAAAACTCTTTAGATGATTTTGATTTTGAAATATAATTATATCCATATATTAATAAAGAACAAATTTAAGATGATAATTCTGATAATATATTTTTTACATCTGATACATGATTTTTAACTCTAACTTTTGTCCATACTTTTGCTATTTTACCATCAGGAGATATAATAAATGTACTTCTTACTACACCCATATTTTCTCTTCCCATAAATTTTTTTAGTTGCCAAACTCCATAATCTTTACATAATGATTTATCCTCATCTGCTAATAGAGCAATAGCTAAATTCTTTTTTTCTATAAAATTTCTATGTTTTTTAGGAGTATCAGGACTAACCCCTAATACTATTGTATCAAGTTCTTCAAAATCTGGCAGAGATTCTGTAAAATCACATGCTTCTGTAGTACATCCAGGGGTATTATCTTTAGGATAAAAATATAAGACTACCCATTTCCCACTTAAATCTCTTAAACATATTTCCTCTTCATCCTGATTCGGAAGACAAAACTTTGGTGCCTCTATTCCTATCTCTAGCATTTAAATTCCTTTTTTAATTTAATTAATGCCATTATATCAGAATGAATAGTAAAAATATTAATATAAAAAAAAAATTAATTGCAGATATAGAGTTATTGACTTATACAACAGAAGATGTTAAAAAAGTATATTAAATATGAGGTACAAAAGTACCCCATAATTTTAGATTAGCAAGAGTAAGTTGATTTAAACTCAAATGCTGTTGGTCTAGCTTCATCTGGCCATACTTGTCTCTCAAATTGATAATGTTGATAAGTATCAATCATATCATCAGTAAATACTGGTTTTAAGAAATCATTATCTCTAATTAATGCCTCTAATGCACCTCTTAGTGAGTGTGGCATTTGTGGAATCTCTTTTTCTCTAATCTCATCAAGAGTAAGTTCAAACAAATCTTCATCCATAGGTCCAATTGGTTCAATTTTATTTTTAATTCCATCAATACCTGCCATCATCATAGCTGAAAATGCTAGGTATGGGTTAGCTGTAGAATCTGGGAATCTCATCTCAAGTCTAGTAGCTGGAGCTCCTGCACCATAAGGTACTCTACAAGCAGCTGAACGGTTTTGAGAAGAGTAAGTTAAGATACTTGGTGCTTCATATCCTGGGATTAATCTTTTATATGAGTTAGTTGAAGCATTTGTAAATGCTGCTACTGCTCTTGCGTGTTTGAATATTCCACCTGCGTAATATCTAGCCTCATCACTTAGATTACCATATTCACCCTCTTTATAGAATGTATTTACACCTTCTTTCCAGATTGATTGATGAACATGCATACCATTACCATTATCACCAAAGATTGGTTTTGGCATAAATGTAGCCGTTTTACCATTTAAGTGTGCTACCATTTTTACAACATATTTCAATTTTTGAACATTATCAGCAGCTTCAACAAGAGTATCATAAACTATACCAATCTCATGTTGTCCTTGTGCTACTTCGTGGTGTCCTAAAATAACTGTTAATCCAACCTCTTCAAGAATTTGCATAATTTCAGCTCTAAGGTCAACACCTTTATCTACTGGTGCAACAGGGAAATATCCACCTTTTGTTCCAGAGATATGAGATATATTACCCTCTTGGCTTTTTTTGTCAAGGTTCCACTCTCCATCTTCTGTATCTACATAGTAGTGAGATTCATTTGCTTCATCTTTTACTAATACATCTTCAAAAATAAAAAATTCATTCTCTGGACCAAAGTAAGCAACATCACCAACATTAGCTTCAGAGAGATACTCTAATGATTTTTGAGCGATACTTCTTGGACATTTAGCATACATCTCTTCATTGTAAATATCATAAACATTACAAATAACTATAATTGTGCTATCTGCTGTAAATGGATCTAAAAATGCTGTTTCAACAGATGGTTTTAAAATCATATCAGATTTGTTGATTGGTTGCCAAGCATCGATACTCGAACCATCAAAAGGCATACCAAAATTAAGTTGATTTTCAGTAACTGCACTCATTCTATAACTAATATGATGCCAAGCACCTTTAATATCTGTAAATCTAAAATCTACAAATTCAACCTCATTCTCTTCACAAAAACTAAAAAACTCTTTTGTATTATTAACAAATTTACCCATTATATCTCCTAGAAATTTTAATACAAAAATTATAACCTAAAAGAGTATCTATACTCTTGATTAATTGCCTAAAAATCAATCTTTTAAAATTTTATGTCCTCAAATGAAACAATTAAGAAAAAAAAGCTATGATTCGTTTATGAAAAATATTATACAAAAACTAGATTTAGATAACTATATTAACAATTTTGAAAACTTTTTTGCAAGAGTAAAGCCTGTAGCAATTTATGGAGATATTAACCAGCACTATAAATATATAAAAGCTCTTAGCACAATTGAGTTCCCTTCACCCAAAGAGATACCAAATTTAGATGGTGAGTTAAATCGTCTTAAAAAACAAGCGATTTTATCATTAGATGAACTTTATAGCTTTATAATCATAATTACCTATTTTAATAAACTAAAAACTTTATCACTTCCCCATCCTCTTTCATCTTGGATAAATGAGATTGAAGTACCAGATGAAATTTTTGCAATAATCTCCTATTTTAACGATGAAGGGGAGATAAACGCCCAGCAAGATAAAGAACTTTTCTCTTTAGAAAAAGCTATTAAACAAAATAAGATAGATATAAAAGAGATGTTATATAAACTTGTTCATTCAAGCAGATTAAGAGATTATCTTGTGGATAGTCAAATACATTTTAATAATGGCGAAGAGACAATATTGGTGCGAGGTGGATTTAATAATGCAATAAAAGCTACTGTTGTTGGCAGAAGTGCATCAGGATTTTTTTATATTATCCCTCAAAGTATATCTCATCTTAAAGATAAAGAATCTGTATTACTTAGTAAAAAAGAGGACATAATTTATAGATATTGTAAAGATATTTCGGCAGTTTTTTTTAAATGGGAAAGATTTTTAAATTATGTAAATAAAGAGTATGATAGATTTGATCACTATCAAGCAAGGGTAAAATTTGCTTCTTCTAATGAGTATCAGTTTATTTTGCCACAAAAAACCAAGCAGGTAAAACTTTCTGAATTTGCTCATCCTGCCATAGAAAGTCCAGTTTTAATTAATATTGATTTAAATCATAAAATAATGTTAGTAACTGGTGTAAATGCTGGTGGTAAAACAATGCTTTTAAAATCGTTGCTAAGTGCTGTTTATATGACTAAGTATCTACTACCTTTTAAATGTAATCCTCATAAAACAATAATTGGTCACTATAAAAATATAGAAGCTGTTATTGATGACCCTCAATCTGTTAAAAATGATATTTCCACTTTTGCAGGTAGAATGGTGGAGTTTTCTAAACTATTTACGAAAAAAGATGCAATTGTTGGAGTTGATGAGATAGAATTAGGGACAGATAGTGATGAGGCCGCAAGTTTGTTTCGTGTTATGCTAGAGGCTCTTAGTAAACGAGATATTACATTTATTATCACAACGCACCATAAAAGATTGGCATCATTAATGGGTGCAGATGATAGTGTATCTCTAATCGCTGCGTTATATGATGAAGAGAGACGATTACCAACTTATACATTTTTGCAAGGAAGTATAGGGAAAAGTTATGCTTTTGAGACGGCTCAAAGATATGGAGTGCCAGAAAATATAGTGGCAAATGCAAAAATTGTTCATGGAGAGGACAATGAAAGATTAAATGAACTTATAGAAAAATCAACTTCACTTGAACGGGAGATGAGAGGTAAAATCAAAGAGGTTGATGAGACTCAAAATAATTTGAAGAAAAAAGAGGAATATCTTTTAAATCAACAAGATATTTTAGAATATAATTATAAAAAACGAGTTTTTGAGATGGAGAGTA
>Ga0256842_1000890_pt1 | contig 25762 bp, 21 predicted proteins | sample 4559240metaG_FD_185973 | JGI IMG/M metagenome (GOLD analysis project Ga0256842, IMG submission 185973) | Hydrothermal vent microbial communities from Guaymas Basin, Mexico - 4559-240 | ecosystem: Environmental > Aquatic > Marine > Hydrothermal vents | place: Mexico: Guaymas Basin | collected... | reverse complement strand
TGTGTATGAGTATTTAAGTCAGAATTCTTTGTCTAAATTGCGTCAGTTTATTGGGGACAATGAGATTCTAATCGTGGATGAGGCACATAAGGTCCCGAATATCGGTTTTTCTTTCAAATTGATAGTGGATATGATAAAGGATGTTTCTGTTATTGCTACGGGTTCCTCTTCTTTTGGTTTATTGGGGCAAGTGGGTGAGCCGTTAGTGGGTAGGAAGAGGACGGTTAAGTTGTATCCTGTTTCGGTGATGGAGTTAATCCCTTACTTAGGTGGAAGATTTGAATTGATGAGGTCTCTGGATGAGATTTTAATCTACGGTATGTATCCTGAGGTAATAGTTAGCAAGGATGTGAAAAGAAAAAGAGAGATTTTGGAGGAGATCGTTAACTCGTATTTGTTAAAGGATGTCTTTGAGATTGAGGGGTTAAAGCGTTCGCATATCCTTGTTGATATGTTAAAGATGTTGGCCTTGCAGGTTGGCAATGAGGTATCTCTTTCAGAAATAGGTGCTGTGGTTGGTCTTAATAAAAAAACGGTAGCACGGTATTTGTCTATTTTGGAAGAGGCATTTATCCTTTATCGGCTTCCTCCTTATAGTAGAAATCTCAGGAATGCAATTACTAAAAAGTCGAAGTATTATTTTTACGACGTCGGTGTGCGCAACGCAATTATAAGGAACTTTAATCCTCTTTCGTTTCGGGATGATATAGGTAGATTATGGGAAAATTTTTTGGTTATAGAAAGGTTGAAAAAACAATCTTATAAGGGGATTTACAGTAATAACTATTTCTGGAGGTCTTATTCTGGGGGAGAAGTTGATTGGGTTGAAGAGAGGGATGGTAAACTGTTGGGGTATGAGTTTAAGTATTCGGCAAAAAGGGTAAAGGTGCCTAAGCATTGGGCAGAAGTTTCTAACGCAGAATTTGAGGTGATTACGAGGGAGAATTTTTTGGATTTTGTGAGTTAACATTGTTGTGTTTTTCTCTCCCGATTGTGATGTCCTAAGTTTGTCAAGGGAGGAAGAAGAAAAAGTCATAGCAGGTTCCGTTTCTTATGGTTTAGTCCAATTATAACAGTGGTCGTAAGGAGTTAATGGATGACTACAGTTAATCGAATTTTATATGGATTTTATACGGATTGGGTTGATATTCTTCAACTTTTACCAAAACAAAACTATAAATTTGCACAAGCTATTATACACTACGGGTGATGATTATAATCGCGGATTGAATTCGGGCAAATTTTAAGTTATATTTTAAATATGGCAGGAAAAAATAAAATAATCCATAGAATATGGACGGATAAAGTGCTCTTTTCTCTTAAAAGGCACCGTTCTGTGATTATCTTAGGGCCAAGGCAGGTAGGCAAGACCACTTTTGTAAGGGACATATTACAACACCTTGATTACAAGGAGTTTTCCCTTATGGATCCCGCCTTTTATTTACAGATGGAGGTAAATCCAGCCTCATTTGTTGATATTGTAAGATCTCTGCCTGTATCTACGGTTATATTTATTGATGAAGTCCAGCGCTTGCCTGATTTATTAAATAGCGTTCAATTTTTGATAGATAATTTTGGTTATGTGTTCGTTATAACCGGCTCTTCTGCGAGAAAATTGCGCAAAGCAGGGGCGAATATGCTTGCGGGAAGGGTTGATTTTTATAAAATGGGGCCGTTTTTATTTGAAGAAATAAGAGATGCTGTGAAAGATTCATTTATTTCTTTTGATATAAAAAATGTTCTTAAGTGGGGGAGTATGCCGCCTGTGGTTTTAGCTGAAAATGATTTAGATCGCCGAGATTTTTTGCGATCGTATTTTTATGTATATTTGGAACAGGAAGTAAAGGCCGAAGCGCTTGTGAGGAGGCTGAGTTTTTTTTCAAGGTTCTTGCATTTGGCAGCGATTGAGTCAGGCAAGATTGTCAATTATTCCAATATTGGAAGGGAAGTAGGAGTAAGCCCTATGACGGTGAAACAATTTTTTTCAGTATTGGAAGATACCCTGATTGTTGAACGGGTTGAGCCTTTTCTTTGGCATGCGAGAAAGCGTATTTCCCACGGAGTAAAATTTATCTTCTTTGATGTGGGAGTTCGCAATGTTATTGCTGATTTTTGGGGCGAGGAAGGATTTTTGTTTGAACAGAGGGTTATATCAGAGATAATTCAGTATCTGCGTCTTTTCCGTTTAGGCGCAAATGTTTTCTATTGGAGGACAAAGGGAGGAGCAGAGGTCGATTGTGTTATTCGATTGGATAAAGAGGTTATCCCTGTTGAAATTAAGTTATCGTCTAATGTAGCGGCCTCTGATCTACGTGGGATTAAGTTATTTATGAAGGATTATTCTAAGATCTGCAAAAGGGGATATGTGATTTATACGGGAAAGGAGAAAATGAGGTTAACGGATTCAGTTGTTGCACTGACCTTAGAGGATTTTTTAAGAGAAGTGATTGTAGATTAACAGATTTCTATTTATTCTACCTTCTTTTATCATCCCTTAAATAGGGACAGTATAGGGCCAATATTATGGTTATTTTCTTTCAAATATCTCAGGAATGCGATTCCAAGGTATGTTAATTATTCCTTTGTCCAATTGAATTTTTTCTGGATATAGGCTGATTAAGTATGATTTGGATGGGTTAAAAAGATGGGATAATCTTTTTAGTGTTTTCCAATGGGATTGGGTTGGTGTAGAAGTTGCCTTTATTTCAATTAGTATCTTATTGTCTCCGTATTCTATTATTAAATCTATTTCATTATGATTTGAATCTCTCAGGAAATACATTTCGAATACAGACGAATGGTTTAGTTTGTATTTAAGGATTTCTATAATTGCGAATGTTTCGAATATTGGGCCTTTCATTGCCCCTTTGAATAAGGTTTCAGGAGATGTGTATTTTAAAATATAACTTACAAGGCCTGTATCTGTGAAATATAGTTTGGGACTTTTGATTATTCGCTTAGAGATGTTTTTGTAATATGGCCTCAATAGATATATTAATCTACCCGTTGCAAGTATGGATAACCATTTTTGGGCTGTTGTATGACTGATTCCACATTCTTTGGCTATTTCATTTAGGTTTAATATGTTTGAAGTTCTTGCAGCAAGTAGCTCTATGAAATTTTGGAAAAGAAGAAGATCTTTTACTGAGGTTACTTGTCTCAGATCTCTTTCCAAATATGTTTTAAGATAGGAATCGTAGAAGGCATCTGGGTCCACTCTACCAAGAGCTACTTCTGGGAACCACCCTTTGTGAATCAGACTGAAGCAAGTGATTGGATTTGTCTTTTTAGGAGAAATTTCTTCTAAGGAAAATCCTAATAATTCGTTTATAGAAATTCTTCCAGTTAATGTTTCACTTATTCCTTGCATTAGAGGAAAGTATTGTGATCCGGTTAAGATAAACTGTCCGGATTTTGTTCTATTCTTATCGATAATTATCTTTATGTACGGAAGCAGTTGAGGAGCGTATTGAATTTCGTCGAGTATCAATGGAGTTGGATTATTTTCTAAAAAGGATATTGGATCATTTATTGCTATTTCTCTCTGAATAGGGCTATCTAAGGAGACATAGTTAAATGAGCCAAAAGTTTTTTGTAGTAAAGTAGATTTCCCAGTTTGTCGAGGACCTGTAAGGAGAATAGATGGAAACTGTCGTATCCTTTTTTTTAATACATCTTCTAATTTCCTGTGTACATATTGCGCCTTCCTCATAAATAAAGGATATCACAATTTATGTAATTTGCAACTTGAAGTTGCAAATTACATAAATTTGGGTTTGGGAAGTAAAGGTATTAACAGTAAATATGCTTGCTTGTTATGGGAACACTTACCCTAAAAATCGTGTAATTCCTTGCTCGTTAGTATGAGTATTTGTCTTTCCCTTTTGGCAAGGGGTTGGTCAACTTTTTCAGAGTTTGACGTAACATTTGGTTGCTTGGGATACGTTCTTATAGAGTTGGTTCGTAGTGGAGGTCAAGACCTATTGGTGGTGGGTGGAAAAATAATGTGTGGATTTTTGTTTTTCTCTTTTGCCAATTTGTAGGGTGATGTATATCTTTCCCGAGATTTCGTGCCGTCTCCAATTTCCCTTTTCTCAATGAAGCGATGTCCCTTCCTATTCGCATAACTTCAAAAGATTAACTTGATTTTTAAAAATAACCGAATTAAAATGAAACTATGGATTACAAAATATCAAGAAGCATATTTGATGACTTGGTTAAGTTTCTGCCTAAGAAGGAAATCGCTTTGATTGTTGGGCCGAGGCAGTCAGGCAAGACTACTGTGATGCAGATGTTGGAATCTTATCTTATGAGGCAGGGGGTTAAGACTTTGTTTTTAAGCCTTGATTTTGATTATGATCGGGAGGTCTTTAATTCTCAGATGAGTTTTATTAGGAGGCTAAATCTTGAGTTTGGTGATAATTATGGAGTTGTGTTTATTGATGAGGTGCAACGTTTAGTCAATGCAGGACTTTTTCTTAAAGGGGTGTATGACAGACAGTTGCCTTGGAAAATGGTGGTTTCTGGTTCGGGAAGTCTTGAGTTGAAGGAGAAGATACATGAGTCTTTGACTGGAAGAAAGCGTGTATTTGAATTGATGCCATTGTCGTTTGAGGAGTTTTTTATGTACAAGACGGGTTATGCCTATACCAATATGTGGGATTTTGCTGCTGTTAACAAAAATGCATTTTTTGACCTTTTTAATGAATATCTGTCTTGGGGAGGTTATCCCAGAGTGGTGTTGGAGAAATCGGCTCGGGAGAAGCAGATGATATTAAATGAGATTGTGATGAGTTATTTGGAGAAGGATATCTCATTTTTGCTCGGGGTAAGACGTCCCGATGTGTTTTCCTCTTTAATGAAATTGGTTGCAGGACAGATAGGGCAATTGATAAACTATTCCAATCTCTCATCTTTGTTAGATATATCCTTGCCGATAGTGAAGAAATATCTTTACTATGCTGAAAAGACTTTTGTCTTGTATCGGGTTAATCCTTTCCATAGAAATATCGCAAAGGAGATTGTGAAAGCTCCGAAGTATTATTTTATTGACACTGGTATGATGCACTTTCTTCTTAATAGAAATTTTTCGATGACACAGCAGGAAAGGGGGGCTGCAATTGAGAATTTTGTTTTTAGGTTTCTAAAAGAGCGAATTGGGGAGAAAGGTTTTAGCCTATACTTTTGGAGGACTCAATCTGGTGCAGAGGTGGATTTCATAGTAGAAGCAGGAGATGAGGTTATTCCTATAGAAGTAAAATTGAAATGGAAAGATTCTATGGCATTGCCTAAGGGATTGTCTGTTTTTATTAACAAGTATAGGCCTAAGATGGCCTATGTGATTAGTGAAAACGTTTCAGGGGATAGACACTGGAAGAACTGTTTGATAAAGTTCATTGCTATCTGGGAATTGGGGAAGTTGGAGTTCTAATCCCTTACAAAAGAAGGACTAATCTTGTTCTAAATTAAATAAAGCTTGGCATGGATATCATTCCATTGGGATATAGTCTGATTATAAAGTTGCCACATAGCAGAATCAAGATTTATTGGTAGTAAACAAAGAAATAGTGGATGGATATTTGGTTCTTTCTCTTTTGCTAATTTGTAAGGTGATGTATATCTTCCCCAAAATTTCGCGCCGTCTCCATTTTTCCCTTTTCTCAATGGAACGATGTCCTTTCCTATTCTCAACATTGGATAATGTTTAAGTTGACATCCCCATTTTATCTGGACTAAAATTTAGACAGGTAACTCCCCTTAGGACTCCGTCCTAAGGCGCGGGGCTGAGAAATCAGCCCCTGCTTGGTTTTATGGAGAAAAGATACAGAACCATAGTATATATCGATGGCTTCAATCTTTATTATGGTGTCCTAAAAGGTACACCCTATAAATGGTTAGATCTTCAAAAATTGTGTTCTCTTCTATTGCCGAATCACGAAATTCTTTCGATCAAATATTTTACAGCGAGGGTTTCAGGAAAATCTTCGGTAACGCAGGATGTTTATCTTAGAGCACTTAAATCTTATATCTCCAATATTGAAGTCTATTATGGTCACTTTTTGACCCAAATCGTTACTATGGAGGAAGTGGAGACAGGTCGAACTGTTCGGGTATACAAACGAGAGGAAAAGGGATCTGATGTGAACCTTGCTGTCCATCTGGTTAATGACGCTTCCAAAGGTAAGATGGAATGTGCAGTACTTATTTCTAACGATAGCGATTTGTTTGAAGCTCTGCGAATTGCAAAAGAAGGCTATGGCGTAAAGATAGGTATTCTTTTCCCCTCTAGAAAAGTTCTTTCTCAAAAATTGCTTTCTATATGTGATTTTAAGAAGAGAATAAGAAAAGGAGCTCTTTCACTTAGCCAATTACCAGAGAAGATACCCAATTCAAACATTAAAAAACCCGATGCTTGGTGATGAATCTTTAATAATGTATAGCAGTTAGATAATAATGCTTTTTGGGGTAGGAAGGAGGGAATTATGATAGATAAAGAAAAACAGATATTAAAAGATTTCGAAGAGGGTAAATTTGTTTCTTTGGGTAAAGATGAGGTAGATCGGTATAAAGATTACGCTCAACCGATGATGAAGAAGCCCCGGAGGGTAACGATCCGCCTTAGCGAATACGATTTTATGGGCATCCAAGCCAAGGCATTGGAGGAAGGGATCCCGTACCAAATCTTGATCTCCAGCCTGATTCACAAGTTTGTAACCGACAGGGGCGAATTTGTGAAATGATGATTTTAAAAGTTTCCCTTAGGACTGTGTCCTAAAGCATGGGGTTAAGAAATTAGCGGATGTTTTGTTTATGTTCCTTAGTTTAGTATTGTATTTTATCTCCTCTTTATTATTTTTCCCTTTCTCTTGGTGGAATGATATATGCTCTTGTTCTCAAAGACAAGGTAAATCGGTGTAAAAATTAGGGTCGGTTGATGATAAAATAAACTATAGGGAACTTGTTATCAACATATTGTTCCCTAGTTTTATCTCTTTATAGGATATAAAGAAATGGTTGTGTTAGAGTATCAAAAATGTGTTAATTTCTTTTCGGAATGGTTGTTTAGTAGTGGGTTGTGAAAAGAGAGGGAGAAGATGGGGAGGTTTAGTTTTGCAGTGCGGATGTGGATTGCAGTGGTGTTGTTTGTTTTAGGCCCAGGTTTATACAAAGGTTTTTCGGTTACAATTACTATTACTGCTACGGGGGATAATTATCTCTACTATTATAATTGGGAGAGGGGATCTTGGGAGAAGTTAAATAATGATGATTATGATTCTTGGAAGAGGTCTGCTTCGGTTAGGATAAAATCCAGTGGCGGATATGATTATTTAGTTTTCGCGGTAAAGAATAAGGGAAACGGTAGTAATGGAAATGGTTCGGGGCTTCTTGCTCAGATAGATATATCAAATAGAATACGAATTTTCTCAGATGATAGTTGGCAGGTTTCCCCCGTTTCAGAGGGTTGGGATAAGATGCCGCAATTTGATGTGGTTAATTATCGGTCTTATTCTTGGAATAAAGCAGAATGGTATGCTTACAATAATGGGGAAATAAATCCTAATCATTCAGAGGCGGATGGCAGGGATTGCGATGGGAAGAGTTTTTGGTATGAAGAAAATGGTTCAAAACCAATTTCTGGTATAGATCTAACCGCTAAATGGATATGGACGGGGAAGAATTTTTCTTCCGAGATGGATAAGGGTGCTCTTTTTCTGGTTCGCATTCCTCCCGTAGATAATAAATCGTCAAATTCAGTAGTGGCGGAACCTAATACAATAGCGTTGCTGTTGTTTGGGCTATTAGTGAGTATAGTTGGTACTGGTAAGATTAATTGAAGTTGATTCCCTTGCGTAAGAGGCGAGTCATTAGTAGAATGGTTAATCTTGACAGGCCATCTATTGGACGTGGTATAATCGCTTCTTCACCTATTGCCCCGTGGTGCAATTGGTAGCACGCTTGACTCTGGATCAAGTAGTCCTGGTTCGAATCCAGGCGGGGCAAATTTGATGTTGTGCAAAACTGTAAAAGGGTTGTGGTGGATAGGATAACCAAAAATGAGTTTTTTAGTTAGATAGTTTTGTTGTGTTTTTTTGTTTGCAGAGTAAATACCATCAAGTAAGGTTGCCTGAATTTTGTTCCCCGCTGTGACTAAGATTTTATGATTCATATAACGCATTATATATTTACGAAGGTAAATACAAAATTGTCATCTCTTCCCTAATGGGTTATACTTGAGTTGTAGGCCAGCGTATTTAGACCTTGGAAAAGAGGGGGGAGATGATGAAAGTTCTGATATATAATTTTCTTGGCCGGGCAAATGATTTTTCTGATTTACTCCCAAACGAGCGATTTGCCACTATGGCAGGTGTAATCAAGGATACTGGTCACGATGTTCAGGTGTGGGATAGGGCAAATCTCCGGGATCTCCTGACTTATTCCAAAGACTTTTTTCAAGAGGTGGAACGTCTTGAATTCTATGATAAAGATGTCTCTGATGAATATAAGGTGCGGCAGGAAGAAGAACTTTCCAAAATATTGTCAGAGGGATTTGATTTGATATTTCTTAATTTATGGCGAGGGCCTGGGTTTAAGTTTTCAGTGGAGTTAGGGGAAAAGATAAAGGAAAAGGATCCTGAAGTCCGGATTTTTGCGATTGGGCAAGGGGCAGATCGGCTTAGGGATCTTTTGTTAAAGGTGGCGCCTTATTTAGATGGAGTTATGTATGGTTTGAATTATGCCGGAGTAAAGGGCCTTTGCCAGTTCCGTCCGATAGAGGAACTCCCGAATGTGATATACAAAAAGGGGGAGGAGATTTGTCATACCTATCAAGATTCCACAGTAGGTTTTGAGGATTTGCCACTTCCTATCTATGATGCGGATGTATATATGGGTATGGAAGGAAAGTTCCCAATATTCCCGATATCTCTATCAAATGAGGCCTGTCCTTTTGCTTGTCCTTTCTGTATGAGGCCTGCTAGTTATGGCACCAATGTGGTAAAAAAGCCATTAGAGAAGGTGTTGCGAGAATTGAGGTTTTTAGTGGATAATTATGGGGCAAAGATGTTTCGGATAACGGATTCTACTCCTCCTTATCAGGCCTTGACCGAATTTTCTAAAGCAATTTTGGATTCGGATTTGGCAGGGAAAGGGTTGTTGTTTTCTGGATTCTCTCGCTTGGATGTTTCGGGTGGAGACGATTTTGAAATACTTTCCAAGGCTGGTATCAAGGCATTGTTTTTTGGAATAGAGACATTAGATGAGAATAATCAGAAGCGGATAAGAAAGGTCTATCCGTTTGATATAATAAAAAAGAGGTTGCAAGAGTCTTGGGAGGCTGGGATTTTTAATATAGGGAGTTTTATTTTCCCTCTTCCAGGAGAAACAAAAGAGAGTATGGAGAATACTTTGCTTCGCATGAAGGAGATAGCACCTTATTTGGGTAGCGTTTTGATTCAACCAGCGGGAGTTTATCCAGAAACTGATTGGTATTGGCATCCAGAGGAATATGGAATAAAGATATTTTCTAATTATGATCTGGAGGCGCCGGTCTATCCGGTGAAGTATATACTGCCTATGCGTTATTGGAAACCGTTTCCTTTTACGTATGATCTTATGGGAAAGCCTGCAGAAGATGTTTCCTTCCAGGATATCGTTCAAGTTTTTGAGGATTTTTGCGCTCGAGTTGTAAAGGAAATAGGCCTTCCCATAGGGATACAGGACTATGATTATGTTGCAAGTACTTATCTAAAACGAAACCATGCAGAATTCACCAAATTATTGATATCTATGTTTGTTAATGCAGACTATGAAGGATTGCTAAAATTACTCCAAGAGGTTCGGTCATAAAAGGATCTTCTCGGCTAATCTTTTGTCCTTTCTAATCCATTTTGTCGGGTATATAATTTATTCTTTGGGAATTTGTTATGAGAAGGTGTGGGGTAAAGGTAGGTGAAATAATATGGGCAAGTTGGTTGTAGAGTTTTACGATACGACGCTCCGAGATGGGTCTCAAGGGGAAGGAATCTCTTTTTCTGTTGAGGATAAGTTGCGCATTACTCAGAAATTGGATGATTTGGGAATCCATTACATAGAGGGTGGATGGCCGGGGTCTAATCCTAAGGATGTAGAATATTTTCGTCGGGTTAAGGACTTGAATCTTCGTAATGTTAAGGTGGTGGCGTTTGGTTCTACCAGGCGTGCAAATAATCCTGCCAGTAAGGATAAAAACTTAAGGGCATTATTGGATTCGGGGGTAGAGGTGGTTACTATTTTTGGCAAGACTTGGGACTTGCATGTCAGGGATGTGTTCGGGATTTCTTTGGAAGAGAATCTAAAGATGATAGAGGACTCTATAAAGTATTTATGTAAACATGGATTAAAGGTATTTTATGATGCAGAGCATTTTTTCGATGGTTACAAAGACAATCCGGAATATGCCCTAAGGACGTTAAAGGTTGCTTATGAATCTGGGGCGGAAGTGTTGGTTTTATGTGATACTAATGGTGGGACGCTGCCTTCTGAAGTTAGACAAATAATGAGGGAACTTAAGGAAAGTATATCCGCTCCTTTAGGGGTGCATGCCCATAATGATTGCGGGTTGGCAGTATCTAATTCTATTGTTGCTGTTGAAGAAGGGGCGGTTCAGGTTCAGGGGACAATAAATGGGTATGGCGAGCGGTGCGGCAATGCAGATTTAACCACTATTATTGGTGTCCTTGGCACAAAGATGCAGGGGGTGGCGGTCAAAAAATCAACATTACGAAGACTGACGGAGGTTGCCCATTTTGTTGCTGAGGTCTGTAATATGCAATTGCCAAACAATCACCCCTTTGTAGGCCGTAGCGCCTTTGCGCATAAGGGGGGTGTGCATATAAATGCCGTAATGAAGAATCCTCGTACGTATGAGCATATAGATCCAACGTTAGTAGGTAATGAGCGTAGGATTTTGGTCTCGGAGTTGGCAGGACGATCTTCTTTATCTATGCGGGCTAAGGAGATAGAGATTGATTTAGATAGGAAATCCCCTGAGGCCCAAAGGGTTATGTCTTTATTGCAGAAGTTGGAATATGAGGGGTATCATTTTGAGATTGCAGAGGCATCTTTTAAGGTCTTACTCTATAAAGAGATAAAGCAATACAGGCCTTTCTTTGATTTGTTGGGTTTTAGGGTGATAGTGGAAAAGCGTCCGGATGGTTCGGTAATTACTGAGGCCACGGTTAAGATAAGGGTTGATGGGAGAGTAGAATATACGGTGGCAGAGGGTGATGGGCCGGTCAATGCCTTAGATTTTGCTCTTCGGAAGGGTATAGAGAAGTTTTATCCGGAGGTCTCTAATATGCACCTTACTGATTTTAAGGTCCGTGTTCTTGATGGCAGTGAAGGTACAGCGGCAAAAGTAAGGGTACTTATTCAGTCTCAAGACGAAAGTGAGTCTTGGACTACTATTGGTGTATCTGAGAATATCATTGAGGCCTCTTGGCAGGCATTGGTGGATAGTGTTGAGTATAAGTTGATACGAGAAAGACGGCGTAAGTGATGGGGGAGGTAAATCTTTTATTCTTTGGGTTTACCTGTTTTGGTGCAGGGGTTTTATCCAGTTTTACCCCTTGTGTTTATCCTGTAATCCCGTTAGTCATTGGGTATATAGGTGCGAATGCCAGGAATTGGCGTGACGTTTTGCTTTATGGTACTGGCTTTGTTTTGGGTCTGACTGGGGTTTATACGGCTTTGGGACTATTGGCAGGGCTGGCCAGTGTGTTTTTGGGCAAGTGGGCTGGGAATCCTTATGTGTATATGGTTTTAGCGGGGATATGTTTCTTGGGGGCCTTTCATTACTGGCATATATTGAAGATCCCTGGGATTGGGTTTTCTCATAAGATAGAAGAGGGTTTTAATTTCTTGGGTTCATTGATTCTGGGGGCTGGGGCGGGGATAATGGCCTCAGCATGTACTACCCCTGTGGTCTTTACTATTTTGTCTTTTATCGCCTCTCATAAGATTGGGCCATGGTTAGGATCTTTGTTTCTGTCCTTGTTTTCGTTGGGAATGAGTCTGGTGTATTTGGTGTTGGCGGTAGTGATAGGCCTGTTCAAATTGCGGCCCGCATCAGGGGCTTGGATGAGTCGCGTATATGATTTGTTTGCTTGGTTGTTGTTTGGGTTAGGGGTTTATTTTGTATTTAAGAGTGGGAGGTTGTGGTGAGGAGGATAGTATTTGCCTTATTGTTGTTGGCCTTATTTTCCTGGATGGGGTACTCTATGGGGTATAGCCAATCGAGTAGAGATGAACGCTTGAAGGCCCCTCAATTGACTGTGAAGCCGATAAATCGGGATAAGGAATGTCAAATAGGTGGTGCCAATGATAAATATACAGTTTTATTGTTTTGGACTACATGGTGTCCTCATTGTACAGTGGCTATGGAGGATATGAGTGGGTATTTTCGCCAATATAAAGACAGGGTGAGGTTTTGTGCAGTAGCAGTGGGTGAAGACCCAGCAAAGGTTGCTTCTTATATTGCCTCCCGTGGTATAAAGTTTCCGGTTGTGGTAGATGAGCGGGGCGAGATTGGATACATATATGGAGTAATGGGTGTGCCTACGATATTTGTTATTGATAAAGAAGGTTATGTGGTGGATTATGGTTACGGTCTTCCTCGGATAATAAGGCGGTTGGTGGCATCTCTTGAACAAGAACAGAGACAGGGAGGGCATCATGATGGAAGACTTGATCAGAGTTGATGGATTAGTGAAGGTCTATCCAGGTGGGTATAAGGCCTTAGATGGGGTTAGTTTTTCTGGTAAGAAGGGAAAGGTCCTTGGACTTTTGGGGCCAAATGGAGCAGGCAAGACCACTACCATTAGGATAATAACAACTTATCTTTACCCGAATGCAGGACGAGTTTGGGTTAATGGAGTAGATGCCTTGCGGTATCCTTTATTGGCCAGGAAATTGTTTGGCTATATGCCTGAGAACCTTGTGTTTTATCCTGAATTGACGGTGTGGGAGTTCCTTTTATTTAGAGTTAGGTTGAAGGGGGTTCCGTTTTCTCAAGAAAAAAAGGAAGTGTGGCGGGTGATGGAACTGGCATATATTGAGGATGCAAAGGATAAATTGATCTCTTCTCTATCAAAGGGATATCGTCAGCGATTGGGATTTGCTGATGCCCTTATAAACAACCCTGCTTTACTTATACTTGATGAGCCGACGATAGGGTTGGACCCAAACCAGGTAGTGAAGTTTCGGTCTCGTTTGTTGGAGTTGAAGGAGGAGACTGCGATCATTTTCTCTTCCCATCTTTTGTCAGAGGTAGAGACGGTTTGTGATGAGGTGGTTATCATTGATCGTGGTAAGGTAATTGCCTATGGGGATAAGGAAGACCTTTTATCACGGAGAGGTGCTTGGGTGTCGTTGGAAGTTAGGGGCCAGCGGGTATCAGAGTTTATCGAGTGGTTGGAGGGAAATGTCGCTGATTTTGATAGGGAAGATCAAGAGGATGGTTGGGTGAAGGTAAGGGTGAAGGAGAATTTAGACAATACTATGATGGTCTCTATACATAAAAAGGTTTGTGAATTGGGTCTGGATCTGAGACGATTGGCCTCGGAACGTTCGAGTCTCGAGGAATTGTTCCTTTCCCTTACCGAGAAGGAGGTGGGGAGATGAAACGGATTTTGGCAATAATTATAAAGGAGATGCAGGTATTCTTTTATAGTCCGTTGATTTATGTGTTATGGGCATTGTTTTTCTTTTTCAATTCTTGGGCATTCGTTCAGATACTAAATGTCTTGAATGATCCGATGGGAGTGGTTCAGATTGCTCCGGTTGAGATATTCTTTGGTGGCACTATTTTCTTTTGGTTGTTGATGATAACCCTTACTCCTCTTTTGACGATGCGCACGATTAGCGAGGAAAAGCGTACGGGGAGTCTCGAACAGATCTTGACTGCGCCGATTAGCGAGTGGGAGTTTCTTCTGGGCAAGTTTTTAGCGGTTAATCTTGTTTTAGGTCTGTTTTGGCTTTCTGCATTGGTGTATCCTTGTCTGATCTCTGGTCAGATATCCTTTCATTGGCCGGCAGTTGGTGTTGCGTTTGTAGGGGTGGTCCTTTTAAATGCTGTGTTTTCTGCAGTAGGTATTTTTGCTTCTTCGCTGACGGCTAATCAAGTTGTTAGTGCTTTTCTTTCTTTTGTTATGGTTATGATACTTTTTACTATCGGTATCTTTTCTCGTTTTGTGGTTGGCCCAGGTCAGAAGGTATTGAGTTATGTGAGTGTTCTGGAACAGTTTCAGAATAGTTTTAGTTCAGGGATATTGGATTCACGTGCGGTGGTATATTTTGTGTCTTTATCTTTATTATTTCTTACTTTAGCATGGTTGGTCTTGGTAGGCATTAGAAGGCGGCGGTGGGATACTTGGATTTCATTTGTTTTGATCTTGAGCATCTTGGGTGGGGTTAATGTGATCTCGTTTATGCATTGGAAGGAATGGGATTTCTCTGGGCAGGAATTTTATCACCTCTCGGATCGGGCAAAAGAGTTGCTTAAGGGAGTAAATAGAGATGTAGAGGTCTTTGTGTGTCTTTCACTGGATAGTAGGACCCGGACATGGATAGAACATATGCTTCGAGAGGCCAATAAATCGAATCCTAAGATAAAGTTCGAGATGATAGATCCTGCTCGAGATATAGTGTCAGTGAGGCACCTCTTTGAGGAGTTTAAGAGTGATCCCGTAGGGACAGTATTGGTTCGCTCTGGAAATCGGAAGAAGATAATAACAGAGAGGGATCTTATCGAGATGGATTATTCTCCGGTGATGAAAGGACACCCTCCGCGAGTGGCTGGATTTAATGGCGAAAGGGCGTTAGTATCAGCCATCTTGTCAGTGGCAAAAGAAGGGAAGGAAGAGATATTTTTTGTCTCTGGTCATGGAGAGACTCGAATTGAGGATGTCGCTCCGGGAAGGGGCCTGTCTCAGTTACGAGATATATTGGCCTCTCAAGGTTTCTTGGTGCAGCAAGATAGTTTGCTTAAGTTGGCAAAAAAGACGTCTCAATTGCCTTCTCTCTTAATCTTTCCCGGTCCGAAGAAGGCCCTTCTGAAAGAGGAACAGGATTTGATTGGGAAGTTGCTGACTAAGGGTGTTGGGGTATTGCTTCTATTAGATCCAGGGGTTGATCCAGATTTGGCGGATTGGCTTGCTAAGGGTTATGGAATTAAGGTCGGAGATGATGTTGTTGTGGATCCAACAATGAGTGTGATGACACCTGTTAATTTGGTAATAAACTTTTTCGCATTACACCCTATTACAAAACCTTTCGTTGGAACTACGATGCTTTTGTTTTCTGGGGCGTGTTCTCTGGATAGGGTTAAAGAAGAGACCACTCAGGGGGAAGAAAAAAGAGAACAGGCGAAAAAGCCCCAAAATTCGACAAAGAAGGACGAAGGGCAAGTATATAAACTTATCTTTTCCTCTCCTAATTCCTGGGCTGAAACGGATTGGCATAGTAGACGTTTTTCCTATGACAAGGATAAGGATGTAAAGGGGCCCGTTTGTGTAGGGGTGGCTTGGGAAGGTAAAGGGAATAGAAGGATGGTTGTCTTAGGGGATTCTAATTTCATTACTAATGAGATCATAAAGCAGTTATCAAATGAGGATTTTTTGTTGGCAGTACTTGATTGGTTAAGGAGTAGAGAGGTTAAGGTGGAATTAGGGCCACGGGAGATAAAGACAATAAGACTGTCTATGCCAATAAGGGTGGTTCGATTGCTTAGCGTTTTTTCTGTGTTGGGGCTTCCGCTTGTACCTTTATTAGTGGGAGCGATATTGGTTGTGTTTCGGAGGAAACGAAGATGAGGAATATTATATTGTTGGCAATAGCAGGCCTTATTTGGTTGGGTATTTGGTTTGATATTAACTATCGTGTACTTGGCCCTGATTCAATGCTTTATTGGGTTGGATATCGGGTTGTTAGATCGAAATGTGAGGGATATGTTTCAAAAGTAAAAGAAGTATCAATATATTGGAAGGGTAAAGAATTTGTTATCTTTCGTAAAGGTGATAAATGGATTAAACAGGAAGGCGAAAAAGAGGTAGAGCTAATTCCCTATCCAGTGGAGGACTTTTTGTCAGGGTTATTTAGCGCTCGATTTTCCCGTTCGTTTAAAGAGATGGATGAGTATGGGATTGGGAAGGATAAGATTGTTGTGCGATTTGTAGATGGCCGGAATTTGGTGATTTTGTTGGGAGAGGACGTCCCTGGAGGTCTTGGTAGGTATGCAAAAGTAGGGGATAGGGCTGGTATATTGGATCAACGCTATCTCTACATGTTGGATAGAGTGATCTCGTGGGAGAAGGAGGGAAGAAATGATAGAGGAAGGGTTAAGAGAGGTCTTGGCGTTAGAGAAGGAAGAGCAGATAAGACTAACTCGGGCCCAGATCGAAGGGGAAGAGATTAAGAAACAAGGGGAGTTAGAGGCAAAGAGAATCTTGGAACAGGGGAAGTCTGAATTTTTGCAGAAACTAAAGAATGAAAGGGATGAATTAGAGGCTAAACTTAAGAGTTTTGAACAAGATTTATTTGAACGTCATAGACAAGATCTTGTGAGATTAGAAAATTTCTATAGGGAAAGGAAGGATGCCCTATTGCAAGAAATTATTGATTGGATGTTGGAGTAATTATGGGACATTATGCGGTCTTGTATGGCAAGTTGGGGGCAATTAAGGGGGATTTTTTCTCTCCCGCAGATATATCTCGATTAGAGGAGATGGGAGATTATGGACAGGCCATTAACTATTTGGTAAATAGGGGGCTTCTAAGAAGAGCAGAGCAAAGTGGAGTTTCGTCTCGTCAAGTGGAGCGTCAATTAAGGGAAAGGTTTCTGTCCAAAGTAAATTCGTTTCGTTTTTATCTGCCTGGATTGGAACGGTCTTTTTTTGAGTTCTTATTGTATAAATACGATATATATAACCTAAAGATACTTCTTGCACTTCATTTCTCCCATCATGATCGTGAAGTAGCAGAGTTTGTGTATCGAAATACGCCGCTATTTCGTAGATATGCATTTCTGATGGATAAAGAATCGTTTTTGGATAAAGATTTGCTTTTAGCCTTTAAAGGGACTGCAATATTCCCTTTTCTTATGCATGCCTATCGAAATTATAAGCAAAAGGGGGATTTGTTTTTCTTGGACACGGTGTTGGAAGATGAGTATTACCAGCATATGTTAAAGATTCTTTCAAGTATGCGAGATAATAAGTTGACAAGAGTTTTGTCCAGAGTTTTATTGGTGCATAACATTATTTGGGGTATGCGAATGCACTTTATCTATTCAATGTCAAAGGAAGAGATATTTTATTATTTGGTCTTGCCTGTCCCCGGTGTTTCATCATCTGATATGCTTGGCTTGTTTTCTGTAAAACAGGTAACGGAGTTTAGAGATAAACTTAAATCTTTTTTGCACGATAAGATAAGAATATTTGAAGAGGTGGAATTTCCCTCAGAACTTGTAGGGATAAAAAAGGCCCTCTGGGATGGATTGATGAAAGAATTGTGGAATGTTTCCCTATCTTTGGATGTCCTTAGTTTATCAGGTGTGTTGAGTTGGATTCTTTGTCAAGAGATGATGTTGGATAAGGTGAGTTTTATTCTTTATAGTTTCTTTATGAATGAAATAAAGGAAGGAAATTATGCGCAGGTTGTTTCTCCCTGAGCCAATGGCGTTGGGGCAGGTAGTAGTGTTGGATGATCATATCCCTCATTTTATGGAGGCTATATTGGATAGTGGTGTAGTTCAGGTGGAGGACTCCTACCAAGTTTGTCCGGTAGATTTAGATGCAAAGTATGATTTCAAACAGGAATTAGCAAAGATAGACCTTTTAGAATCAAGGGTAGAGGCGATCTGTAGGATACTTGAGGTGGATCTCAATGAATTAAAACAGGGCGAACTTTATACATTTATTGATGAAGTTTCAGTGGTGCCTGGCGCTATATCAGATAGGATATCGTCTGATTTGGATAGAATAGAGGCAAATATATCAGAGGTGGTTTCTCTCATAGAGGAGAGAAAACAGTTTATTTTCGAACAGAATCAGATTTCCTGGTTCTTATCAATATTGATGCACAGCGGGTTAGAATACATGTATGAGCTGAATATGGATTTGCTTTCATATTGGGTTGGCAGTATTCCTAGGAATAACTTACCTCTGTTAAAAGAAGGTTTGTCGGAGATTCCTACTGTTCTTGAGTGGGCGTTGGCATCCAGAGATAGGATGATGATATTCTTGGCTTCCACTCCTGAATATAAAGAAAGAATAAGCGCTGCCCTTAAGGCAGGGAATTTTCTCAGTGTAGATCTCAATATCTTGAGCCGCACTACTCACATAAGTGAACTGATAGATGATATTGAATTTTCAATATGGGAGGCGAGAGAGGATATAGGCGAACTTAGTGCACTTTTAGATAAGAAAAAACATCTATTTCAGGAATTGCTTGCCAAGATAATTAAACTTCTATCATTGGAAAAAAAGTTAGTTCAGGCCATGAGTATGTGTCAGGGGACAAAGTTTGTTGGATTAGTAAATATATGGGTTAGAGAGAAAGATAAGGAAAATGTGAGTAGGTTGCTTAATGAAAAGTTAAATTCGATAATTGCCGTGAAATGGTTAAAATCCAGTGATCTAAATTTAGAGAGAAATAAAGTGCCGGCTTCTTTTAATATTGGAGGAGTGTGGCGAGTTTTCTTTGATCTGATGCGAATGTATGGGTATCCTTCGTATGCTGAGGTTAATCCCATTGTTTTTTTTACAATAGGATCTATTCTTATGTATGGGATGATGTTTGCTGATATAGCCCATGGTTTGATCTTGGCTCTGTCGGCTTTTTGGATAAGGAAATTTAGCCGAGAATTTGGGGTTATGATGTTTTGTGCAGGCTTGAGTTCAAGTGTTTGGGGGGGTGTTTTTGGGACTGTATTTGGTAGGGAAGACCTTATCCCTGCTCTATGGGTTAGCCCCATGCAGGCCCCTATTAAAGTTATGGCTTTGTCTATTGGCATAGGGGTTGTTTATTTATCTCTGGGGATAATTCTCTCTGTTGTGAATAGATCACTTAACGGAAATATTAAGGAGGCGATCTTTGGGATGTGGGGTGGGACTTCTCTCTTGTTTTATTTTTTGTTGATACTTGCTATCGTCGGAAATTTTCCCAATCAGGCTAAGATTTTGTTAATACTATTGGGGTTGGTAATTTTTATATGGGGCCTAAGTAGGACTACACATGAAATAGATGAATTGATATCATCTCCGGTGGAGATGGTATTGAGTTTGTTCTCTAACACGATTTCGTTTGTCAGATTGGCTGCCTTTGCTATAAACCACGCCGCGCTTATGATAGTGGTTTTTGTTATAGCCGATCTCGTAAAAGGGGCACATTTGAATGGTGTATCGCTGGTTTTGGGAAATATATTTGTGATGGGGTTAGAAGCGGTTTTGGTGGCTATTCAAACTTTGCGACTTCAATTTTATGAATTTTTCTCCAAGTTTTATCAGGGAACTGGAAGAGAATTTAATCCTTTGCGTTGGGAGATAGTATAGGGTATAATAAGAAAACGTTAGGGCGCTGATAGGGGGAGTTAATGCCAGAATTACGAAAAGATCCAGTCATTGGCAGGTGGGTAATAATTAGTACCGAAAGGTCCAAGAGGCCTCGAGACGTTTTTGTCTTATCCCAATCAGCAGAGATCCCTAATAGAGAGTGTGATTTTTGTGCTAATCCGCAAGATTATCCAGAAATTTTTACCTTAAGAGATTCCTCTAATCCTGATAAGTGGCACGTTATGGTAGTTCCCAGAAAGAACAGATTATTGCAGATAGAAGGGGCCATTGATCGTCGGGCACATGGAATCTATGATGTAATGAATGGAGTAGGTGCTCACGAGTTGGTGATTGAGACACCGGAACATATTCTTAATATAGCAGACCTCCCATTGGAGATAATTGACAAAGTCTTATCAGTATATGCCTTGCGGATGAGGGATTTGGAACAGGATGAAAGGTTAAGGTATGTCTTGATATACAAGAATTACGAAGGAAAGAAACAACGTGGATCTATCTTGCACAGTCGTTCCAATATTATTGCCTTGCCAGTTAATCCCAAACGGGTGAAAGAGAAACTTAGTGGGGCGAAAAAATACTATGTTTATCACGAGCGGTGTATTTTTTGTGATATTATCCGCCAAGAAAAAGATCAGCAGGTTAGGATAGTTGATGAAAATGATAATTTTATCGCTATATCTGCTTTTGCCAGTCGTTTCCCTTTTGAGACCTGGGTATTACCTAAAACGCATCTATGCGATTTTTATAAGTTAGAGCCGACTCATTATCGTGATCTTTCTTTGATACTTAAGAGAGTTCTATTGAAGATAAAAGTGGGGTTGAACGACCCCCCTTACAGTTGGGTCTTTTTCACCGCTCCCTTTAGGAAGAAACGAAGACCTGGTTACTGGATGACCCTTGAAGAAGATTTCCATTGGCATATAGAGATTATTCCTCAACTTACCAGGGTAGCAGGTTTTGAATGGGGTACAGGTTTTTACATTAATCCAATGTTACCTGAAGACTCAGCCGAATTCTTGCGGAACATAGAGGTGGACATATGACAGGGTTTAGAAGGGATCCCATAGTAGGGAGATGGGTAATTGTGTCTGCTGACGAACCGATGGATGTAGATCAGTTTTATCAATTATATTCGCCAGTAGAAAAGCATCATCCAGAGAAGTGTTTTTTTTGCATAGGTAGAGAATTAGATACCCCTCCTGAGGTTTATGCGGTGAGGCCTAATGGTGGAGAGGCTAATGGTGAAGGTTGGGTAATAAGGGTTGTTCCTAATAAATTTCCGGCTTTAGTGATAGAGGGAGAATTGGAGAGTCGGCCTATTGGCCTCTATGATATTTCTAATGGAGTAGGTGCCCATGAGGTGGTAATCGAAACACCTGATCATTTTAAGACATTGGCTGACTTATCTTTTGAGGAGATCTGTGAGGTTATAAAGGCATATCGAGTTCGGATTAATGATCTCCAAAATGATCCAAGGTTTCAATATATTTTGGTGTTTAAAAATTTTGGAGCAAGTGCTGGTGCTTCTATTGAACATGACCACTCCCAGATTATTGCCTTGCCATTGGTCCCTAAGAATGTGAAAGAAGAATTAGAAGGGGCAAGAGGTTATTTTGATTACAGGGAAAGGTGTATATTCTGTGATATGTGGAGACAAGAGCGAGATGAAGGGGTCAGAGTGATTTATGAGAATAACGACTTTATTACTTTTTGTCCTTTTAGTTCTCGGTTTCCATTTGAGATGTGGATTATGCCTAAGTATCATAGCAGTAGGTTCCATGAAATAACTGATGAAAGAGCAATGGAACTTGCCAAGGCGTTAAAGGACGCCTTAATTCGACTTAAACTTTTGTTACATAATCCCCCTTATAATTTTGTAGTGCATAGTTCTCCATTAAGAGGAACTTATGAGCATTATCATTGGCATATAGAGATTATGCCAAGGATTTCGCGAGTGGCTGGATTTGAATGGGGGTCTGGATTTTATATAGTTCCTACCACTCCGGAGCTTTGTGCCGAGAGGCTTCGGAAGGTTATATGGTAATTTGTTATAAGTTGTGGTATCATTAGTAGAACCTCAAAGACAGGCGGATCTTTATATCAAGCATTAGGTATATTTATAATAATGAAATAAGGAGGTCTTCTATGGCTAAAAAGACAATAAAAGATATCGATCTGACGGGTAAGGTAGTATTGATGCGAGTAGATTTCAATGTGCCATTAGATGAAAATCGCAATATTACTGACGACCGAAGAATACAGTCTGCTCTGCCTACAATTAAATATGTTATTGAACATGGAGCAAAGAAACTGATATTGATGAGCCACTTAGGCAGGCCTAAGGGGCAGGTGAAAGAAGAATTAAGGTTGGATCCTGTTGCCAAGAGGTTAGAGGAACTTTTAGGAGAAAAAGTTTTAAAACTTAGTGATTGTGTTGGTCCAGAGGTAGAAAGGATGGTGCAAAATTGTGAAGAGCGCATCATCCTACTGGAGAATTTGCGGTTTCATCCAGAAGAAGAGAAGAATGATCCAGAGTTTGCTAAACAATTAGCGGATCTGGGTGATGTCTATGTGAGCGATGCCTTTGGTACTGTTCATCGAGCCCATGCTTCTACTGTTGGTGTGGCAAAATATCTCCCAGCAGTGGCAGGTCTCTTATTAGAAAAGGAAATAAAATATCTGGGGGAGACATTGGAAAATCCGGAAAAACCGTTTTTCGCTATCTTAGGAGGGGCCAAAGTATCGGATAAGATAATGGTGATAGAAAATCTACTTAGCAGGGTAGATGGAATTATCATAGGTGGGGGAATGGCATATACCTTTCTTAAGGCACAAGGCAAGGCTATTGGGTCTTCCAAACTTGAAGCCGATAAAGTTGATATAGCAAAAGATATATTTGCGAAAGCGGAAAAGAAAGGGGTAAAGATATATTTGCCGATAGATCATATAGTAGCGAAGGAATTGAAAGAAGGGGTTGATACAAAGGTAGTGGAGGAGATAGAAGAGGGATGGATGGGCTTAGATGTGGGCCCAAAGACAGTGGATCTATTTTGTTCAGGTTTGAAGGATGCCCGTACCATTGTCTGGAATGGCCCATTAGGTGTATTTGAGATCCCACCATTTGATCAGGGTAGCCGGAGGGTAGCGGAATTTATATCTGATTTGTCAGCGATAAAGATCATTGGAGGGGGAGATACAGCAGCGATGATTGCAAAGTTTGGATTGGAGGAGAAGATGACCCACATATCTACTGGTGGAGGTGCTTCGCTTGAATTTCTGGAAGGAAAGGAACTGCCGGGTATTGCTGCCTTGGAGGATAAGTAATGCCGAAGATGAAAGGTGCCCAGATACTGGTTGATGCGCTTCTAAGGGAACGGGTTGAATATATTTTTGGTTATCCTGGAGGGGCAGTTTTACCTACCTTTGATGTCCTTTATGATGCCCCGATTAAGTTTATTCTTGCGCGGCACGAACAGGGAGCTGCCCACGCTGCGGATGGGTATGCTCGAGCAACAGGTAGGGTGGGAGTTTGTATCGCTACCTCTGGCCCAGGAGCCACCAATTTAGTAACCGGTATAGCCACTGCTTATATGGATTCTATTCCTATGGTTGCAATAACTGGTCAGGTAAAGACTTCTCTTATTGGGAATGATGCATTTCAGGAGGCTGATGTTACAGGAATAACTCGACCGATTACCAAACATAATTACTTGGTTAAGGATGCCCGGGATTTGGCAAGAGTAATAAAAGAGGCGTTTTATATTGCATCAACGGGTAGGCCAGGGCCGGTTTTGATTGATCTGCCAGTAGATGTTCAGATCCAGGAAGTGGAGTTTGAGTGGCCAGATAGAGTAGATCTTCCAGGTTATCTGGTACAGTCCGAGCCACACCCTGCTCAAGTCAAACAGGCATCAATGATGATATCTGAGTCCAAGAGGCCAGTTTTATATGTAGGAGGAGGTGTGGTAAGTTCAGGGGCTGCGAATGAGGTCCGAAAGTTGGCTCATAAGTGCCAAATCCCCGTAACAACTACTCTGATGGCTTTAGGAGTATTTCCCTCTGATGATTCTCTCTCCTTAGGTATGTTAGGAATGCATGGAACTGGCTATGCTAACCATGCCATTATGGAGGCAGATCTGATAATAGCGGTGGGGGCAAGGTTTGATGATAGAGTTACTGGTAGATTAGATACTTTTGCTCCTTATGCCAGGGTTATACATATAGATATCGACCCTACTTCTATAAGTAAAAATATACCAGTAGATCTTGAGATCGTTGGCGATGCAAAGGTGGTATTACAAAGGCTTATTGAGATAGTTGAAAAGCCTGACACAGAGGAGTGGTTAGAGCAAATAGATATTTGGAAAAAAAGGTTTCGATTGACATACAAAGATGATCCCAACGTAATAAAACCGCAGTATGTAATTGAGAAGATATCCGAATTGACAAATGGGGAGGCTATCATTAGCACTGAAGTGGGGCAAAATCAAATGTGGGCAGCCCAGTATTATAATTTTAAATATCCCCGTCAGTTTATTACCAGTGGCGGTTTGGGGACGATGGGTTTTGGTTTGCCTGCGGCTATTGGGGCAAAGGTTGGTTGCCCAGATAAGGTGGTAATAGATATTGCAGGAGATGGATCGATTCAGATGAATATTCAGGAGTTAATGACCGCAGTGGAGAATGGGATTGATGTAAAGATAGCGATATTAAATAATAGTTATCTTGGTATGGTTCGACAGTGGCAGGAATTATTTTATCGTAGAAGGTATTCCGCTACACCAATAAAAAGTCCGGATTTTGTTAAACTTGCAGAGGCCTATGGAGCAAAAGGAATGCGGGTTGTTCGCAAGGAAGATGTGGTTCCGACAATAGAAGAGGCATTAAGGACACCGGGTGTAGTGGTTATGGATTTCATTGTTGCGCCAGAGGAGAATGTCTTTCCAATGGTTCCAGCAGGTGAGGCGATAAATAAAATGATAATGGGGATGGCATAATATGAGACATGTAATTTCAGTATTGGTAGAGAATAAGTTTGGTGTGTTGGCAAAGATCGCTGGTTTGTTTAGTGCTCGAGGGTATAACATTGAGTCATTGGCTGTGGGAGAGACAGATGATCCAAGATTTTCCCGTATGACAGTTGTAGTGCCGGGAGACGATAGAATCATTGATCAGGTAAAACGGCAACTTGCTAAGGTAATAGAAGTAATAGAGGTAAAGGATTTGGCTTCAGGGAATTATGTGGAGAGAGATTTGGTGTTGATAAAGGTTCCTTATATTGATTCTACAAAAAGAAAGGTTGATGAGATTATCGATAGATTTCATCTTACGATAGCAGATATAGTTGAAGATAGTGTGATATTACAGATAGTTGGAGAGGAATCATTTGTAGAATCAGCCATAGAGGAATTAAAACAGGTTGGAATAAAAGAAATGGTTCGTACAGGGACCATTGCCTTGGAGAAGGATTGAAGGTGAAGAAAAGAAAAAAAATAAATTTAGACATCTCTATCGAAGGAGAAAGTTTAGAGCGTAAGATTATCATCATTTATTGGGCCATTTCTTTTCTCCCCTTTGTAGTTGTTTTCTGGTTAATGTATACATATGCTCCTAAGGATTTGTTTTCGGGTAGATTGGGTGTAGTTTATCTCTTGCTTTTAACGCTTTCCTTAACAGGTTTCCTTTTCTTAAAAAAGTGGGTTAGGGAAATATTAGCAATCGTTACAGGGATTCGTAGGATATTGTCGGGAGATTTACACTACCGTTTAAATATTTTTTCAAAGGATGAAATAGGAGAAATGGCCCGGGGACTCAATACCTTAGCAGATGAATTGGAAGAGACGGTAGAAAAGTTGAAGGCCTCTAAAAAATTATTAGAAGAAGTGTTGATGAAGATTGGCGAGGGATTGGCTGGCTCTTCTACTATAGACGGATTTTTGGAACTTATGGTAAACACGATAGCTCAGGCTTTGGATGCTCGGGTATCCAGGTTGTGGTTAGTTGATGAAGAAAAAAATGAGATATATGTCAGGTTTATTTCTGGAGGGAGGAAAAGTGAGATTGGAAATCGCAGGGTGCCTATTGGCAAGGGAATAGAGGGATGGGTCGCTTTGGAGAAAAAGGCGATATGTCTTCCCCGTCGGCCAGCAAGTAAA
>Ga0256842_1000889_pt1 | contig 25766 bp, 28 predicted proteins | sample 4559240metaG_FD_185973 | JGI IMG/M metagenome (GOLD analysis project Ga0256842, IMG submission 185973) | Hydrothermal vent microbial communities from Guaymas Basin, Mexico - 4559-240 | ecosystem: Environmental > Aquatic > Marine > Hydrothermal vents | place: Mexico: Guaymas Basin | collected... | reverse complement strand
ATTCTTGATTAATAGATAAAATAATAATATAACTATTATCAAAATGCAATTGAGAATCTAGATACAAGCTGAAGGTCAAAGGTAAGGGTTCTAATAAGGGTTGATTTTTCTGATTACCAGATATGTAACAATTTAGCTATATTTTAATACATCTAATAGTTAGAATAATACCTAAAAGGAGTTAGATTGCTTACTGTACCAGGGATAAGAGCAGTTACAGAGCTATTGCGTGCAAATCCATCTCAAGTAAAGGAGATATGGATTGTAAAAGGAAAGAAGCTTTTTCGCTTAGAAGAAGTTATCCAAATTTGTGAAAGAGAAGATATTCCTGTATATTTTAAAGATTCTAAGGACATTTCCTTGCTTCTCCCCAATATAAATCACCAAGGAGCAGTAGCTATTGTTTCTGAGTTCAGATATGTCTCGTTGGATGAATTAATAAAGAAAATAAAAGCTCAAAAAGATCCTCTTACTATTATTGCTCTTGATCATATAACAGATGAGGGAAACTTTGCTTCAATCCTTAGAACCGCTGTCTTTTTTGGAACAAAAGGAGTGATAATTCCAAAAAAAAGATCTGTATCAGTGTCTGCACAAGTTTTAAAACGTTCTTCAGGTGCATGTTTTTATATTCCTATTGTAAGAGTTACAAATATGGCAAGAGCACTTGAAAAATTATCACAACAAGATCTGTGGATTATAGGAACTTCACCAGAAGCAAGAGTTTCTTTATATGAATTTGATTGGAACAGAGACGTAGTATTAGTACTCGGAAATGAACAAAAGGGAATAGGGCATTCTGTGCAGAAGATATGCCATGAGATCGTAAATATCCCTGTTTATGGAGCAATAGATTCACTTAATGTCGCTGTTAGCGCAGGGATATTTCTTTCTGAGATTATGAGGCAACGCTTGAAAGATTAATCCATGCTTTTCATTTTTCTTTTGATTTCTCTTAGACCTTCTCTGATTTGTTCCAAGGAATATATGGTTCCGCATTTAGTACATTCAAACTTTTCTTCATTTATACGATCATACACAAGTTCATCAGAGAAATTTACTCTGTGGAATTTAAGAGAAAAGGTATAAATTGGTCTGAAATTTCTGTTTCCACACTCTTTACATTCAAAGTATTTTCTTATTTCTGGCTCTTTCATTTTTGTCTCTCCTAAAAAATAAAGCCACTGCACGGACTCGAACCGTGGACCACCTCATTACGAATGAGGCGCTCTACCAACTGAGCTACAGTGGCTTTCTCGCTATCCTATATATAAAATAATTTGACTCTGTGCAACCTATTCTCTATGATTATGGCACATGAGACGAGCTAAGGACTACATAATATTTCCTTTGGATTTTCCAGACTACGAAAATGTAGTTCGTTATGTAGAAATGTTAAAGGATCATGTAGGTGTATTTAAGATCGGCTTAGAGCTTTTTATTAGTCAAGGACCCGGAATAGTAGGATCAATAAAAAGTATATGTAGTAATAAGATCTTTTTAGACCTCAAATTACACGATATTCCTGAAACTGTTAAAAGATCTATTAATGCTCTATCTCAATATAAGCCTGATTTTGTTACTATTCATCCTGAATTACCTAAGGGGTTTTTAAAAGAGATAGAGCTTTTTCAAACAAAGATTTTAGGAGTAACTGTATTGACAAGCATTGACAAGGATATGTTAGAGTTAATGGGTTATTCTATTACTGATGTAGCAGAGCTGGTGATAAAGAGGGCAAGGTTTGCAAAAGAGGTAGGTTGTCATGGAGTAGTGTGTTCAGGTCATGAAATAAAAAGGATAAGAGAAGAACTTGGTGAGGATCTTATTGTGGTTGTGCCGGGAATAAGACCTAAATGGGCTGTTTCAAAAGATGATCAGAAAAGAGTGGTTACTCCAAGGGATGCCATAATGTCAGGAGCAGATTATATAGTAGTAGGACGGCCTATAAGGAATGCGAGAGATCCAAAGAAAGCAGCATCTAAGATTGTTGATGAGATATATAAGGCTATGAGTGAAAAGGAGAGTTTATAATGCAAGATGTGCAAAGTGAAAAAGACTACAGAAACCTTGAAATAGACAAAGTAGGTGTTAAAGGAATACTTTATCCTATCACGGTATTAGATAAAAACATGGGAGAGCAATATACTATTGCTGAGATAAACATGTATGTAAGTCTTCCAAAGCAATATAAAGGCACACATATGAGCCGCTTTGTTGAAATATTAAATCAGCATAGTAAAAGGATTTCCATACAAAATTTTTCAGACATATTGGAAGAAGTGAAGACAAGGCTTGATGCAGAAAGCGCTCATATGGAGATCAGATTTCCTTACTTTATTAAAAAAATGGCTCCTGTTACAGGAACCCCTGCATATATGGAATATAAATGTGCTTTTATAGGCACGCTCACAGACAAAATGGATCTTATTGTAGGGATAGATGTTCCTGTTATGACATTGTGTCCTTGTTCAAAGGAAATAAGCGATTATGGAGCCCATAATCAAAGAGCAAGAGTCAGACTTAGTCTGAGATTTAAGAAGTTTGTCTGGATAGAAGACATGATAACTCTGGTTGAAAGAAACGCCTCAAGTGAGGTCTATTCTGTATTAAAAAGAGAAGATGAAAAATTTGTTACAGAACAGGCTTACAATAAGCCAATGTTTGTAGAAGATGTGGTCAGAGACATAGCCTTAGAATTGCTTAATGATTCAAATATTGTCTGGTTTTCTGTAGAATGTGAAAGTTTTGAATCCATCCACAACCACAATGCCTATGCATACATAGAAAAAGACAAGAGAAAGGGGGAAGAATATGCCGAATGATAATATAAGAAGTATCTATAGGAAGATTATATCTGATGACTTTCCAGATGAGATAGAAATAAGATTTGGGGATCAGAGCTTATTTTACAAAAAAAGAACATGGATGATAAAAGATCCAACCTCAGGAGAGTTTGTGCAAAGAGGGCTAAGATATGGAGAGAATCCTGATCAAAAAGCAGCACTTTATGAGCTTGCCAAAGGAGAACTTGCTCTTGGTGATACCAAGTTTATAAGTGCGGGAATGGGACTTGTCTCTTCCATAAAAGAAGAAGATCTGATTCAGGCAGGAAAGCATCCTGGGAAGATAAACTTAACCGATATTGATAGCGCATTAAACATACTCCGATATCTTACCAAAAAGCCGGCTGTGGTTATAGTAAAGCATAATAATCCATGCGGGGTTGCATACGGAAATAGCCTTGCCGAGGCATATCATCGTGCAAATATGGCGGACAGGGTTGCTGCATTTGGGGGATGTGCTGTATTTAGCAGGCCTATGGATAAAGAAACAGCTGAACTTGTATCGCAAAATTATTTAGAGGTAGTGGTAGCTCCTGAGTTTGAGGATAAAACAGTGGAATTGCTTTCTCAAAGAAAAGACCTAAGAATTATCAGAATAAAGGGTATTTCAGAGATAGAAAAATATGCACAAAAAAGATTCATAGACTTTAAAAGTCTTATAGATGGGGGATTAATCATTCAAGAATCTTCTTTAAATAAGATCAGAACCCCAGAAGACTTTAAGCCTGCCACAGTAATACATAATAGCAAGGAGTATAAGATAAAAAGAAGTCCCAGCCCTGAAGAATATGAAGATATGCTTTTTGGATGGGCAGTAGAGCAGGGTATTACTTCTAATTCTGTTATCTTTGTAAAAGATGGTGTAACTGTAGGGATAGGAACCGGCGAGCAAGATAGGGTAGGATGTGTTCAGATAGCTATATTTAAAGCATATACAAAGTATGCAGATGCCCTTTGCTTCGAAAGATATGCTATTCCTTATAATGATCTGAAACTTATGGTAAAAAAAGGGCAAAAGGATAAACAAATATTAGAAGAAATAGACAGAGAAACACAGGAAAACAAAGGTGGTCTCATTGGATCCTGTATGATCTCGGACGGCTTTTTCCCATTTAGAGATTCTGTAGATGTGGCTGCTGAACATGGCATAAAAGCGATTGTTCAGCCTGGAGGATCTATAAGGGATTATGAAGTAATAGAAGCCTGCAATGAATATAATATAACCATGGTATTTACTGGCCAACGTGCTTTTAAGCACTAATGAAACTCAAGGTAAATGAGATATTTTTTAGTATTCAGGGTGAATCTACCTTTAGTGGAAGACCATGCATTTTTGTAAGGCTTAGTGGATGTAATCTTAGGTGTTCCTATTGTGACACTACATATGCCTATGAGGAAGGCGAGTATATGGAAGTGGATCAGATTGTAAATAAAGTCTCTTCTTATAAATGCGATCTGGTGGAGATCACCGGTGGTGAGCCTCTTATTCAGGAGAACACTCCTTATTTGATAAAGGAACTGATAAATGCAGGTTTTGATGTGCTACTTGAGACAAATGGCACAAAAGACATAAGTATGGTGGATAGTAGATGTATAAAAATAGTAGATGTAAAATGTCCTTTTAGTGGAGAGGCAAACAAAAATGATTTTGAAAATCTGAAAAGACTTGGCCAGAAAGATGAAGTAAAGTTTGTAATTGCTGATAGAAAAGACTATGAATTTGCAAAGGACATCTTAAAAAAATGGGGACTGATTCCCTTTAAGCCAAATCCAGTTCATTTTTCCCCTGCTTACAACATGCTTGATCCTAAGGTCTTGGCTGAGTGGATCTTAGAGGATAAACTTATGGTTAGATTGAACTTGCAGATTCATAAGCTCATATGGGGAGAGTTAAGAGGTGTCTAAGTCAGAAAAAAAAGCAGTAGTTCTTTTAAGTGGAGGAATAGATTCCACTACCACTTTAGCAATAGCAAAAAAGGAAGGATACAGATTATATGCAATGAGTTTTAGGTATGGTCAAAGAAATAGATTTGAGCTGGATGCAGCAAAGAGGATAGCAAAACTATTTGAGGTAAAGAGACATTTAATTATAGATATTGATCTCAGGCTTATTGGAGGCTCTGCACTGACAGACAACATAGATGTGCCAAAAGGAAGAACTGACCAAGAAATAGAGTCTGGAATACCTGTAACCTATGTACCTGCAAGGAATACCATATTTCTATCTTTTGCACTTGGATGGGCAGAGGTGCTGAGGGCTGAAGACATATTCATTGGAGTAAACAGCATAGATTACAGTGGATATCCAGACTGCAGAGAAGAATATATAAGGGCATTTGAGAAAATGGCAAATCTTGCTTTAAAAGAGACAGTAGAAAGAAGAATGAAAATAAGGATAAGGACTCCGCTCATAAAAATGAGAAAGTCCGAGATAATCAAAAAAGGATTGGAGCTTGGGGTAGATTACAGTATGACCATAAGTTGTTATGATCCACTTCCAGATGGAAGGCCGTGTGGACTGTGTGACAGTTGCATACTGAGGAAAAAGGCCTTTCAAGAGCTCAATATGGTTGATCCTGCTTATTCTGGATGATTGTTTTTATATACCTTTATAGTGTAGTAGATCCTGTAAAAGGCAGTGAGATGGGTAGAGATTGCTAAAAACCAGATAGCAAATTCTAACATATTAAACAAGGCACCCAAGGCAAGCGCAATTATCCTTTCTGGTCTTTCCATAAATCCTACATCGCATTTTGGAATAATAAGTTCTGCCTTAGCTCTTATATAACTAATAAGAAATGCACCAGATATTACAAATAAAAGCAGGATAGAGTATGTGATATTGCCTTTTCTTATAAAATAGGCCAAGACCCCACCAAATATCACAAAATCAGAATACCTATCTACGACTGAATCAGTAAAAGCCCCTATTTCTGTAGCCAGATTTCTGGCTCGAGCTACCGCTCCATCTAATATGTCAAAAAGTCCAGCAAAGAGTATTACAATTGATGCGGTTTTCATATATCCTTCAAAAAAAAGAAAAGCTCCAATCAGGTTTATACCAAGTCCTGTAAAGGTTAATATATTTGGAATAATTTTGTTATCTGGAATAAAAGGTTCTAACAGGCTGAATAGGTATTCTATTTTGTCTCCTACAAATTTCCTGAGCATTTCTGACCTCGATTTTTTCCATAGTATGTGATAAATATCCCCAAAAAGCAAGAGAAGGTAAAGAAAAGTGGGCAAAAAGCAGTTTTCAGCTATAAATTATAAGATATGTGATCCTAAGAAATGTAATCCAGAAGCTGGGAAATGTCTGGCTGCACTCAAATGTTCATACAAAGTTATAAAACAGATAGATGGGGTGTTTGAACCTCCTATTGTTCTGCATGATTTATGTATGGGATGCTGGGACTGTATAGATGCGTGTCCTCTTGGTGCAGTTTATATTAAAAGGATAGTTTAGTGATAAAGATAAAAGGACTTACAAAAAAATATGGCTCCAAATATGCATTAAGGAATATAGATTTAGAAGTAAAAAAGGGGGAACTTTTTGCTTACTTAGGACCTAATGGAGCAGGAAAGACTACAACCATTAGAATACTTACAGGTCTTACAAGGCCTACTTCTGGTGATGCATGGCTTAATGGGTTTCACATAGAAAAAGAGAGCATAAATGCCAAAAGACAGTGTGGACTTGTATCTCAGACAATAAACTTAGATAACGAGTTAACTGTTTTTGAGAACCTAAATTTACATGGAATACTATTTCAGATCCCTATTACACAAAGGAAGAAAAAGATATTTGAACTCCTACAGTATATAGGAATGTTGGATATGGCTGACACTCCTGTTGCTAAGCTTTCAGGAGGTATGAAAAGGAGAATTACTATTGCAAGAGCACTTCTTCACTCTCCAAAGATTCTTTTTTTGGATGAGCCAACAGTAGGATTGGATGCTAACATAAGACGCAAGATATGGGCATTGATAAAGAAGATTCAGACAGAGGGAACCACAATCTTTCTCACTACCCACTATATAGAAGAAGCAGAATTTTTAGCAGACAGAGTTGCTTTCTTAGATAATGGAAGAATAGTAGCAATAGATTCGCCTGTTAATCTTATCTCCACCTTAGGTCAGTGGGCAGTAGATACAGTTCGAGGTGACCTTATAGAAACAACATATTTTCAAACGAAAGAAGAGGCAAAGAGATATATTTCTTTTCAAAATGGTTCATTTTCTTTGAGAAGAGTAAACTTGGAGGATGCATTTTTACAGATCACTGGTAAGAGAGTAAGGACATAAGATTAACACAGAAGACAGCCCTAATAATAATAAATAGTTGTAAATTGATGCGTATTGTTTTATTTTATCTGCAAAAAAAAGAGAAAGGAGGAGTAAAGTTGGGCAAAGGAGATAGAAAAACTAAAAAAGGTAAAATTTGGAGAGGAACCTATGGCAAGTATAGAGCAAGAAAAAAGAAAAAGAAGTGATTTAAGCTTTGAACTTGGTCCTATAAGGCCACCAAATGAGGCAAGGAGTCTTCTTTTAAGATTCACGAGAAATTGTCCATGGAATCAGTGTCTTTTTTGTCCTGCTTACAAAAAAAGAAAGTTTTCACTCAGAACTGTAGAAGAGATAAAAAAGGATATTCAAACAGCAAGGGATATCGCAGATGATGTAAAAGAGCTATCATGGAGATTAGGGTATAAGGGAGAAGTAACTGATGAGGTGATAAGTCATATATTCTCACGCCTTCACTATAATGAATGTTACAGAATGGTGGCAGTATGGCTTTATTACGATACTGGAGCCTGTTTTCTCCAAGATGCAGATAATCTTATAATGAAGACAGATGATCTGGTAGAGGCACTTTTGTTTTTAAGAGAGAAATTTCCAGAGATTACCAGAATCACCACTTACTCAAGATCCAGAACAGTAGTTAGAAAGTCGGTTGAATCCTTAAAAAGGATAAGAGAGGCAGGTTTAGATAGGGTGCATATTGGGCTTGAAAGTGGATATGACCCTGTTCTTAAGTTCATGAGAAAAGGTGTGAGTGCAGCACAACATATAGAAGCTGGCAGAAAACTAATAGAAGCAGGAATGGAATTATCTGAGTATGTGATGCCTGGACTTGGGGGACAAAAGTGGTGGAGAGAACATGCTATAGAAACTGCCAAGGTGTTAAATCAAATAAATCCTCATTTTATAAGGCTGAGAAGTCTTAGGATACCAAAGAGGGTTCCACTTTATAAGAAAGTAGAATCAGGTGAGTTTATTCCTCTTTCAGATGACATGGTCGTAGAAGAGATAAAATTATTTATAGAACATCTGGATGGTATAACAAGCACTATAACAAGTGATCATATAATGAATCTTTTGGAAGAGGTAGAGGGGAAACTTCCAGAGGATAAAGAAAAGATGCTAAATGTAATAAAAAAGTATCAACAATTAGACCCGTGTGACAAGCTGATTTACAGGGTAGGAAGAAGAGGTGGAACTTATAGATCCACAGATGATTTAAAAAGAGATCCTCTTACTTATAGGAAGATAAAAAGCTTTATAAAAGAAATAAAAGAAAAACAAGGCCTTGATGCAGTAGAAACTATGATAAAGAATCTGGTAGATCAATATGTCTGAATTTTATCCAATACTTTTAAGACTCAAGGGAAAGCCGGTTCTTGTGATTGGAGGTGGGCATGTAGCGGAGAGAAAAGTCAAATCTCTTTTGAAATATGGGGCGAAGGTATTTTTAGTAAGCAAGGCATTAACATATAAACTACAAGAATTAATCAAACATAAAAAAGTAATATTCTTGGGTCAGGATTTTTGTGAATCCCACTTAGTGGATAAATTTCTTCTCATAGTTGCCACAAATGATCATTTATTAAACAAAAGTATAGCAGAAAAAGGGAGGCAAAAGGGGATATTGGTAAATGTAGTTGATCAGCCTTCTGAGTGTGATTTTATTGTTCCTTCTGTTGTAAAAAAAGGTGATCTGATAATTGCTGTCTCCACTTCTGGAAAAAGTCCGTTTATATCAAGGAAGATAAGAGAAAGATTAGAGTCTATCTTCGGGAATGAACAAAAGATTGTACTGGATATCATGTCAACAGTTAGACAGCTATTAATAAAAGCAGGAGAACAAGATAAAGAAAAGATATATGCGAAATTGTATAATCCAGATATATTAAATAAAATTAAGGCAGAAGATGTAGAAGGTGTTGTAAAAATAATTGTGGAAGCACTATGTTAGGGTCTCTGCTCTTTAAGGTCGCTATTTTCTTCTATGTGTTTGCATCAGCAGGTTTTATTGTATTTACAATAAAGCAGGAAAAAAGGCTTTTTAATATAGGTTTTTTTTTGCTTATTTTAGGATTCTTGGTTCACACAGGATTTCTTATATATGGGTATTGTCTTCTGGGAACAGCACCAGTTTTGGATTTGAGGTCTTCCCTTTCTTTTTTTTCTTGGTGTATTGTTCTTGTGTATATACTGTTTTTTTTTAAATTTAAACTTAGGATCTTGGGCGCTTTTGTTACCCCATTTTCTACTTTTCTTATTCTCATATCTTCTATGTTTCCTATATGTTTTGGACCTGTAAAACCTATCTTTAAAACGGTCTGGCTTACTGTACATGTAGGCACAATATTTATAGGGAATGCTTTATTTGCTATAGCATTTTTGGCTGCTGTCATGTATCTTTTGCAGGACTATTACATAAAAAATAAGAAGTTTAGTTTCCTTTATGAAAGGCTTCCTTCTCTAACCACAATAGACACTATAAATCACTACTCTCTTATATATGGATTCCCTTTTCTTACAGCTGGGATAATAACAGGAGCTATATATGCTCAGATAGCCTTTGGAAAGTATTGGCAGTGGGACCCAAAAGAGGTCTGGTCACTTGTAACCTGGATACTTTATGCTATTCTGATTCATGAAAGGCTTGCAGTAGGATGGAAGGGAAGAAAAGCTGCAATTATGTCTATTTTATGTTTTGTTGTCTTAAGTATTAGCTTTATAGGTACAAGTCTATTTATAGAAGGATATCACAATATAAAGCAGATAGAAAGACTTGGGGCAATAGGATAGTCATGAGGATTTTGAATATAGGAATGAATCATAAAACAGCTCCAGTAGAGTTAAGAGAAAAGTTAACTTCAGATGATATGCTTGATTATTTGATAAAAACTGAGTCAATAAAAGAAGCTTTATGTCTGTGCACTTGCAATAGAATAGAAGCGGTTGTGGTTACAGAGAATGAAGATGATGCAAGAAAGGCTATAATCTCTTATTTTTGTAGGCTGGGGGGGTTAAGTCAAGATAGAATCTTGAATTTTATTTATATCTTTAAAGACTTAGATGCAGTAAGACATATATTCAGGGTGGCATCCAGTCTGGATTCCATGGTTATTGGAGAACCCCAGATTCTAGGGCAGATAAAAGATGCCTATGCAGAAGCAGTTAGCAGAAAAACAACAGGTGTTATACTGAACAGTCTTATGCACAAAGCATTTCACACAGCAAAGAAGGTAAGAACAGAGACAGGGATTTGTGAATCTGCTGTATCTGTAAGCTATGCTGCGATTGAGCTGGCAAAAAAGATATTTGACACTCTTTCAGGCAAAAAAGTGCTTCTTATAGGGGCTGGTGAGATGTCAGAACTTACTGCCCGACATCTCATATCACAGGGGGTAAAAGAAGTTGTTGTTGCCAATAGAACCTTTGAAAAGGCTGTAGAGCTTTCATCTAAGTTTGGTTCTCATCCTATCTCTTTTGATGAGATTCCTATCTATTTAATAGAAGCAGATATTGTGATCACATCTACTGCTTCGCGCCATTACATTATTAAAAGAGAGATGCTTAAAGGCATATCACGAAAAAGAAGAAACAGACCTCTTTTTTTTATAGATATTGCTGTTCCAAGAGATGTAGAGCCAGATGTAAATAAACTGGATAATATCTATCTATATGATATAGATGACCTCAAAAGTGTTGCTGAAATGAATATGAATCAAAGAAGACAGGAAGCAATCAAGGCTGAAAGAATAGTTGAAGAGGAGGTCTTGAAATTTAAAAGATGGCTTGAAACCTTAGACATTGTCCCTGTTATAATTTCTTTAAAAAACAAGACACATTCTATAATTGAAAAAGAGATAAAAAGAAGTGAGTCTAAGCTTAAAGACCTGAGTCCTGAGCAAAAAGAGGCTGTTTTTGTGCTTTGTAGGTCTATAGCTGAAAAGCTTATAAATGATCCTATAATCTTCTTAAAAAGCAAGGTAGGGCGTTCGAGTTTAAATACCTATCTGGATTTTACAAGGAAATTATTTAACTTAGAAGAGCAGGAAAAGGGAGAACTATATGAGGATTCCAGACATAAATTCAACAATAAGTAAGCTGCTGGAACATGTTGATCAGGAAAGGGTGGGCATGGTGGCTTCTCACATAGGAGTTGTTAAGGGATATTCTAAGCATGGTAAGAAGGTAAAAAGTTTGAGGGTTTCTTTTGATAGAGAAAAGATAAAAGAAATTGAGGAAAAGATCAAAGCTGAAAATTCCATAGTAAATGTCCAGATAGATCTGAATGAAGGCGAATTGATGCCTGGAGATTGGATTATGGTAGTAATAATTGCAGGAGAGGTAAGAGAAAAGGTGTTTCCTGCTCTTATGCAAGCAGTTGATATGATAAAAAAGGAAGCCACAAAAAAAGAGGAGATATATAAAGATGGGAATGGTGAATGTAGGTAAAAAACCTGTTATTAAAAGATATGCAGAAGCAATAGGTAAGATAGCTCTTAAACCAGAGACCATAGAAAAGATCAGAAAAAAGGAGATCGAAAAAGGAGATCCGTTTCTTGTGGCAGAGATAGCAGGGATAAATGCAGCAAAACAGACAAGTATTTTGATTCCCTTTTGTCATCAAATTCCCTTGGATTATGTAAAGCTTGCTTTTTTTTTAAAAGAGGATGGCGTAGAAGTAAGATGTGCTGTTTCAGCAGAGGCAAAAACAGGGGTGGAAATGGAGGCAATAGTGGGAGTATCAGTGGCATTAAATGCTATATGGGATATGGTTAAGTACTTAGAAAAAGATGAAAATGGACAATATCCTTATACCAAGATAGAAGATATTCGTGTTTTGATAAAACAAAAAGAGGAGATTTAAGTGAAAAAGTTTTTTTTTATAATAAGTATTGCACTTTTTTTCTTTTGCATTAACGCTTCTGCAAAAGAAATAGGATATATATCTGATCATTTTTTAGTTACCCTGAGAGCAGGACCTGGAACAAATTATAAGATATTAGCCCTTTTAGGCTCCGGAGAACCATTAAAGATAATTTCCAAAAAAAGGAATTGGACCAAGGTAAGGCCTCTTAATCCAAAATATAAAGGGAAAGAGGGGTGGATATTAAACAGATTTATAATGAAAAGAAGGCCTTATAAAAGTTTGGTGGATGAATTAGCCAAAAAAAATGCCCAATTAAAAGAACAGCTCCAAAAGCTGACAAATCAGCTAAATGAAGTTACTGCATCTCACCAAGCTTATCAGGAAATAAAACAAAGATATGAATCTTTAAAAAAAGAATGCTCTGAGGTTTTGAGCTTAAAGAAAAAATATAGCAATAATATAAAGCAGTTGAAAGAAATGAAATCAAAATTAGAAAAGATCAAAAAAGAGAATGAAGAACTTAAAAGATCTCAGGCCCATAGGTGGTTTGCAATGGGAGCATTTGTGCTTTTTTCCGGGATAGTTCTTGGCTTTATATTAGGCCGGCAAAAGAAAAGAAGCTCTATCTATTATAGTTGACATGCAACTATTATGTAGCTAAGCTAAATTAAAAAATAGAGGAAAATAAATCTTATGCCAAGAACAAGAAGAAGAAAAAAAGAAAAGATAATAAATACAGATCATGTAAAAGATGAAGATATATCTGAGGATATATCAAAGAAAAAGGTGAAGTTTGAGGTCTATGGGGAAGAGATGGTAGAAAAGATTGTAAAACAGAGTGGCAACTGTGGCAGAGTTTATCTGCCACCAGATTGGGTGGGAAGAAAAGTAAAAATAATAAGGATAGATTAAGATGATTCAGGGATTAAGAATAAGGAAAATAAATCTTGAAGACGCTAAGGAGTTAGAAAGGATTCAATCTCTTATAACAAAGTCATCTTCTAAAACAGATTTTAAAAAAATAATCAAAGAACAATTAAACAGAGATAAGGATGTAAGCTTAGTAGCTGAAGTAGATGGAAAAGTCGTGGGCTATATGATTAGTTATGTAATATATGCAGGTTTTGGAATAGATAAAAGCGCATGGATTGCTACCTTTGGGATAGACCCCAAATTTATGGGACAGGGCATAGGAAAAAGACTCGCCCACGAGCTATTCACGATTTATAAAAAACTTGGTATCAAAAATATATACACCTCTGTCAAATGGGATTCTGTAGATCTCCTCTCTTTCTTCAAGACCTTAGGTTTTGACAGAAGCGAGTTTATAAACCTCAGAAAAGAACTTCCTTAACCTGCTGCCTTTTTCCTTTGTATTGTTCTTTGCTCCTCTGGAATAGGTGGTGGAACCGGCTCTCCTACCAGTTTTTTAACAGCCTTAAACTTAGGTGGACATGCCTCATAACAAGTTCCACATTTAATACACTTGTCCTGATCTATTACATGAATCTTGTTCTTTTCTCCAGAGATAGCACCTGCTGGACATCTTCTTCTGCATGTCCCACAGGCCTGACATCTTTCAGGATCAATATAATAAGAGGGAACATTAGCAAAAAGTTCTTCTACTTCTTCTTTTGTATATAATTTTTCATAATCTTCTATATCTTCTGGCTTCATAGCCAGTTTATCTCTTTTTGCTACCTTTATATATGGGATCAGCTTGATAATCTTACCCAATTTATCTCTCATCTCATCTCTTGACACCCCTTCAGCTTCACCAATAGGTCCTATTTCTCTTATTTGATTAATAAAGTCAGACACAACCCTTGCAAATCTTATCCCTTCTGCAGAAGACATAAATTCTATCTTCAGCCTATCAGGATTGATGCCAGCATATTCCATAATCTTCTTGCAAAGACAGACCATATTCAAGGCATGATAGTTTCCTTGAGTGGTATAGTTACACTCTCCTAAACGACATCCAGCTATGAAGATTCCATCTGCACCATTATAAAAGGCCTTTAATACAAAGCCCATATCTACTCTTCCACTGCACATCACTCTTATAAGTCTTATGTCTGGGGGATACTGTAGTCTGGAAACTCCAGCTAAATCAGCAGCTCCGTATCCTCACCAGAAACATACAAATCCTAATATCTTAGGACTGAATTTTTTATCTCTACCCATCTCTTTTCTCCTTCTTTTTCTGTTTTCTTAATTTCCACCAGCAGCAGCAATCTTTTTTTCTTCTATAGCCTCATCTCCTACGAGGATAGCATCTATCTCACGTTCTATCTCTTCATCTGTGTAATGTTTAAGCTGTATAGCACCTGTTGGGCATTTTGCATTACACAGTCCATCTCCCTTACAAAGCACAGGATTTACCTTTGCCTTTTTAGCACCTTTCACAGTGTAAAGCTGAATAGCATCATAAGCACATGCCTCAACACATGCGCCACATCCCATGCATTTGGTTTCATCCACTTCTGCAACAGAACCTGAAGCAACAACTACATCTTTGCAAAGGAGAGTAATTACTCTACCTGCTGCTCCATATGCCTGATTTACTACTTCGTTTATATGCTTTGGATAATGGGCTGTTCCACACAGAAAGACACCTTCTGTTGCAAAGTCCACAGGTCTTAACTTTACATGTGCCTCTTTAAAGAATCCATCTTCATTTAAAGGAACCTTATAGAGCAATGAAATCTTTTCAGCATCTTTTGCAGGCACAACAGCCGCCGATAGAACCAAGAGATCAGTATCAATTGCAAGCTCCTGATTTAATATAGGATCTTTAACAGCTACCCTTATAAGTTTTCTTCCACCTTCCTCTATTTCTTGTGCAGTTGGAACATTTTCTGGTGGTTCATATCTGATAAACCTTACTTCTTTATCTGCTGCCTCTCTATAATAATCTTCTTTAAACCCATATGTTCTCATATCTCTGAACAGGATATATATATCCATTTCTGGATTTATCTCTTTTAACTTAAGGGCATTTTTAATAGCATGACTACAGCATACTCTACTACAGTAATTTCTATCCTCATTTCTACATCCCACACATTGAATCATAACAACACTTTGGATGTTGCTGAGTTTGTCATCTCCTTTTGCAATAAGCTCTTCCAATTCTAATTGAGTTAATACATTTTCATTTTCTCCATATAGATATTCTTTTGGCTTATACTCTTCAGCTCCCATAGCAACCACTGCTGCACCATGTTTTATCTCTACAGGGCCTCTATCTGTATTCGCCTTTGTGACAAAGTTACCCACATATCCGCTCACTTCTGTTATCTCTGCCCCTGTATATACATGGATTAGAGGATGCTGGTATACTTTCTGGATCAGATCCTTGAGGTATGCTTGAACATCCAATCCTTCAAGTGTATAGTGAAGTCTTCTTGCAACTCCACCAAGCTCTTTTTCTTTTTCCAAGATATATACCTCATATCCTTGAGTTGCTATAGAAAGAGCACATGTCATTCCAGCTATTCCGCCTCCAATAACAAGCGCTCTTTTGTTTACAGGCAGATCAAATTCTTTCAGAGGCTGTAGAGCTGCTACCCTTGCTATTGCCTTTCTCACAATATCCTTTGCCTTTTGGGTGGCAGCCTCCTTTTCTTGTGAATGCACCCAGGAGCAGTGTTCTCTTATGTTGGTCATCTCCAGCAGATATTGATTCAGCCCTGCCTCTTTTAATGTCTCCATAAAAAGGGGCTCTAATGTCCTGGGACTGCATGCAGCCACCACAACACGATTCAGCTTTTTCTCTTTTATAGTATCAGATATTTCCTTTGCTGAATTAGTGGTGCATGAAAATAGTTGCTCTTGTGCATGAACCACATAAGGAAGTGATTTTACATATTCCACTACTTCTGGCACATTTACTACTCTACCAATATTTGCTCCACAATGGCATACAAATACACCTATTCGTGGCTCTTCGCCTTTTACATCCATCTCTTCAGGATATACCCTCTCTTCCACAAGCTCCCCGCGTCTGTAATTTAACATTTCTCCACATTTTGCACTTGCTCCACTGGCTGCAAAAACAGATTCAGGAATATCTATTGGCCCTTGAAATGCTCCTGTTACAAATATCCCCTTCTTTGTAGTCTCTATAGGAGAGCTTAGATTTGTACAGCAGAATCCATGAGACTCAAGCTCTATGCCAAACTTTTCTGCTATCTCTTTTGCATCCTTTGAAGGTGTAAGACCTACGGACAAGACTACTAAATCAAACTCTTCCTCTTTTACACCTTCATCAGGTGTGGAATATCTGATGGTTACATTATTTGTTTCTGGTATCTCTCTGCCTACAGACACATAACTTCTTACAAACCTGACCTTAGGAAGACTGCTTGCTCTCTGGAAATATCTCTCAAAATCCTTTCCATAAGCACGGATATCATTGTGAAAGACAGTTATATCAAAATCCGGATCATGTTCTTTTGCCAGAAGAACTTGCTTTTGGGTGTAAGTGCAGCATACTGCTGAGCAATAGGTATTTCCTCCTTCCAGGACCTGTCTTGATCCAACACACTGAATCCATGCGATCTTTTTTGGATGCTTACCATCAGATGGTCTTATAATCTCTCCACCGGATGGTCCTGTAGAAGAAAGATATCTTTCAAAATCCAAGCTGGTTATCACATTTTTAAATCTTCCATAGCCAAAATCTCCTCTTTTGCTTGGATCAAATATTTCAAATCCTGATGAAAGGATTATAGCACCTACTTTTACCTCTAACTTCTCTGGCTTCTGAGTAAAATCAATCGCATTATTCTCACATACCATTTCACAGATACGGCATTTTTCTTCCTTTAAGTACAGACAGTTTTCATCAATGTAGCTTATAAGTGGCACTGCTAAGGAAAAGTAAATATGAATAGCCTTACTATAGCATAATCCCTGATTATATGGATCAGGCACCAGCACAGGGCAATATTCCATACAAGTGGTACAACCTGTGCAGTTTTCTTCTATCACATATCTTGGTTTCTTGATAAGTGTTACTTTAAAATCCCCTGCTTCTCCTTCTACCTCTTTGACTTCTGTATAGGTGAGAATCTCTATATTAGGATGACGGTCGGCCTCGACCATCTTGGGAGCAAGGATTCAGGTAGAGCATTCATTGGTAGGAAAGGTCTTATCCAACTGGCCCATCTTTCCACCAATGGATGGGCCTTTTTCTACAAGATATACCTTAAATCCAGACTCTGCCAGATCTAATGCAGCCTGAATTCCACTTATTCCACCTCCAACTATCAGAACATCTCCATAGTTTTCTTGTTTTATTCTTTCAAGTAATATTTCTTTAAGATCTTTTTCTTCCACTTCCTTACACCCCCGTTACATTTGTTAGACTACTTCTCTAAGTAGCTCGGTTATATCCTTTATTTCTAAGGACTCTGCTCTTGGATCTTCTATGGTTTTTTTGCTGTCTTCAAGCATAGTTATACAATATGGGCAACATGTTACTATTACCTCTGCACCTACATCAAGTGCCTGCTGTATCCTGAGATCAGAAAATCTTTCTCCTTTTACTGTCTCCATCCAGACTCTTCCTCCTCCACCACCACAACACAGACTATCTTCTCTGTTATCAGGCATTTCCACAAGCTCGAGTCCCGGAACTTTTTTCAATATCTCTCTTGGTTCATCATATATACCATTATGTCTTCCAAGATAGCATGGATCATGATATGTAACTTTTTTGTTATATTCTTTTGTAATCTTTATTTGCCCTTTTTCTATCAGCTCAAACAAAAACTGGCTCATATGAATGATATCAAAATTTACCATAAAATATTCTGAATACTCATTTTTGAATGTGTGATAACAGTGAGGAGAAGATACAAGCACCCTTTTTACGCCACTATCTATGAATGCCTTTATATTCTCTTTTGCCAGTTGTTTAAACAGCTCTTCATCTCCTGTTTTTCTGATGCTTTCTCCACAGCAGTTCTCTTTTTCTCCTAAGATTCCATATTCCACTCCTGACATATTTAAAAGTTCTGCAGTCGCTTTTGCTACTTTTTTCATTCTTGGATCATAGCATAGATAACATCCTGGAAAATACAAAAGCTCTTTTTCTTCATCAAATTCTGGGACACCAAGTCCTTTTGTCCACTCTGCCCTCTTTTTCCTTTCTTCACTTAAAGGATTTCCTTCTGCTACAAGACTTGCATTTGCGCTTTTTACAGGCTTTACATGCTCAGGAAACACCCCGTACTCTGAACCAATCTTCCTGAGCGAAACAGTAAGATCTATCAATTTAACACCTCTTGGGCATCTATAATGACACCTTCCGCAGGTAGTACACCTCCATATATCTTCTGTTTCTATCTCTGTCATTCCAAAACAGGCCTGTCTCACTATCCTTCTCATGCTAAACTCTATTACTCTATTCCATGGACATAAGGTGTCACATGTACCACACTGATAACAATACTTAAATACATCACCACCACTTAATTTTATTACCTCTACTATTTCTTTATATTCAGCTACATTTTCCATGATCTTTTGCGCTCCTTTTTAAGAGGTTTGCTCTTTCTTTGAAAGCCTGACCATAGTATCTATAACATTATCTACTCCATATCTATCTATTAGAGCTTTAAGTCCTATTTCCAGCTCTTCTTCTCTGGTTTCTTCTTCTACTTCTTCTTCTCTTTCTTCATACTTCAGGGCATCCACTTGGCAAACTTGTACACATAGAGGTTCTTCTAAGGGAGGCTCATTTTCACACATGTCACACTTCAATGGAAGACCAGAATCCGGCTCTTTAAATATGTTTCTTGAAGGACAGTTAACTGCTCTACAGAAAAGACATTCATCATATTCTTTATCCCCAATGATGTACTTGTCTCTTCCCATACATTCTGCCGCTGCATATGGGCCACCATACACAGGCACATAAAGATTTCTTAAAGGATCCCACCATACATAGATCCTTGATCTTGCAGGATTAGCAATGCTATATTTCTGAGTTGCATGAAATGCAGAACAGATAGCCTCACATGCACGGCATCCATTACACTCATCCGGATTGATTATAATCTGTTTAACTATCTTTTTCTTCTTTTCCACGGCTCCCACCTCTTTTTTATTCTTCTTTTAAGATTCCTTTTTCTATAAAGTCCTTAGCAACATAGTCTAACTTCAATTTTTCCAATGTCTCTTTTGTTGGAATACCATCCTTATTCCAACCTCTGTATTCATAGTAACCTTCTAAGATCTGCTGTTCATACTCAGGAAATCTCTTTTTCCAGTGATCTTCTGGTGGTTTTTCATCTTCTTTTTTCAATCCTCTTCTTATATTTACAGCTCTAACTAAGGTTCTATTTCTAGTAGCAATCTCCCACAGGGTATCTTCGTCTATATCTAAGCCTGTGGCAGCAGATATTATCTTCGGCAGGTTATGTATATGATACGGAGGTTTTATTGGGAAAGAGGACAATCCCGCACATATCCCTGTCGCATCATCAATATAGTGCATTATTTCCTGCCATTCCACAAGTTCATACAGAAGTGGAGGAGGTGGATAAAATGGAAATTTGTTATCTCCTCTACCCCAGTCTAATATAAATTGTTTGAATTTCTCTTCCTTGCCTGTAGGAACATGGGGCCAGTCTTTAACAAATTCTTCTTTATAGTTTTCTGGTAGAGGAGCTTGAGGGATTTGACCTTCTATCTGGGTGATATTTCCTTTTTCTCCGGTAGCATACATAAGGAAATAAATTGGATTCAACATACCAAGTTTTATGGTCATCTGTTCATGTTTTTTAGTAGTATTGTGATCAAACTTTTCTGCTCCTCTGCCTATCTCGCGGGCTGCCCAATATACCCCTTTTGCTAAGGCATCTCCAATTCCTTCTCTTTTTACTATCTTATCTAAGAGATAGAAGAATCTTTCTTCATTACTCTTTGGAAAATTCGGCAGATCTTCATCTGTTAATATACCATTTTCATAAAGCTCTACTGCAAATGCCATTACCTGTGGTGTAGTAAAACCATCTAATCCGTATTCCTGAGCAAGACCTGCTATCTTAAAACCAAACTCCAAGCTATCACTCATACTTGCCATTACATAAGTGAGCTTTGAATAGCATTTCATCATATATCTGTGGGTCTTAAGTCCAGGATGCCTTATAATAGCACCACATCTTACAGGACAGTTATAACAGCTTATTAAGCGTTCTATGACATCTCTCTGTGTTTCTGCCCATTCCTTCTCTCTCTCTTCATTCCAAAAATCCTTTCTTCTTACCCTTGCGTGACCCCATGCAAATGCTGTGGTATGCCAGCTTTCATCATATATCCTCATCTCTTGAGGAGAGCCTATATACTGGAGTATAGCAGGAACACCCTTTATAGGGTTTTGCATACGCCATTCTATATATTTCCAGATATCTTGCATCAGCTCCCAAAGCTCTTCTCCTTTTGCTACAGGAAGATCCTTTGTACCACGAACAGCTATTGCCTTCAAATTCTTTGAACCCATAACAGCGCCTAAACCTAATCTGCTGGCACTGTTTCTGCCATGTTCTATAGAAGAAAAATAGACCTGATTTTCTCCAGCCAGGCCTATTGCCATAACTTGTATTTTAGGATCATTAAGCTCTTCTCTTATAAGCATTGCAGTTTCAAGAGCACCTTTTCCTTTTAGATGGCTTGCATCCCTTATCTCTACATTGTCGTTGTTAATAAAGATATAAACCAAATTATCTGCTCTTCCACTTACCACCACTTTATCAAAACCTGCATATTTCAGCTCTGGCCCCCAGAATCCACCCATCATAGAAAAGCCCATAAGTCTGGTTTGAGGAGAATAACTGGTAATAATGGTTCTATTTGCTCCCACTGTCAAAGTTCCATCTAAGAGACCAGACGAAAATATTATTATATTGTTTGGATCAAGAGGATCTATATCAGCCGGAACCCTTTCCCATAAAATCTTTGCATTAGTTCCCAGTCCCCCAAGATAGAGCTCAGTATCCTTGGGGTCAGTCTCAACCTTTTCTATATTACCTCTGCTTAGATCTACCTCTAAATTAAAACCTGTTTCTGCGTATCTCATCGTCTTCCCCTTTTAACAAAGTCTTCTTTAAAAAAGCAGTCACATCATAGCTATAATGTAATTACATGTCAAGAGGAAATACGCCTCATCTGTAATCACAACTAAGCCCTCTATTAAGTGAAAACAGCTTCACAGCAGAAATTTTGGACCTTAAATCATATATAAAAATGATATTTTTTGATTACAGATGAGAAATTCTGGATTTGATCTTCATCAACAATTATGGGATAATTTCACTTTTAGCGAAAAAAGAAGTATTTTTATAGGAATGCTTGGTAATTATTCAATAAATAAGGTTAACTATCTGTGGTGGATATTAATTTTTGTTATTTTCTTTCTTGTATATATTTATATTGGGAGCATAAACAGGCCCTTAAGAAATGCAGAATCAAAGTATGCTGAAATTCCCAGAGAAATGCTGGTCACAGGAGATTGGATAACACCTCATCTTAACTATGTAAACTATTACACCAAACCTCCTCTTACCTTCTGGATCACAGCTTTTGCATATAAAATATTTGGAATACATCCATGGGTCGCCAGGATCACTAATATAAGCTGGGCATTTATTGCATCTTTATTAACGGGCATATTAGCAGCTAATATGTTTGATTCTTTTGCAGGTCCTATTACAAACGCTATATTCCTGCTTACTGCAGAAGTGTATGCTTATTGCTTAGATGCTGGAATAGAGTTTAGCGTGATCTCATGTAATATAGCAGCATTATTATTCTTTTGGCTTTATGATAATTCTTATTATAAAAAAAAACTATATTTAAGACTTTTTTATACCTGTGTAGGGCTTTCTTTCTTAGCAAAAGGAATATTAGGACTTATACTTCCTCTGGTTATTGTATTTGTTTATCTAATATCCTTTAGAGAACTACAAAAGGCAAAATATGTTTTCGATTTTATTGGAATTTTTATCCTGCTAATTTTTACTATCCCGTGGTCAGCAGTAATGACTTTACGACATCCTGATTTTTTAAAGTGTTTCGTTATTAACGAACATATTGGTAGATTGTTAGGTACACTTGATTCTAAAGATTCGCTTTTCCCTACTTCTATTTTTTTAGCCTATGTTATAGGAGAATTTTTTCCATGGATTATATTTACTCCTTTTATATGGGATGTTATTGTAAAATTTTGGAAAAACCATCAATATAAGAAAAAGATTATTTTCTTAATCATTTGGTCTTTAATCCCTCTTTTGTTATTTAGCATAGCAAGATGTAAAGTTGATTTTTATAGCCTGCATATTTATCCTCCTCTTTTTATAATACTATCTGTAGGCATTGAAAAAATGATTACCACAAAACGAGAAACAAGAATAATAAGATGGTGGAAATATTTGTGGCTATATTTAGCAATAATAGCTATTATTGCTTATTTTATACTTACTCTAAAAAGCAAATCAAACTTGATAAGTATGTTAGATATTCCATCCATTAAGCTCGCAAAACAGTTTCTTCTAACCTCTTTTTTATTTAATAGCTTAATGTTCTTTTTGATATTTAAAAATAAAATAAAAGGTTTCTTTTTATTGTTATTTTGCTATATGATAATATTCTTTTTCTTTACAAAAGAAATGTATGTAGCAGCCTATAATAATGATTCTATAAAATTTGCTGCTGATGCATACAATAAATATTCATCTAATAAAACCAACAGCTTGTTATTTTCTGAAGAGCTTCCAGAGTTTGCTCATATTGCTATTTTAAATTTTTATACAAAAAAACCAGCTTATTTTCTTAGAAATAACAAAAATTCTAAATTGCATTTTATACAAAAGGATAGAATGAAAATGTGTTTTGATGAAGATGATTTTTTTAAATTAGTAAAAAAAGGGATAAAAATATATTATATAGGTCATATAAAAAGAACAAAAGAACGATTTAATCGAATGGGAATAAAATATAATATTATTGCAAAAAATGGTAATAAAGCAATCTTTGAGATTAATTAGTTAAAATGCAATACACAGAAAGAATTGACGGAATATCAATAATAATTCCTGCTTTTAATGAAGAGGAAAATATTCCTATCCTCTACGAAAAAATAAAGGATGCTTTAAAAAATAGTTCTTTTATGTGGGAACTAATATTTATTGATGATGGCAGTGAAGACAATACATTTAGTGTGCTGGCACAAATAGCCAAAAAAGATAAAAAAGTAAAAGTGATACGCTTTAGAAAAAACTTTGGAAAAGGTGCCGCATACTCTATAGGGATTAAAAATGCGAGATTTCCAATTATAGTAACTATGGATGCAGACTTGCAAGATGATCCTTCAGAAATAAAAAATCTTATAGAAAAGCTATTAGAAGGATATGAATATGTCTCAGGATGGAAATCTAAAAATATTATCTCAAGGATATTTAACTTTATACTGCGAAAAATCACACGTATTCCTTTGCATGATTTTAATTGTTCTTTTAAGGTATTTTATCGAGATGTTATTCAACCCGAAGAAATATATGGGCAGCTATTTCGTTTCATGCCTGTTATTGCTAATTCCAAAGGGTTTCATGTAACAGAGATTAAAGTAAAAAATTATCCTCGGCTGAAAGGAAAATCTAAATATGGTTTTAAAAAAGTATTTGATGGTTTTTTTGATATACTTACTATATCTTTTTTGTATTTTTATTTAAAAAAACCACTTCATTTATTTGGAATATTTGGGCTTATTCATTTTATTATAGGACTATCTATTGTAATAGGTTTATATTTAAGGAAATTAATGTTTCATTTACCTATAAAAGATTATCCTTTTCTTTTTATTATAGCTATATTCTTAATGATAGCCGCACTTCAATTTATATTTGTTGGTCTTATATCGGAGTTAATGATTTATTTAAAAGGGAGAAATCTTTCATTTTACTATGTAGAAAAATGCATAAATATAGGTATTGAAAGCACAGATATTAAAAACATTTAAAGGGAGTTTGACAGGTCAGTGGAGTTTTAGCCCTTGGTTTTTCTATAAATTAAAACGGGGCAGCTAATCGCCACCCCGTTTTTTAGACTGCATTATTAGAAAATGTGAATGTCACCAGCTACAGGCTCTTTGCCATCAGTAAACTTGGCTATAGTTTTAACAGTAAGTTGAGAAACTGTATTAAAAGCATTATCTGCATCATTATTATCTGCCAATTTTAGCCCATACATCTTTAACATATGGTCATCTGTATCATAGAAGAACAATGCTGCAGTAACACCTGTGGTATGACGGATAAAAGACTTAATAGTCTTTGTTCCACTTGCTGTCTTTAGAATAATTTGATCCTGCTCAGCATCTATAGTCAAAGATTTACCTTTTAACCAGAGATGTGAATTAAGAGCAGCTGCAGTCTTAGAGTTAGCATTTATATTTTTATTTACAATTCCAACATTACCGGTAATAGTACCGATTACTTTCAGGCTACCACCAGAAGTAAACTTGGTATCAACAGTGTTAACTGTTCCAAACTTAGAAGCTGGCACGTTATCATCAGCATCATTTTTCAAATCAATATAAAGACCATCATCTCCTGTGCTAAAGTCTTTAATACTATCTGCTGCATTAAATGGAGAATTAAGTATCACTTTATCTTTTCCATCACCAGTGGTGATTGTATCAGCCCCTTTACCACCATAGATGGTGTCATTTCCATCACCAGTGGTGATTGTATCATCTTGTGTACCACCTAAAACTTTAGTTGTATCCACATCACTTAATCCACTCATATCTATGCTTACTGCCTCAGTAATCTCAGCACTAGCATCTACTATCAAAGTATCTGTTCCTATCTGCAAGTCTCCTTTAACAGTTATATTTGTTGTATTATTTGCATCTTCAGTTACTATCTTAAAGCTATCATCTTTGATTCCACCACTGATATTAGCAGTAAAACTACTTCCTGTAGGTTTAATTATTCCACCTTTTATACCGTCAAGTGTGTTACTCTGCAAATCTACTCCTGCAAGATCAAGAGAATTTCCTACCTTTATGTCTCCTCCATAAGTAATCTTTCCCAATGCCCCTGCTGCATCAATAGTTACATCTTTACCAGTTATGGCACCAAGACCAACATCTCCTCCTGTTCCATTAACGTCAATTGTTACATTACCCGCTGTAGTTGCTCCATTAAGAGCATTTATTGCTCCAATATTTACTTTTCCGAGCACCTCAGATGCATCTATTGTAATATCTGTGCCTTTGGTATTAATATTTCCAATATTAAGAGAAACACCACCTGTTGCATCATCTCCTGCAAGACCTGATGCAGTTATTTCTATACCGTAATCTGCAAGTGTATTTGAACCAAGATTTCCCAAATCTACTGAACCTGAACCGCTAACGGTGACAGAATGGATTTTTGCCAAATCAGGAAGTGATATTACATTTCCATCTCCTTCTATTGATGCTGTAAGTTCTTGCAATCCAGAAAGATCGGGCTTAACATCATCTCCTCCCATAAGATTGGCATTAGCATCATCTCCCCTAAGGTCCAAATCAGCATTTGCAGTAGCATTAAGTGTAACAACCTTAGGCGCATTTATTTGCAATGCTGAATCATGGGCTACCTTTGATATTATTACTGATGTGGCATCCCCTGCAGTGATTGTTGCAGCTTTACCGGTTACACCTAACTGTCCATCTGCAGAAATGGTAATGCTTT
>Ga0256842_1000888_pt1 | contig 25769 bp, 24 predicted proteins | sample 4559240metaG_FD_185973 | JGI IMG/M metagenome (GOLD analysis project Ga0256842, IMG submission 185973) | Hydrothermal vent microbial communities from Guaymas Basin, Mexico - 4559-240 | ecosystem: Environmental > Aquatic > Marine > Hydrothermal vents | place: Mexico: Guaymas Basin | collected... | reverse complement strand
AAGTACCAAAAGAAATAGAAAAAAATAATTTACAACAAAATATTTTAGAAAAAATAAATTCTCAAAAAATAAATTTAAAAAAATTTTATGAATTAAAAAATAATTTTTGAGATACTGTAAAATTTTCTAAACCAGTAAAAATAAAAATTCCAGTAATAAATGAAAAATCAAAATTAAAATATTTTGATGAAGAAGATAATGAATGGAAAAATTTATGAACTTGATGAACTTTAATCGAAGAAAATTGAGAAAAATTTTTGGAGGTTGAAATTGAAGAATTACAGTAAGAAGAGATTTTAAGCCTGTCCCTACATAAAAAAATAAAATATAAAAATATAGAAAAATTAATTAAATTTGATTTAAATTTATATTTAATTATATATAAAATATATTTCCCATTTTTATTAAAATAACTATTTAATTAATGTTTTATTTAGAAGTTTTGTCGTTGGCATTGTTATTATCTTTTTTATTTGCATTATGAGGCGTTTGATTTGCTGTTGTTTTTGTGCCTGTTTTAAATATGTTATGAATTGATTTAAATTTAGCTAAAGCTGTTTGATTGTTTACAAATAGTATATCTACATGAATTTCTTCTTTTATGAATTTTAAAAGAGGTGTATTAGATTATAAATTTTGAATTTTATTGTGATTATATTCTATAGTTTGAACTATTGTTTGAAGTTATTTTTCTAAATTTATTGATCCTAAAATAATAAAAATATTATTTGTTGTTTTATTGTTATTTGCATTATTTATGATGTTTTATAAAAAATCATTAAAAAAAGAAGCTAAATCTAGTAAAAATAATGATTTTAATTATAAAATTTGAATTTGATGATTTATTATTTGAATTTTAAGTTGAATGTTATGAATTTGATGATGAATGTTTCTTATTCCTTTCTTGGTATTTTTTTGATATGACTATAAATTTATTACTACAAATATTAGTTTAGTAATATTTCTTTCAACTCTTAGTTGATTTTTTACATATATGACTTTTATAGATATTGATTATGGTTTGTTGTGAGTTAGTAGTATTTGAGCTTTATTGTGATGATATTTATGAAATTGGGTAATGTATTACAAGCTTGATAAAGAAAAAATAAAATATATATTAGCAATATTAATTTTAATTGTTGCTGCAAAGCTTATATTAGGATTAATATAATTTTAAAAATTAATTAAAATAAAATGAAAAAAATTATCGTAAAAGAGATATACCCTGTATATCAAATGGAAATTAAAAAAACTGATTTTACAAAATCTATATGAGATATTGTAGATCATTTTTTACAAAAAGTAGAGGAAGATCCTATTGCTGAACTTATTTGAATATTTGAACATTATACACATACTAAAAAGTTAAATTGACCAATGGTTGAAGGTGTGGTTGATGCAAAAATGATTGTATTTTGTTTTGGTTCAAAAATTGCTTCTATACCTTCGTTAGCTTTAAAACCTAGATCATTTAGTATTATAGAAACAGAAGATAAGTTTATTATAGAATTTATGGAGGCCCCTTCAGATGAGGCAGTTAAAAAAATGACAAATTGGACAAAAGAATTGTTAAAATAATTATTTATTTTTGATAATAAGTTTTTTGTTAGATAAATTAGAGAAATAAAAGAAATAAAGTAGTTATTTACTATTTTATTTTTTATATTAGATAAGTTTTATATAAATTTATCGTAAAAAATAATTAGTTGATAATTGATATGTTTTTTATAATATTAAAATCATAATTTATGACTATATTATAGATATAATAATGAAAAAAATTGTTTTGTTTGTTTTAAGTTTATTTTTATTTTGAATTTCATTTTCTTTTTCTTTTTGAAATAATGATGATAATATAAATAAAAAAATATTTAGTAGTAATTTTAAAAATAGACAAGAGGTAGTTCAAAAATTTTGTAAAGAAATATTTTCTTATCAAAAAAAAACAGATAATTTGAATTTTATAAATGCTAAAAATAGCATTTTTCTTAAAGTTTTATGTAATACAACATGAATATATACAGATACTTTATTTAAAGAAAAAATTGAAATACCAGCTCATACATCTAAATATTATAAAAAACTTAAGAAAGATGCTGGAAAGGATAGTTTAATAAGTTTTTGATTGTTTTGAAAGTGTAAAAATAATGATGGGATAGTTGTTGATAAATCTTGATTAAATAATGTAAATTTTGTATGTGTTGCAAATGATATTTGGAATAAATTAGCCTCAGACGAGATAAATTTATGATCTTATATTGTTTATTGATGATTTAATGATGAGGATTGATTAAAAAAATGGGAAAAAGATTTTTTTTATTGAGCTAAAAGTAAAAATGGAAAAATGATATGTTCTGATTGATATTTTAAAAAACATAATGATGATAATGAATGTGAACATACAGAAACTTATAATATGTTAAAATCTACACAATGAGATTTGAGAAATATTTTACATAATCTTAATTTTTTTCCTCGTGATATGGAAACTGTTGAAGATATTGAAAAAAAAATAATTTGAACAGAGTGTAATGGTAATTGTGATTTTGCTCTTATGACTTTAAGAGATTCTATATATAATGAATTATATTTTTATGTTTATTTTCTTTCATTTTATTGACAAATAGTAAAAGATAATACATCTAGTTTACAATTAAAAAAAGTATGAAATAGTGTAAAATATGTAAATTTAAATACTTCAAAAGAATTTATACAAGCAAAAAGAAGTATTATAACTGCAAGATTAAGTTTAAGAAAAAGTTTTGATTTATTGAAAAATATTTATTGGACTTATCCAATACATGTATGATTATTAGCTATTATAGAAGATTTTAAAAAGTTAAGAGATACTTTAGCTAAAATATATACTCCTATAGATCAGTTAAGATATAAATTACAAAATGTTCAAGATTTATCTAAACATTAATTTTGTTGAATATAGTTTATAAATCATTATTTATATTATTTATTTGAAATAAAAAAAATATGAAAAAACAATTTTTGCTTACTTTATGAATAGTTTTAATAGTTAATTGATTAATTTGATTATGATTTTATTTGTTTAATAATAATTTTACTGTTCTTTATTATTGATGAAATGTAAGTTCTACTTGATGAATTGCTTTAAATAAAAAAGAAACTGTAATTACACAACATATTACTAAAATTTATAATATTACAAATTTACAATCACAAGTTATAGATACAGTTAAGAAAGTTTGAAGTTCTGTTGTAAGTATTGTTATTTCAAAAGATTTGAATGTATATTATTATTCAGATCCTTTTTCTTTAAAACCATTTGTAGAAAAAGAAAAAAGAAAAATATGATGAGGTTCAGGTATTATTGTTTCAAAAAAAGGTTATATTTTAACAAATAAACATGTAGTAGCAGATTTGGACGCAGATTATTCAGTTGTTACCAAAAAGTGAAATATTTATAAAGTTGATAAAATATGGACTGATCCTATTTTAGACCTTGCTATAATTCATGTTGTAAATAAAGATGGAACTGAAACTTATGATTTAGAACCTGCAAAACTTATAAATTTTAATGCAGATATTAAAGTAGGTGAGTTTGTTTTAGCTATTTGAAATCCATTTGCAGAATATAGTAATTCCGTAAGTTTTGGTATATTATCAGCAAAATGAAGAAAACTTGAAAATAATAATTGATCACTTTATATTTGACTTTATCAAACAGATACAGCTATAAATCCTTGAAATAGTTGATGACCACTTATAGATATTGATTGACAAGTTATAGGTGTAAATACTGCTATTTCTGCACAATGATGGGGAATATGATTTTCTATTCCAGTTAATAAAAGTTTTGTGGATTCTATGTTGAAAAGTATTCAAAGAAATTGAGTTATAAAAAGACCTTTACTTTGAGTTTGAGTAATTCAATTAGATAAAACTATAGCAAAACAGTATAAATTAGATAGATATAATTGAGTATTTGTTCAAAAAGTTGTAAAAAATTCACCTGCATATATTTGATGAATAAAGAAATGAGATATTATCTTGGAAGTTGATGGTGTCAAATTATCACAAGATAAACCCTTAATTTATACTATATTTACACATAATATTTGAGATAAAATAGAATTATTGATTGATAGGAAATGAAAAGTATTTAAAAAGAAGTTTACTTTATTTGAATTTTAAAAATATATGAAAAAAATATTAAATTTAATTTTTAAGTGATTTATTGTATTTTTTATTATTTTAACATTGGTATTTGCTTATTTGTGAATTTTTCATAAAGATATAATTTTGCAATTATTAGATTATATAAAAAATATAGTTAATATTTTATGATATTGGAATTATCTTATAATTTTATTGTTTGCATTTATTGAATCTTTTCCACTTATTTGAATTTCTATTCCATGACAATTAGTTCTAATTACTGTTGCTTGATTTTTATGATTTGATAATATGTGGTTATCTTGATTGTTTGCATCAGTTTGAGCAATATTATGAAATTATACTTGATATTTGATGTGAGTTGAATATTGAGATAATTTTTTTAAAAAATATTGAATATGGATATGAGTAGGTGAAACTGATATTAAATATATAAAAAAATGAATGGATAAACAATGATGGTTATGGATTGTTTTTTGAAAATTTCATAATTTATTAAGGGCTTTTGTTCCATTTATAGCAGGAACTTCAAAAATGAATAATTTTTCTTTTGCTATTTTTAATATTATTTGATCTATATTTCGGGCTTGATCAATGGTAGTATTATGAGTATTTTTTGTTGAAAATGCAGAAGTTATACTTTCAAATATAGGTAAGATATTTATATTTATTGTAATAGGATTTTGAATATATATTTATTTTTATAAAAAGGATGAATTTTCCAAATATTGGAAAGAAAAAAATATTGAAATGGAAAATATTATGAAATTAAAAAAATAAGTTTTTATTATTCATTTATTAGAAAAATTATTATCTAAATAATAGATATTGAAAATATTAAATAATTAGTTTAATTTTAATTTAAAATGAGATTTTTTTTTGAAAATTTATATAATAAAAAGCTTTCTTGAAAAAATACTATTTTTCTTTATATTAAATTAAATTTTTATACTTTTTTTGTTGTAAATGTCTGAAATTAAAAAACAATATGGTCAAGAAAATGAAAATATAATATTTCAAGATATAGAAGAGGATATGAAACAATCATATATTGATTATGCTATGTCTGTTATAGTTTCAAGAGCTTTACCAGATGTAAGAGATGGTATGAAGCCTGTTCAAAGAAGAATTTTGTATGCTATGTATGATATAAAATTAAATCATACTGCAAAATATAAAAAATCTGCAGCTGTAGTGTGAGAGGTTCTTTGAAAATATCATCCACATGGTGATAGCTCAGTATATGGTGCTATGGTAAGAATGGCTCAAGATTTTTCTTTAAGATATCCACTTATTGATGGTCAAGGTAATTTTGGTTCTATAGATGGAGATTCTGCTGCTGCTATGAGATATACAGAAGCAAGGCTTACAAAAATAGCTGAAGAAATTTTACAAGATTTAGAAAAAGATACTGTAGATTGGGCTGATAATTATGATAGTTCTAGGAAAGAACCTATGTTTTTACCTACAAAAGTTCCTGCATTGCTTTGTAATGGGACTATGGGTATCGCAGTAGGTATGGCTACAAACATGCCTCCTCATAATTTAACTGAAATTATAAATGCACTTGTTGCTTGTGTTAAAAATCCAGATATAACACACGAAGAGATAATGGAATATATTTCTTGACCAGATTTTCCTACAGGTTGAATAATTTTTGATAAACAAAAGATAAATGAAATATATAAAACTTGAAGAGGTTCTATTATAGTTAGATGAAAAGCTCATATAGAAAATGAAAATTGAAATAAAATTATTATAGATGAGTTGCCATATCAAGTAAATAAATCAATTTTAGTATCAAGAATTTGAGAATTGGCAGGTGAGTGAAAATTCCAATGAGCAAAAAATATTATAGATGAATCAAATAAATGAAAAATAAGAATTTCTATTGAGTTAAAACCTTGAGTAGATCCACAAACTTTGCTTATAAAATTGTTTAAACTTACTGATTTACAAACAACTTTTCCAGTAAATAATATTGTTTTGATAGAAAATGGTATGCAACCAAATTTGCTTTGAATGAAGGATCTTTTACAAGAATTTATAACTTTTAGGCAAACTGTAGTTTATAGAAGAAGTATGTATCTTTTGAATAAAGCAAAAGCCAGATTACATATTCTTGAATGATTACAAAAAGCAATAGATATTTTAGATGAAGTGATTGCTTTAATTAGATGAAGTAAAACTAGAGAAGAAGCTAAGTTATGATTGATAAATAATTTTGAATTTTCAGAACAACAAGCTGAATATATTCTTATGTTAAGATTACAAACATTAGTTTGATTAGAAATTGAAAAGATTTTGAATGAAATTGATGAAAAGAAACTTGCAATAGATTATTTAACTGGTCTTGTTACTGATAAAGAAAAATTAAATGTTGTAGTAATAGATGAATTAGAATATATTAAAAAAGAGTATTGAGATAAAAGAAAAACAGAATTATCAGATGATATGTCTATTTATAATCTTGATAAAGCTATGAGAGATTTGAAAAAAAATGAAGATTTCTTAAAAGAAGATGTTTTACTTTGGAGAAGTGTAGATGATAATGTAAGAGTTATTTATCAAACAAGAATTACATCTTTACCTGCTGATACTTATAAAGTTTATAATACAAATAATCAAAATAAAATATTTGTAGTAACTGAAAATGGTGATTTTATCAATCCAAGAATTAAGGATTTACCTTCTACAAATATTAAATGACCAGTTATTAATTGGAAAGATTTGTGAATTAAAGATAAAATAGTTTTCTTAGATATTTCAGATGAAATTTGACAATATTTATTGATAGTTACAAATAAAAATACTATAAAGAAAATAGATAAAGATGTTTTGTATAAACTTAGAAAATGATGAAATATTATGAAATTACAGCCTTGAGAAAAAGTAATGAAAGTAATTTCTGTAAATGATAAAGAACAAATATGATTAATTACAAAGAAATGATTGTGAGTAATTATGTGAGCTGATGAAATAAGGTCTATGGGTAGAGCTGCTTGAGGTATTACAGCTATGATGCTTGAAGATGGAGATGAAATAGTAGATATGTTTAATTATTATTGAAATTTGTATTTGGCTATGTTTTCTGATAAATGAAATGCAAAAGCTATACTTACAGAAGATTTAAAAATAAGAAAAAAATGAAGGTGAAGACCAGGTGATATTTATACATTATTAGATAAATGAGAAAATATTATTGGTTGATTAAATTTGGATGAATGAGATATAAAAATATTATTAGCTGATGGACAAATAAGAACATTTGATGTAGATAAAGTTCCACTTCTTGCACTAAATAAAAAAATGAAAAAAGTAGTTTGATGAAAGATTAAAAGAATATTAATTTAGATTAGGTCAAATTGACTTAGTCTTTTTTAAATTTGCTAAACTAAAAAATGAAAAAAAGGTATAAAACAGAAGAAAAACAAACATTATTTTGATTTGAAGACGATTTCGAAACTACTCAAAATAGCTTATTTTTGAAAAACATTATCGAAGATAGAGGAAGTAAGTATTCTGCTACTTTTTTTAAGATTATTGATATTAAACAGGTTAAAGAGAAATTTAAGGAATTACAAAAATATAAATTTTATAAAAAAGCCACACATAATACTTATGCTTATAGAATAAAAATGAAAGATTGAAGTATTTTAGAATGAAAAAATGATGATGGAGAGTTATGATGATGAAATTGTATTCTTACAGTTATGAAAAAAGAAAAAATAGTTAATGCTATGATAGTTATTACAAGATATTATGGATGAGTACATTTGAATAATGATAGATTTAAACATATTTTGGATGGAACAAAACATATTATATTTAACTTGAAAAAATAATAAAATAATTTATATAGTCTTTGTATAAAATTTTATATATTTAATATAATTATTATGAATGAAATTATGAATTATTTTTTAGACCCTATTACAAAACATTATGTTGATTTTGATGGGAAGGCTACAAGAAAGCAATTTTGGATGTTTACATTTATTAGTATTATAATACAAATATTTATTATAATATTTGTAACAAAGTTATGATTAGATTTTTTATGATCTATTTATTGATTGTTAGTGTTTTTACCAAGTTTAGCTATTACAATAAGAAGATTACATGATATAAATAAATCATGATGGTGGGTGTTAATATCTTTTATACCATTTATTTGAATTATATGGTTAATTGTTCTTTTAGCTTCTTCCGGTAAGGTAGAACTTGAAAATACTAAATCAGAAGAAAATAATATAAAAAATTTATAATATTAATTAAATTAGCTTAATTGCTAGTTTTTTTTATTTGAAAAATATATTATATTATTTATATATAAATCATTTATTTAACTAATTACTAATTTTAAATGCAATATTGAAATAATATACAATCTAGGTTTAATGAAATAATTAATATTTTAAAAAATAATTTTATGAGTTATTTATTACTAAATTTAGGTTTAGTGTGAATTTGGTTGGTTATATTTTTTTTGTTTTGATGATTATCAATTTTTATAGCATTTTTTGTTCTTTGATTAAATTATCATAATTTAATATTATCTGATTTAAATTTCTCTGTTAATATATTTTTACTTATAATATTTTATTGTTTATTTTTTGCTTTATTATTTTGGATTTTGAAAGCTACAATATTTATTTGAAATTTTTATCTTACAAAATATATAGATAAGTGAGAAAAAATTGAATTATCTAGTTTATATATTTTATCTTATAAAAAATTATATAATAGAGCACTTGTAGATTTATGGTATTTTATAATTTATTTATGATTATTTATTTTAATTTGATTGTTAATTATTATTTGATCTTATTTAATACATACTAATATGGCTTTATTATGGTTATTTGTTTTAATTTCTATAATTTTAATTTTATATTTATTTATTTATATAAGTGTAAAATATTATTTTGCTGATTATTATTGTTTTGATAAAGAAAAATTTGATTTTAAAACTTTTCAAGAATCAACAAATTTTACTGATAAAAATAAATTAGAAATATTTTGAAATATATTATTAATTATGGCAATTACTTATGTAATTAGTTCTATTTTATGATTATTATGAAATTGATTATATAATTTAAATAATATGCCATCTTCATATAATATTTCTGTTATATTATGATCACTTTTTAGTTTTTGATTTATAATTTTTGTAATTTTAAAGTATGTATTAAATTTGTTAGCTTGATTATTTTGATTTATTTATATGTATATTTATTATAAGTTTTTGAATTGAGAAAATAATAAAGAAAAAATTACTAAAATCACAAAAGAGGAATTAGATGTAAAAGATTTATAAAAATTAAGAATATTATGTCTGATTTAAAAAAATGGTTAAGAACTACAGATAGATATGTAAATATTTTGAAAGAAAAGTGAATTGAAACAAAAAAGGATTTTTTCTATTATTTTCCAAAAGATTATGAAGATAGGACAAGTATAAAAAATATTTGAGAGCTTACAGAATGAATAAAATCTGTAATAAAAGCTACTATAGTTGAAAAAAATGTGATAAATACTCAAAAATGAAAAAAATTAATAGAATTTAAACTTGAAGATGAAAATCAAAATATAGCTTATGCTAGTTTTATGAATAATGCTTTTGTTTTAAGGCAATTAAAAAAATGAAATACAATTTTAATTTCTTGAAAGCCTAAATTTTCTTATAATAAATGGGTATTTTGGTTTCCAGAAATTTTGTCTGATAATTTTAATGGTGATTTATCTTCTACAAATTTAGTTTGAAATATAGTTCCTATTTATTCAGATTTTTTATGAATAAAGGGTAGTTGGTTCCAAACTAAAATTGCTCAGAAAATATGAGAAGTTAAAGAAGTATTAGATGAGATTTTACCTAAATATTTATTGAAAAAATATAATTTATTAGATATTTATAAATCTATAAAAAATATTCATTTCCCAGAAAGTTCTAATTTATTACAAAAAGCTAAATATAGATTTAATTTTGAAAAATTATTAATTTGGCAGATAATTAGTAATTATAATTTTGCTTTACAGAAAAAATGAGAGCCTACAGATCCAGATCGGAATATAATAAAATTTTTTCTTACAAAACTACCTTTTGAACTTACAAATGCACAAAAGAAAGCTATTAAAAAAATAATAGATGATATTCATAGTTGAAAAATTATGGCAAGATTGTTGCAATGAGATGTTTGAAGTTGAAAAACTATTGTAAGTATTATTATTTCTTATTATATTATAAAAAAATTTCACAAGCAGATCGCATTTTTGGCACCTACAGAAGTTTTAGCACAACAGCATATTTTAAATTTTTCTAAATTATTTTTACCTTTATGAATAAAAATTGCTTTACTTACAGGATCTATAAAACCTAAAGAAAAAGATTTAATAAAACAACAAGTACAAAATGGAGAAATTAGCTTAGTTTTATGAACTCATGCTGTTATACAAGATGATGTAATTTTTAAAGATTTATGATTGATAATTATAGATGAACAACATAAATTTTGAGTAAATCAAAGAGCAAAATTATCTGCTCAATGAAACCCTCATATGTTGCAAATGACTGCTACACCTATTCCAAGATCTTTAGCATTATCTTATTTTTGAGAATTTGAAAATACCGTAATAGATGAATTACCTCCAGGTAGAAAACCAATTTATACAAAGGTAATTTCAGAAACAGAATATGAAAAATTAACTCAATTTTTAGTAAATAAAATTCAACAATGACAACAAATATATATTGTAACACCACTAATTGAAGAAAGTGAAAAAGTTGAATGAGTTGATTCTGCTTTTGAAGAATATGAAAAAGTGAAAGAATTATTGCCTAAAAATATCAAAGTAGGGCTTATGCATGGTAAATTAAAACAAGATGAAAAAGATAAAGTAATGAAAGATTTTAAAGAAGGGAAAACACAAATTTTAGTTTCTACAACTGTGATAGAAGTATGAGTAGATGTTTCTCAAGCAACTATTATGATAATTAAAAATTCTGAAAGATTTGGATTGTCTTCTTTACATCAATTAAGATGAAGAGTATGAAGATGAAGTGAAAAATCTTATTGTTTTTTGGTAACTAAATCAAAATCTTGAGAATCTTATAGAAGATTAAAATATATGGAAGAATTTTCTGATTGATTTAAACTTGCTGAGATAGATTTGAAACTTAGGTGAGCATGAACTATTTTATGAACTCAACAATCATGACAAATGGATCTGCCTGAAGAAGCTTTGAAAGATTTAAAACTTATCGAAGCTACAAGAAGTGAGGCAAAATATATTTTAGAAAATTGAATTTTAAGTAAAAATAGTGAGTTAAATACATTAGTTAATAACAAGCTAAAAGTTAAAAATATTATATCTTAGAAAATTTGACAAAAAAAAATATATGTTTATCATAATTTAGTATATTTATTTAATAAAGTAATTTAATATGATTTTACAAAGACAGTTTTCATTATGGAAATGATTTGGTATATTGTTATGAGTTTCTATAATAATTATGTTGTGAAGTGTTTTATTTTTCAAATGGAGAACTTGAATTAATCAACAAACAGTTAATCAAATATCTGTAAATATATCTCAAGTTCAAACTAAAATACAAGATATTAAAAATAAAAAGATTTTAAAAAAACTTGAGATGGCAAGTGTTGTTAAAAATACTATGAATAATACAAATTATGTTTCACTTTATAAATATTTAAATAAACTAAAAAATCAGTTAACAAGAGATTTAACTAAAACAGTTTGATATAAGAAATTTACATTATCTGTTAGAAAGTGAGAAGTTAATATTTCTACTCAAGTTCATAATTATCAGGATTTGTATGATAATAATAATTGAATATTTAATGTTTTGAGAAAAAAACCATTTATAACAAATATTTCAGTTAATAGTTATAAATCTCAAAATAATGCTATATATTTTGATTTAAGATTAAAAACAAAATAAAAAATTTATTTAAATTGTAAAAAATATAAAAATGGAAAAAAATGTATCTTGGAAACAAAAAATAAAATATGCACAAATAGTTGTGATTGTATTATCTATAGTTGTTTATAATTTGTTTTTTTATGTTAAAGATGTTTATGCACAATATCAAACTACAGTTAATAAAATAGATTCTATGAAAGCAAAACAATTAAAAGTTAAAGATGATTTAGCAAAGATTAGCAATAAATTAGATAATTTAAAAGATATTTATAAAAATAAAGAACAATTTGTTAAATCATATAATAATTGTTATAGTAAATATAAAAATAGAATTTATTCTATAGGTACTTGAAATTGAATATCTTTTAGAAATTGTATAAATAAAGAATATGAAAAGGATTATATTTTAAAAATGACAGATGTAGATTTAGAAGAAATATGAATATCTTTTGGAATTTATAAAGATACTGCTACAAAAATGTCGTTTGATCAATCATTATTCTTAGCATCTTTAGATAAAAACATATTTTCTTGAAAATTAAAACAAGAAGTGCCTATTTTATCATTTTGACAACCAACACTTTTAAATAAAAAATTATGATTATATAAAGTAAGTTTTTCTTTTACAGTTAAAAAGAATTTTATATGATTTATAAATTTATTTAAGTTATTACAAAATAAAATATTTTTAAAGAATACTTTATATTATACTGTAGATAGTATTTCTACATTTGATATTATGAGTAATGATTTACAAGATATAAGTGTTCAATGAAGTTTTTACTTTTCAAAATAGATATTAAAAATGTTTAGTTGAAGTTTTAGATTAAAAGATAAAATTTTCTTTCTGAAAGAGCTTGCTTATCTTTTGTGATGATGAGTTAGTATTCCTGTAACTTTGGAAACTATCAAGAATAATACTGAAAATAGTAAAATTAAATATATTTGTGAGCAGATTTTTTCTATGATAAAAAGGTGAGAAACATTATCTAGAAGTCTTACAGTTTTGGATAAATATTTTACTGAATGAGATGTGAAAATAATAGCATCTGGTGAATGAATTTGAGAATTGCCTAAAGTTCTTAAACAGCTTGCCGATGAATATGAAAATTTGTATATGATTAGAACAAAATATATTACTGCTATGATATATCCTACTATTCTTATTTTGATAATAGTTTTAGCATTAGTTATTATTTTTAAGTTAATTTTACCTGGATTTATGAATATTATTTCATCTTTTCCAAATGCTAGTTTACCAGAAAGTACACAATTACTTGTTCATGTAAATAATTTAGTTCAAAATAGTTGATGAAGTATATTAATTTGGTTTGTTATACTTTTAGTTATTTTATGATTATTTTTATCTACAGAAGAGGGTACAAAATTTTTGAGTAAGATACTTATCAAAATACCAATGATATGATCTATATTTAGACTTTATTATATAGTGTATTTTTTAAGATATTTTTCATTACTTATTTATTCTGGATTACCTATTACGAAGGTATTTATTCATCTTAAATGAGTTATGAAAAATCCTTTTTATAAAGAGTTATGTGATGATATTATTATAAATTTAAATAAATGAGAGAGTTTTATTCCTGTTATGAAAAAATATACTTATATTATACCTTCTGATGTAGTTGTTTTGCTAAAAGTGTGAGAAGAAACTGCAAATTTGGAAGATTCTGCTAGAAATGCAATTTGATTATATGAAGAAGAATTTAATAAAATAGTAGATAATTTATCAAAAGTTATAGAACCTATTCTTATAGTTTTTATTTGATTGATAGTTTGATTCCTAGCTATATCAATATTTTCTGTATTGATATCTGTTTTAGATTCTTTACAGGTATGATAAATGAAAAAAGCATTTACACTTATAGAATTAGTTATAGTAATTATTATTATTTGAATTTTATTTTTAGCTTTTGGTTATATTAGTTGGGATTATATTTCAAAATTAAATATACAAAATGATAGAGAAACTGTAGAAAATAGTTTTTCTTATATTCAATCTTCTACTTTATCTCAACCAAATTTTGGTAAATATAATAATATAAAAGATGTTTGAGTAAAATTAATTACAAATAAAGATTTTACAATGTATATATGATTTACTTGATGATTAAATTCTACTCCTTTATGATTACAAACTAATGTCTTACATATTTCAAAGATATGAACATGATTTTATGTTTATAGTTGAACAGATTTAATTGATACTTTTTCTGGAGCTGCTTACTTTGTTTATAAACCTTATATTATCGGAGCTACTTTAATAAGGCAAAAAGATAGTTCAGATTGGACTATATATACTTGAAATAAGACAATACAATTTTATATTAGAAATAGATCAAATTCATTGAAAAAATGTTTTAAAATAGATTTATTATCTTGAAGATTATTTAATATTTTATGTAAATAAATTATGAAAGTTTTTTTAAAAAAATGATTTACTATTATAGAAACTATCATAGCAATTATTATTTTTTGATCATGAATTTTGGTTTTATTAATTGTCTTAAATAAAAATATTTTACTTTCAAAAAAAGTTTATCTTACAACTCACGCAACTTTACTTGCAAAACAAGGGATGGAAATAATTTATAATGTAAGAGACTCAAATAATATAAAATTTCAAAATTGGAATTATTTAACTTGAGTAGGTTCAACTAAAGAATATTTTTGAATATGAAAATCATATTTAGTATGGACAGAATTAACTTGATTTAAAAATAGAATGGAGGAAATATCAAATCCAAATTTTTTAACTACAAGGTTGTATATTAAAACTTGAGATTTTTTGAATGCTCCTTGAGAAACAGTTTATAGTTGATTTTATTATAATTATAGCACTTGAGAAAAAACTCCTTTTTCAAGATATGTTAGTTTTACTTGAGCATATTTATCTTGAGAATGAATTATGACAAAAAATATTTATAAAGTTATATCTATAGTTAAATATCAACATGGTTCTATTACTTGAAATATAATTTTAGATTGATTTATATCGAATTGGAAATAATAATTTTAGATTATTTATTATAAAAAATGAATTTTAAAAAATGATTTACACTTGTTGAGATTATAATAGTAGTTATTATTTCTGCTATTTTGTTTGTGCTTCTTTCAAAAGTATATATTACTGCATCTCAACTTTATATTTATCAATCAGATAATAAAAAAATTTCAAAAGATTTATTGTTTTTTAATCAAAATTTGCAAAATTTAGCTGATTCTTCAGAAATAGATTATTCAAAATATACAAATTTAGATAATAATTTATGATATACTTGAAATCTTTATTTAAAATGAAATGATTATAATTATAAATTGTTTCAACAATCTTGAGCAATATATTTACAAAAATATAAAACTTGATTTTCTGTAAATATTCCGATTACTAAAACTTGAGATAGCTTGGTAAGTAAATTATATTTTAAAATTATGCCATATAAAGATCCATTTAAAGTTTTTACAGATAAAAATCAACAACCTTTTGTTTTAGTATTTTTGGAAATGAAATCAAAATATTATAATCCTGCCACTTGGTATAGAAATATAAAATATTCAGTTCAAGAATGATTTAATTTTAGATATTATAATAATTAAAATATGATTTTAAATAAAAGGTGAAATATTATAATAGTAACATTATTTATTACATTGATAATTTGACTTATTTGACTTTTGATAACAAAATATGTTTTTAATCTTGTTCAAATTTCTTCTGAAAATTATAAATATTATAAAGCTTATTATATTGCAGATGCAGGTATTGAACTAGAATTATGAAAAATGAAAGGGCACGGAATGTGATTTGATGATATTATAACTTGAAACTCACTTACAGTAAGTAAAAATTTTACTTGAATAAATTATAATTTTTCTGCTAAAAATTTTTCATTATCAAATTATATTTCTTCAAATCCTAAAAGTTTATTATGATGAAGTGATTATTGTTTAGATAAAAAAAATTGGATAAAATTGTGAACTTGAGATGGATTACTTACTCCTTTGGTTTATGATAAAATATCTTGAGAAAGTATTTACAGTTGAAGAAATATGCAAATTTTACCGTGAAGTTTTTCTAATACTACTTTATATTATAGTTGAGATATAATTTTATGATATATTTCTAATAAAAATAAAAAAACTTTTAATATTATTTGAAATTGAAATATTTCTTTGAATGATAAGTTTAATATAATTTGATATCCAACTGATTTAATAGATTCTCCATTTATCGTTGTTTGAGCAAAGTCTGCATCTTTAATATGTTTATCAAATACTTCTGATAGTTTAGTTTCACCTTATTCTTACATAGTTTCAAAATGAAATTATATGGATAGAACTGTTGTTTTGAAAGTAGTGAAACATCATAAATGGGCAAATTTTTCAATTTATGGATTATATTAAAATTTATTGATTTTGTAAGTAAATTCTATATAAGTTAATGAAGTTTTTTTATTTTTTTTGTTAGTTAAAGAATTATATGATAAAGATTTCAGATATAGAAAAAGAGTATGGTATTTCAAAAGTAAATTTATTAGATTTGTTAAAGATACATACTTGAAAAGAATATTCTCCTAAAACAAGTAGAATAGGGGATAGTGTATTTAAAAAAATTAAACCATTCTTATTAGAAAATAATGAAGTTAAAAAAGAAAAGGTAATTAAAAAGAAAGTTTCAACTAAAAAAGTTCAAGTTAAGTGAAAAAAAACAGAATCTAAATGAAAAAATAATGAAGCTAAAAAAGAAAAGGTAATTAAAAAGAAAGTTTCAACTAAAAAAGCTCAAGTTAAGTGAAAAAAAACAGAATCTAAATGAAAAAATAATGAAGTTAAAAAAGAAAAGGTAATTAAAAAGAAAGTTTCGACTAAAAAAGCTAAAAAGATAGAAGTTAAGTGAAAAAATGATAAAATTAAAAAAGAAGAACATAAAACACTTACATCTCATGATTTGTGATGAATAGATTTTTTAGCAAGTACTTTATGAATAGAATCTAAAAATGAAAAAAAAGACATAAAAAATAAAGAAAAAAAGAAAACTGAAGATTCTATAAAGGTTGTAGAGAAAAAAAAAGTTTCTATTAAAATAGTTAAAAAAGAGGATTTACCTGTAAAATTTAAAAGAGATAATTCTAAGAAAGTAGAAAACAAATCTAAAAATACTACATCTTATAAAACTTCTTTTAAAATAAATAAAAAGTCAGATATAGCTAAAAGAAAAGAAGAACAAATTAGAAAATCAAAACCACAACCTAAAAAAATTGATAAAAAGTTAAAAGTTTCAGATACTTTAAAAAAGAAAGATAAAATAATAATTTGAGATATTGTTAGTGTAAAAGAATTATCTGAAAAAATGTGAGTTCCAGTAAATGATATTATTAGAGTATTTATTTTAAATTGAATGCCAGTAGGTGTGAATAGTTCTGTAGATTTTGAAACTATTGCTCTTTTGGCCGATGATTTTATGGTGAAGGTAGAGAGAGAAAATATTCAATCTTGAGTAGAATCTATGTTTGAATGAGATATTGATAAAATTGTAGAAAGTAAAAATGCTACAACAGAAAATTTGAAAGAAAGACCGCCAATAGTTACTATTATGGGACATGTAGATCATTGAAAAACAAAATTGTTAGATTATGTTAGAAAAACTGATATTGTTGGTTGAGAAGCAGGTGGTATTACACAAAGTATTTGAGCAAGTCAAATTACTTATAACTGAAAGAAAATAACTTTTATAGATACTCCTTGACATGAACTTTTTACAGCTATGAGAGCAAGATGAGCAAAGATTACAGATATTGCTGTTATTGTCGTAGCTGCAGATGAATGAGTAAAGCCTCAAACTATCGAAGCTATAAATCATGCTAAAGATGCATGAGTAAGTATTATTGTTGCTATTACAAAAATAGATAAACCAAATGCAAATATTGATTTGATTAAATCTCAAGTCTCAGAATATGATCTTATGCCAGAAGATTGGTGATGAAACACTCCTTTTGTATGATTATCTGCTATTACTTGAGAATGAGTAGATGAGTTATTAGAATATATACTTTTACAAGCTGAAATGCTGGAATTAAAATATAATCCAGATGTTCCTGGTGTATGAGTAATTCTTGAATGAACAAAAGATAATAAAATGTGAACTATAGCTACATTATTATTAGTTACTTGAACATTAAATAAAAAAGATTCAGTAGTAGCTTATGATGTATATGGAAAAATAAGACGTATGAAGGATTGGACTTGAAAAATAGTTAAACAGGTTTATGGTTGAGATCCAGTACAAGTAATGTGATTTGAAGATGTGCCTCAAAGTTGAAGAATATTTGAAGTTTTCCCTTCTGATAAAGAAGCTCAAAAACAAGTATGAAAGATTCAAGAGCTTATTAAAAAACAAAAAAATCAAACTGTATTGTCTTCATTATTAGATAAAATGAAAGCTTGAGAAAAGGTTGAATTAAAAGTTATTTTGAAGGCTTGAGATTTTGGTTGATTAGAAGCTTTAAAATATGCTGTTTGAAAAGTTGCTTTACCAGAATGAGTAGATTTAAAAATAATACATGAAGAAGTTGGACAAGTAAAAGAAACTGATATAGCTTTGGCAGAAGCATCTTGAGCATTTATATTTTGATTTGATAGTTCTATTCAATCTGTTTTAAAGAAAAAATTAGAGCAGAAAAAAATAGTATTTAAAAATTTTAGTATTATTTATGAATTATTAGATTATATAGAAAAATTAGCTTCTTGAATGATAGAAAAAGAAGTTGAGGAAGTGTATATTGGTAAATTTGAAATGATAGCTATGTTTTTCAAAAAATGAAATGATATGATTTTATGATGAAAAGTTATAGATTGAGTGATTAAAAATGGTTCTCATTTTACTATTAAAAGATGAGATGAAGAATTATGAGGTTGAAAAATTACATCTTTAAAAATTGATCAAGAGAATGTTAATGAAGTCAAAGCTGGTAGAGAATGTTGAATAAGAGTAAGAACATGAAAAAGGTTTAAAGAATGAGATATTCTTGAAATTTATATTTATGAAAAATAATTTATGAAAAAGCTATAATTAGTTTATTATAATATTTAAAAAAAACAAATACAGATTGAATAAAATTAAAGTTGTTTTGATTACTTAAAAAAGGACTAGATGAGATTATTTATTATAAATTTATTATATTAAAAAATATTACTGATAAGTATCCTAAAATATCTTATCATCTATTATGAAAAGATGGATTCTCTCCTATTTTAAATATGTCTTTAATAGTCTCTTATATATATAAAAAAAGAGAAAAACTAATAAAGATTATTTACAAGATTTAATGGAGTTTAGAAAAAAGTACATTCTGTTGATTTTGAAAGATTTAGTTAAACTGAAGATTGAAGTTTAAAAATAAATCATTATAAAATCTTAAATTTATTTAATTAAAAATATTAAAATGGTTACATTAACATTTATACTTATGATTTTAAGTTGAATTATATTTATGATTGCTATAGCACTTATGACTCCAAAATGATGAATTTGATTTTGAGTTGGTGGTATGACAACTTCTAATGAATATTGAAGTAAAAAATCTATGGAATGAACTCTAAAAAAAACTGCTATTATAAGTATAATTGTGTTTACAGTCTGTGCTATAGTTTATCCATATATGAATAAAAAACAACTAGCTACAAATACTGTAGTTTCTACTTCACAAACTAAATCTGTAAAAATTAATCCTTCTGATATTAAGATTAATTGAGTTAATACAAATAATGTAAAGATTAAAGCAGAACCTGTAAAAGTAGATACAAATAATATAAAAACAACAGATTCTACAAATAATACTACAAAATAATTTTATTATAAATAAATTATAAAAACTAATGGCAAATGCAAAAGCTATAAAAGCAAAGATGAAGTCTATTTGAAATATACAAAAAATTACTTCTGCTATGGAGATAGTTTCTACCGTTAAATTACAAAAAGTAAAAGATAAAGCAGATAATTTTAAAAAATATATGGTAGAATTTTTATATATATTAGATACAATTAATTTATCTAATATTTTTGGAACAAATCAAAATGTTTCTTGAAAAAAGGAATTTGTTATTGCAGTATCTACTGAAAAATGATTATGTTGAGCTTTAAATTCAAAATTATTTAGAAAGATACATTCTGAATTGAAAAATAAAAAATCTGAGGTAGAAGTCTTTTGTGTTTGAAAAAAAGCTTTAGAATTCTTTAGTAGGTCTGGATATGAAGTGATTTGAGTTGAAAATCTTAAAGATTGATTTACAGAATCTGATTTGAATAACTTAAGATCTATGATATGGAAAGGAATAGATGAATGAAAATATTCTAATATTTCTGTATATTATAATTATTTTAAAAATACTATGTTACAATTACCATCTTCTTTACAGGTATTTCCTTTAGAAAAAGAAAATTTCAATAAGTTTGCAAAAGATATAGAATTAGATATTAATTTAGATGATGAATATAATGTTGATATAATTATAGAACCATCTAAAGAAGAATATTATTCTTTTGTTTATAAAAAATTTATTGCAGATATGATTTATGGTGTAATATTACAAAATAAAACTTGAGAACATGCTTCTAGAATGATAGCTATGAAATGAGCAAAAGATAATTCTATAGAAATTAAGAAAAAATTAAATATATCTTATAATAAACAAAGACAAACTGCTGTAACTCAAGAAATTTCAGAGATAGTTTGAGCAAAAACAGCAATGGAAGGTTAATTTTTTTATGTTAATTAGAAAGATTTTAAAATTATATATATAATAATGAACAAATTTCCAAGAATTGTTAATAAAAAATGGAAAAGATATACTAAATTAGAAAAAGTATTTATCTTATTTCTTTTTTTTCTTTTTATATTAGAGTTTTTTTTACCATTTATATCTATAGAATGAAATACATATTCCTTTATAAATAGTAAGTTTTTAACTACTAGTATAATATTGGTGTTTACATTATTTTTTATAATAGTTTGGAATATTTCTTATACATTTAAAAATTTTATAAAAAGTATATTTTGATTTGAACAAAATGAGGCAATATTAAATTTTTGAGTATTATTTTTGCATGCTAGTTTGCTTATTTATACAAAAGATTATATAAATTTATTATCAAATACTCAAAGTGCATCTTTGTATAAATTAAGTTATTGATATTATATTTTATGATGATTTGTGATAGTATGACTTATATGGAATTTATTTTTGGCTATAGATTTATCTTTATTAAATAATAAAAAAAGAACAAATTATACAAAAGTAGTATGACAAATGTCTAATAATACTACTGATGTATCTGAAAAAAAAGATATAAAAACATTATTTTAATATTTTCTTATTTTTATAATTTATGCCAATACTTATAGTTTGAAGTTTGCTTATTATATTTTGAATATTTGCAATTTATTCTGTAAGTATTTTTTCTTCTTTTCAGCTTACATTACATCAATTTAATGATCCTAGTAATTATTTTTATTTTTTTAGACAAATTAGTCATCTTTTTTTTTCTTTAATTTTAGCTGGTATTGTATATTATATACCATTGGATTTTATTAAAAAAAATAAATGAAAGATTTTTTTGTGAACATTATTTTTTTTATTATTGGTTTTTACTCCTTTGTGATTGGAATTAAAATGAGCTAAGTGATGGTTGCATCTTCCTCTTTTATGATCTGTTCAACCTTGAGAATTTGTAAAGTTAGCATTTATAATATTTTTTTCTTGATGGTTAGTTAAAAAAAATAAATTATTATGATCTTTAGAATGATATATATCTATGTTAGTAGTTGTTTGAATTTCAACTTTTATTTTTTTGTTAATTCCAGATTTATGAACTTTATTAGTTTTATGACCAGTATCTCTTATTTTATATACTTTTGCTTGATGAAGAATTAAGTATGTAGTAGTAAGTATGATATTGTGACTTATTTTTACATTTACAGTTTGAATGCAATTTCATTATGTAAAAAAAAGATTTGATTATTTTTTAAATCCATCTATAGATAAAACAGAGCAGTGAATAGGTTATCAAACACAACAATGACTTATTTGAATATGAGCAGGATGATTTATTGGAAAATGATATGGTCAGTGATTACAAAAGTTTTGATTTATACCAGAGGCTCAAAGTGATTTTATATTTGCTGCTTTTTCAGAGGAAATTTGATTTTTATGAAATATGGTATTATTTGCATTATATTTTGCTTTAGCTTATTTTACAATTAAAAAATTGCCTTATATAAAAGATAAGTATTATCAATATTTGTCTGTTTGAATATTATCTTTGATTTTATGGCAAGTATTTGTAAATGTTTGAGTAAATATTAAAATAATTCCTTTGACATGACTTACTTTGCCTTTTGTTTCATATTGAGGAACAGCACTTATGGTAAATTTGATAGAATTAACATTACTTTATAAAATATTGTATAAGCAGAGATAAAAATTTAGAAATATTTGAGTTATCTATTTACTCTAAATCTACTCAAACAGATTTAAAAAAATCTCTCAATTCTTTTGCATGTGGTGAAAGTTCTTTTTTTTGTTCTTCTTCTTTTTTCTTATCTAGTTTTGTATCTGCTTGTTCTATTTCTTCAAGTATATTTATTGCTTGTTTATATATTTTTTCTGGTAAATATCATTTTTTATAATAATTTTCAACTTGATTTTTTGTGATTTGATCTCAAGTTTTAAAAAATTTTTCATCCATTATTTGTTTTAAAAACCAAATTTTTGATATATTTTTTATATAGTATTGTTTTAAGTCTTCATTTTTCTTTTTATCTTTACTTAACATTTGATGATTTGCAAAAAAATCTATGTCTTTAATTAATAAAGTTCAATCTTCTAACTTAAAATCTAAAAAATAATTTGGTCTTTCTTTGTTTGTTCTATCAAAAAATCATTTTATATTATGTTTGTCTAATTCTCATTTTAATGACCATAAAAGTATAGTTTTTTGTATTGCTTTTAATATTAATCTATCTTCAAAAAAAGATATATTTTGCCAAGCTTTAAAATATTCATAAGAAAATTTATCTATTTCTTTTCATTTACTTAATCATTTTAATTTATTTTTTTTATTTTTGTTATCTTGAACTTGTTCTACTAATTTTAATAAAGTTTTTGCATCTAAATCATATACATTTTTTCAATTATATTTAAGTATATGTAAATGATCTGTTGGACTATTTTTTTCTTTAAAAAAATATAATCAAGATAAAATTAAAGCTTCATTGAAAAAATGATCTTCTATTACAGCAGTAATATTTAAAATAACTTCTCAATTTATGTTATTAAATCATTCAATATTATTTGTTTCTTCTGTAACAAGCTCAAAAACATTTTTTCATATTTGTTTTACTTTTAATGTTCAAAATTTATCTTTATTTTCTTGTGTAATAATTTTTTTCTTTATTTTTTCTAAAACTAATTGTTCTATAGTTAATTTTTTATTTTCTACATTATTGATCATTTGTTTTATTTAAGAATGTAAATCATCTAGTATTTTCATAATTTTTTTGTGTTCATTTAATTTTACTATATCATAATTTATTTAATTCACTATCTTTTAAACTTCTTCTTATTAATTTATCTAACAATCTTGCTACTATTTCAGGATTTCCATATTTATCACTTAATTTTTTTATTTCTCATTGTTCCATTTTTATTCTTTCTTTTATTGCTTGTTCATAGTCTTTTTTTATTTCTCTTATATGTTCTCCTATCTGTCATATTTGTTTAAAACTTAATTCTTCTGTTTTTATTCATAATTCAAGTAATTTTTCTTTCATAATTTGTTCAACTTTATTTTTTCATAAGTTTATGAGTTCTTGTTCTGTATGATTATTATTTAGTAAATCTTTAAATTTCGTTGAAAGTGTTTTTTTATCTTTTCATAATAGTATATCTTCAAGTGTTAGATTCTTAAATTCATATAAATTTGTATTTACTCCATAATCTATATTTTCTCTTTCTTTTATTCAGTTTTTTTCTTTTGCATATCTTTTGGCTTGTTCAAAATTATATTTTTTTTCTCATGTTTTTATTTTCATTTCTTGTAAATTTATAATTATTGTTTGTCATGTATTTATTGCTTTTATTCAAATTAATAGTGGGACTATTTCTTCTAGTTCTTTAAATAAATATTCTGTTATTTGTTTTTCTGTTTTCGGGAGTTTTTCATTTAATATTATTTTTACTGTTGTATCTGTTCATATTAGAGTTGTAGTATCCAAAATTAAGTTTATTCATTCTTTTAGATATTTATTTTGCATCTTTTCTTTTCAAATATTTATTGAAAGTGCTTTTATTATTCACAAAAATAATATTATCCTTGCTATTGTATTTATATCAATATTTGTAAGATCTTCTATGTTTTTTCCATATTTTACATTTTTTACTCATTGTAAAGTTAATCAAAATGTGGTTCATTCTACTACAAGTAAGCTCATATCTATACCTAACATTTTTGCAAGTTGTATTACATCTTGTTTATACAATAATTTTAGTGTTTTTACTTTTTCAATTGGATTTAATGTTTCATACATTCATTCATATGTTAAAATTGTTTTTTCAGTTAATCAAAGTTTATTTCCATATTTTATTATTTTTTCTATACTTGCTCATCTTACTATTCAAGTTAATATTCAACCAACATACATTGTAAGTAAAAATTCTACAAATATTTCTGTTCCATTTACTATTTTGTTTATTGTTTTATCTGCTGTATAGTTTCAAATTCAATTTATATTATAATACATTTTTACTAATTTATCATTTGTTTGTATATTTTCTGTATTCAATATTTCTTCAGACAATCATTTTTTTATTATATTTTCTAATGCTATATTTAAAAAATTATTAAAATTTGTTTTTACTATATTTTTTGAAATTCTTTCTAAATTATTTTTTAGTTCTTCATTTTTTAATTTTTTAATTTTTCATTCTTCTATTCATACTTCATATTTTAGTTTTAATTCTTCTTTTATCTTTTGTTTCATTTGTTTTTTAATTTTATCTTTATCTGTTATTATTTTTTCTATTTGATTATAAATTTCATTTATTTTTTCTTTTGAAATTATATTTTCTTTTATAATAAGTTTTTTAAATTCTTGCTTTGATATATTTTGTATATTTTTTCATGTTAAATTTTTTAGAATTTTTTTTAATTTTTTTATTTTTTCATTTTTATTAATTTCTTTGTTTTCCAAAACATCATTGATAATACTTGAACTTATAGCTTCTCAACTATTGTAAATATTATATGTTTCATCATAATGATCATTTTTTCTAAAAAGTTTATATATATTAGTTTCTATTTGTTTAATTTCTTTTTTATTACCTGAAAAATTTTGTATCATTTGTATTATATTTTTATAATCTTGATTTACTTGTTTTGTAATTTTAGAAGGATTTTTCAATGATATTAATTTTCCATCTTTTCAAATAAAAATAAAAGGATTTCACCAAGATCAACTTCATAATTTCTCTTCTGATTTAAAAATTCTTTTTATATATTTATTTATATTTTCTCATTTATTTAATTTGAAATATTGAATTCTTATAAGTTCTTTTTCTATAATTTTAATTTGTTTTAAATATTTTTCATCTTTGT
>Ga0256842_1000887_pt1 | contig 25777 bp, 30 predicted proteins | sample 4559240metaG_FD_185973 | JGI IMG/M metagenome (GOLD analysis project Ga0256842, IMG submission 185973) | Hydrothermal vent microbial communities from Guaymas Basin, Mexico - 4559-240 | ecosystem: Environmental > Aquatic > Marine > Hydrothermal vents | place: Mexico: Guaymas Basin | collected... | reverse complement strand
TTAATTCTAATAACTTACCTTCCATTCTTTCTATTTTTTCTTTTGTAATCTTTGTAGCTAATTTATTATGTTTAGATAAAGATAATTCTTTTTCTTTTATATTAGAAGCTTTAGTTAAAGCTTCTCTTAAAGTAAGACTTTTAGATTTCTCACGCTTTTTTATCAATTTTAAATTATAGTTTTCTGCACTTTTATTTTTTTTTAATTTAAAATCATCAGGAAAGACTCCTCTTAGTGGATGAATATAAACCTTGCCATTATATGTATAATTAGTAGGAATGTTATCTATGTGTTGATTTATAGCTATATCTAAAGCTATATTTGTACTTTCAAATTCAAGTGTTGAGTTGAAACGTATAAAATGTTTATTTATAATATGAGAGACTTCATGTTTTAGAATAGCTATTTGCTCTTGTATATTTAAAAAACATAAAAATAAAAATGGATTTACTGTAATAACATAGTTATCATTAGAATAGGATGAAGATGCTGTAGCCTCTAAATCTATATCAATAATAATGTTTATTTTAGAAAGAAATATACCAAACCATAGATCATCTTCAATTGAAGAATATATCCCTGGTATATTTAATAAATTAAACATAATTTTTAAATAACATTTTTCCCACCATATATTAAAGTCTATCTCTTTTGAATCTTTAATAAGAATATCTATTATCTTTTTGTTATTACTTGATTGAGATAACAAAAACAGTCTTTCTTCAATTGGTTTTGTTAAGTATTCTTCTATATATAGTTTCAAATTAGCTCTATCTCTAATAATTTACTAAAAATATCCAATTTATATTTAGACTCAATCTTTTCTGTTTTATCTATAATTAATTTATTTTGTGAATTTTCGAGGTTTTCTAAAAAATTTCCAAAAACACTAATTAAGATTTCATCAGGGGTTGTTTTAAGAATAAATGCATAAGTTTTTTCATGTATGAGATTTTTTCTTATTGATTTTGTAGCTTGATTTAAAATATCTTTTTGTTTAGGTTTAGGTAATTCCAAGTATTTATTAATTATAACTGATTCTATATCGGATAAATCTTTATCTTTAATTTTCAATACGATATTATTTATTTCATTTAAACTAATATAGTTATCTTCATTTTCAAGATAATATTTTATACGCGGAAATATTTTTGGTGAATACATTTCAACAATATCCATAAGTAAATTAGATTTTCCAGCTGCTTGAATAGCATAAGATAAGTCTTCCCAAGAACGAGGATCAAGTCCTGAATTGTTATTTATATCTTTTACAGCAAATAAATCAGGATTATTTTCAAGTAATTTTATAATTATTTTATGAACATTTTTCTTTTTAGCATAATCTAACCAATCTTCTAACAAAGGAATAAAATTAATTTTTATAAAACGTTTACTGAAAGCACCATCAAGTTCTTCTGTGTCACCATAATCATCGGTAGATGGATTCATAGCTGCTATAACAAAGATGTTCTCTGATAGTTTTTTACTATCAACTCCCCATTCATTATTTATTACTAATTTAAAAACAGCATTTCTTGTTTCATAAGAAGATCTGTTTATTTCATCAAGAAAAATTAATGCTTCTAATCCTTCTTTCGTATGTTTCATTAATGCATCTATAAATTTTGGTATTGTATGATAATGTATAATTTCGTTATCTTTTTTTATAGTTATCATTAGTCCATTAAATGTTGTACTATCTACATTAGATAAGTCAAATTTAACAAAAAACATTTTCTTTTCTTTTGCATATTGCTCTACAATTTGACTTTTCCCAATACCACTCTCACCAATTATAAGTAATGGGTTTGAAAATCCAGAAAATTTTAAACCTAACTTTCTTTTAACTCTAAAAATTTCTATTATATTTTTTAATTTGATAGAACCTTCGATATCTTTTATATTTTCCATTATATTTTCACTTATAAAATTTGATTTTTAACATTATAATAAATTAAGCTTAAACTTAAGTTAAGTTTAAGAAGATTCGGTGTGACGAGTGTCTCAAATGGCTTTCTGCTCCAGAAGCCATTTTTCGTACTCAAGTATATTTTTCGCTGTATTTATATCGGCATTTTCTTTATACCCACACTTTTTGCAATGAAATACACTTTGACTCGTACGGTTTTTTCTACTTATATTTCTTTACTTATAAAGTATTCTTGTCTTAATTTTTCTTTATTTTATTAAATCTAACTGTTAATGTATCAGTTTTTTTATTTCATACTTCTCTTTTTCTGTGAGATCTGTTGTTCGGCCATTATAGATGTTGATAGCAGAGATATCGTAATAATAGATAATACTTGTTTTTTCATAAAAAAGCTCCTTGTATTTTAATAAGATAGATTATATCAGTAAGATAAATAAATTTTATTAAAGCAGAGATAAGCTAAATATGCTATTATATTAAAATAAAAAGGATTATAATGAAAAAACGTATAAACTTCTTCAAAAATTTTATTAAAGACCCTCTTAAGATAGGTTCTATAACTCCATCTTCAAGATATTTAGCAGAGAGAATGATCTCTGATATAAATTTTAGTTCATCAAACATAATAATAGAGTATGGCCCTGGTGAAGGTGTTTTCTCAAAAAAGATAATTGAAAGAATGAGTGATCAATCTATTTTTATTTTAATAGAATTAAATGAAGATTTTTATAGATTACTAAAAGAAACTTTTAAGAATCATAAAAATGTTTATATTTTTAATGATAATGTTTGTAATGTAAAGTCTATTTTGAATAGCATAGGAAAGTCTTCTGCGGATTATATTGTTTCAGGAATACCTTTTTCCTCTATACCTAAGAAAACAGCTAATAAGATACTTTATGTTACTCAAGAAATTCTTACAGATAAAGGGTTATTTATTACATTTCAATATTCTAAATTAAATAAAAAGTTATTTAATGATAGATTTTTAAACATCTCTATAGATAAGGTATGGAAAAACCTACCTCCTGCAAATGTAATAAAATGCAGACATAATTAAGTTGTACACATACAAGGTAAAGATTCTTCTTTTAAATCAAATTTCCTAAGTTCTTCTTCTTTTAAAACTTTTCTAACTCTTGCCCAAAAGGTCTGGAAAGGAATATGCTCTGTTGCTTCTATACCTAATTGCTTCATCTTTCTAAATGTATCTTCATAATCTGTTAAAGACATCTTTTTTATAATTGTGTAACCTAATGTGTTTTCAGCTAATTTAGCTTTCTCATATACCTCAGGATATTCAGAATATACTATATACCAATGTTGTGCACCAGCTTTTAAACAACCAATACAATTACCATGTTTAAATTTTCCATAAGACATAGGTCTTCTTATACCTATTTCATCTGTTGATGTTATATTTTCTTCCCAATTAGCTAAAGGAAAGTCTGTTTTATACCCCAATTCACCTAATATTCGTTGACGTCTTTCTATCCTATCTGGTTCATTTGCATCAAATCCATAATAAAGAATACAATCTTTATTAGGAAACTCCTCTTTAAGAAACTTCATAAAAGGTCTTGTTTTCATCCTATTTGTACATATTGCTGGAATACCTGGTGATTTAAAAGCTTTTTCTTCAACAGCTACATCGAACTGATCTTTTATATCCCAACCTTCCATATTTGCATAAGTTATATCCATACCAAGATAATTAGCGATTTCATTTTTAAATCTTTTTATATCTGCAACTTCACTTCTTAGTATAATATTGTGATTTAATATAATACAATTTTCTTTTCCATATTTTTTCACAACTTTTATAGCGACAAGTGCTGATGAGTGACCACCAGAATAACATATTATATGTTTCATTTATGACCTCTTTTTATTTTATCTTTAATTATAGATAATTATATCTTAATATATACTTAAATCTTTTTTATAAAAAAGTATATATATAACATACAAATTTTTATTTAGTAAAGAACAAATAAAATCAATTTTTGATATAAATCCTTTCAAAACGATTCAATAATTTTGTAGCATAATTAATACTTTCTTGTAATGATTTTAAATTAGATTGAAAATTACTAAGGATTGACTTATGTTCTTTATTTAAGAATAATGTTATGATGAATTTAGTAGCAATCACTGCAGAAAATATTGGAGATTTTTCACCAAAGAGTATTGCTTTTGGTGTTTTAATAGAGCTTTTAATTAGGCAGTTAAGAATCGGAGCTTCTTAAGCTCTTATCTTTTTCTATTTTCACGATCTCTAATTCTTTCTTTTTTTCTATCTTCTTCTCTTTTATTTAATTTAGAAACATCTTTTTTCGTTCTCTTTTTAGGTTTTATTCTATTTTTCTTTCTATTAGCTCTATCTTTTTTTCTTTTTTTAAGTCGAGCTTCTTTTAATTCTCTTCTTGTCATATTTTTTCTATCTTTTTTTATAGAATCAAATTCTTCTTCAATAGATAAATGATCTTTATCTTTATCCTCTAAAGACAAGTTAAGAAATTCTTTAAATAGTTTTGGTTCATCTAATACATTCTTCAAATTATTCAAATTTGAGCTTTGTTCTATTTTTATTTTAGATTTTAATTTCTCATATATTTTTATATTAGACAATATATTAGATTTCATTTGAATTATTTTCTTGTTAAGTACAACTGTAATCTCATCATTGGCTTTTTTTATAGTAAATGCAGGTATAGTTATTATTAATAATATTAATATAATATAAATAAAATTATTTCTTACAAATTTATTTACTTTTTGCATTTTCGACATTAAATAAGTAGCTTTAATCTTTTTTTTATCTAAGAAAAATTCTTCTTCTAAAGCAACATTAATAATATAAATACCATCTTTTACTTGTGAAGCTAAATAAAAGTTATCTTTTTCTAAAATAAAATCATAAATATATTGAAAAACAGTTTCTTCTGTAAAGTCTGATTTAAGATATTGAAAAGTATCTTCACCTTTAAAAGACCCAGTTTTGTCATTTAAAGTTATAAAAAGATAATAATCTTCTGTTTCAAACAATATTTGTATAATTTGTTTACTTATATCTCTTTTCGAAGAAATTGCATTATATAGAATATCTTCTATAAAATAACCATCTTCTTTTGTTCCAACATAAGAAATTGTTTTGTTTCCAATAGTTTCAATAAATTTAGAAGCTGTATTTTTACCTGCTTCTCCCCAAAGTATATTCATACTAATAACCTTTACTTATTTACTTCACATACATCAGAATATACTAATCCAGGAATAAATATTGTTTTCTTTTTGATACTTTTACATATATATGTATTTGAATCAAGTTTTTTGTCATACTCTCTTGGATCTAAAAATATAGAAGAGCCTTCTTTTAAAACAACATTTTTTAAAGGTCTAAGATTCTCAAGATTTGTATTATGTATTAAATATAGATTTCCACCTATATAGTTTAAACTTTTTAGAGGATTTATTTTTAATAAGTTATTATTATTTAAATAAAGATTACCTTGTATTGAAACAATATTAAAACCATCAAGATGTTCTAAATTATTATTATTTAAATATAAATCACCATTAACTATTTTTAATGAATCTAACCCTTTTAAATCAGTAAGTAAATTTCCATCTAATAAGATATCATTTTTAACATACATAAGTGATTTTAAGCCTGTTAGAGTAGTCAGTTTATTATGATTAAGTAAAAGGTCTCCACCAACATAAGAAAGCTTTCTAAACTCATTTATATTAGATAATTTGTTACGAGATAGGAAAATTGTACCTTCAACTGATTTTAGATTAGAAAAAGGTATTTTTGTTAACTCATTATTAGTTAATATTAAATCTCCTCCAATATAATTTAGTTCATTAAAACCAGTTAATGTTTTTAATTTATTTTCATATAAATCTAAATTTCCATGAATAGTAACTAAAGATGAAAAACCAGTAATTGAAGTTAATTTATTGTAATCAAGAAGAAGGTCACCTCCAACATAAGAAAGATTCTTAAAACCAGAAATAGAAGAAATTTTATTTTCTGAAAGATCTAATGTTCCACCTACTATTTCTAACATATTTAAGTCTTTAATAGAAGATAGATTATTACAGCTTGCATTAAACTTATTTTTAACTGTTAATAAGTTACTTAAAGAATCAATACTTTCTAATAGATTATTATGAATAAGTAAAGAACCCTTTACAAAAGAAATTTCTTTTAAGTTATCTATATTTGATATATTCTTATTGAATTCATGGATATTATGTGTTACCCCTATTTCTTTTGTTGTCTCAGCAAAAGAAGATGTTTGTGCCATTAATGACATTGATAAAGCAAGTATTGGTAATATAAATTTCATACTATAAATTCCTTAAATTTTTAATAATAGTATTATATCTTATATTTTTAGATAAATATTGATATAAAAATTATTCTCATTATAAATTTTCTATAATTTTTTTTGTTTTTAAGTCAATAAACCCTTCTTTATACAATTCTTTAGCTGAATCTTTATAAGAATAAAATTCTAAAAAATTTTCTACTAAATAATTTTTTTCGTCTTTTTTTATAGATGCTATTTCAACAGCTGGAATAGAACCTAAGAACCCTTTTTTATAATTAGTATGACATTTATCACAACCCTTTTCATTAGCTGCATAACCCGCCCCTTTTTTAACTTTACAAGAACATAATTTATCAACAAGTCTTTGACTCATAATACCAGAAATAGAATCTTCTATTCTGTCTGTAGAAACTCCAAGTATTCTTAATCTTGAAAATGTAGAAATAACATTATTTGTATGTAACGTAGAAACAACAAGGTGCCCTGTTAAAGAGGCCTCTATTGTAGATAAAGCAACTTCTTCATCTCTAATCTCACCAATAACAATTAAGTCTGGTAATTGTCTCATAAACGATTTTAATAATTTAGGATAAGTAACCTGATGTTCTTTTTCACCATTTTTATTGATTTGACATTGATCAATACCATCAACTTCAACTTCAACTGGATCTTCAGCAGTTTTAATATTTAGAGATCTCTCCTTAAATAAATTATTTATAAGCGTATAAATTGTTGTTGTTTTTCCAGAACCAGTTGGGCCTGTTATTAAAAATAGTCCATAAGAATTATTATTTATAATATCTTCTAAAATTGATAAAGGTTTTGGTAAATAACCTAAATCTGTTAGTTTTGTATTTTTGTTAAATTTCTGATAAGAACGAATAACCATAGAAAAACCTGCAATAGTTGTCATAACTGATAATCTATATTCTTTCAATTCACCTGTAGTATTTAAGGAAAATTTTCCATCAATAAGTTTATCTGATTGATTTTCATAAGACATATTAATTAAAGCAACCCTAACTTTCTCAGCTAATTTAAAGTCTAAGATATCCTCATATTTAACAACATTATCACCTGTAATGTTATAATTTAATTTAACATTATTTTTTCTCCACGAAAAAGTTATATCAGATGCTTGTAAACTTTCCATCTTTCTTAATATAAGTTTTATAGCATCTATTGATTTTATGTTTTCTGTAAATATAATATTTTTCTTATTACTCTCTTCAGTATCATTTAATAATACTTTTAGATTTACTAAGATAGTTTCATTATCTATAATGAAAATTTCATTAGAATAATTATCTACTATATCTTCTGGGATCTTTTTAAAAACATTAGAGACTACTAAACATTTTTTATCTTTATTATTCAATATAGGTAATACAGCATATTTTATAAAATTATCTATTTGTTTATCTGTTAATTCTTTAAAATTTTGAAGCTTATAACCTTTTTCTAAAAGTTCATCCAAATTAGATATTACTTTAGATTGCTCAACTTTAACTAATTGTTTCTTATTTATTTTTCTCATTATCAATCCTTTTTATACTTTAAAATTCATTGCGCCAACAGTAGTTACATTAATAATATCTATTAGAGGTATTAATATTATTAAAGTCATTACAATTTCACCTATTAAAGGCAATACTTTTGTTAATCTTTTTACTAATTTATCATATTTTTCAATATTATAAGATAATATCATTTCAATAGATTCTTCCAAAAAATTATTTCTTTCTCCACTATGCATATATGAAATTGTAGCTGGATCCATTCCATATTTAAGAAAGATTTCACTAATAGGAACATCTCCCTCTCTTAAAGAAGTTTTCATATCTGTAAATATAGTTCCTGAAACTTTGTCTGTTTTTACTGAAAGTAGTTCTACTGCTCTCATTCTATTTTGACCAGATTTAAGTAAACTCAAAAAAGATTCAAAATTATTTATTACAAATTCTCTTTCTGTTATTCTAAATATTTTAAATAGTAATTTAATATTATATTTCTTTAAGTATTCAATTACTAAGAAAAAACTTGCCATTACAAAGATAATACCTACGAAAATCTGGATAAAAACTGTTCTACTATGAAAGTATTCAGGTATTTTAATTGCTTCTGTCGAAACATTATTTACCGGTGATAGTAATTGCTCTGTTAAAGCTTTTAATTCTGGTTGATATATTATGTAACCAAGTATAACAAGTAATGAAGGAAAAAATAACATACCAACAGCCCATTTTAGACTGTTTTCATTTCTTGTTTTAGTGTTTATAAAATCCATAGCTTTATGAAGTTCTTCTTTAGCGATGTTCTCAATTGAATGTAATTCTATTTCAGATATTAAACCTGATCTATACATAGATTCTATGTCTGAATAACCAAAATCCTCCATGTTTTCTATAACATCTTCAAGATATTTAATCATACGATATTTTTTATTTCTATAATATTCAATTAAAATTGAGTCTAAAAGTTCTTTTGATGAAGCTCCATTTCTTAAGCCTTGAGAAAGATATGTAAATAAAAACTCTCTTTCTTTTTTGAATTTTAAATTTACATATATAAAATTTTCTATCTTTTTTATTATTTCAAATAACATTAATTGTCCTTATTTTATTCTTCTAATGCCCCACGTGTTTCTAATGATGTCGGATAATCGTGATAAACTTCAGATGAATCACATGGAACATCAGCATCTTCATCTCCTGATCCACATAATGGTGGAATTGAATATTTCAAACCACCATAATGCTTAAGATAAATATGTCTATCTATATTATTTGGTATATTTGAAACTAATCTTATAGTAGTATAATCATCATCCCGTAAAGTTATACTTGTATAAGATCCTCCAAATAAGTTTTGATTAACAAAATTATCTGGAATATAATTACCTAATTCAGTTGTAAGATCTAATGTAATTACACCATCTGATTCAGCATCTAAACATCCGTCAGGATCTGCTTGACACATAGCCTCAACAGCATTAACGATAGTTTGTTCTATTTCGTAAGTATATTTTACAGTAGTAAAAGATCTGTGTGCTTTGCTTGAATTAGTGACAACTGTTGATTGAGACATAATTATTGTAACCATCAACAATATAACCATTGTAACTATCATTGGTAAAAACATATTCTAACTCCTTTTTATTTTAAAAAAACCATTAGTTTTTCTATTATCTATTTGATCTTTAATATCATCTGCTTCATCTTGAAGATTATCAATATTTTCCCAATTTTCATTAATTGTATCCCAATTAATAGATGAAGTCGACCTGTCTATATCTAATTGATCCCAATTAGCATCTATAATTGGTTCTAAATCATCTATTTCAGCATTAATATCATCTTTTTCAGAATCGGAATCTGCATTATCTAAATCATCATATAATTGATTTAAATCATTATCTAAACTAATTGTAAGATCTTCTAAAGTATCTGCTTCTTTGTCTAAAGATAAAGTTAATTCTTCAAGAGAATTAGTATCTTCTTTTAATACCCTTATCTGCTCTAATATATAAACTCTTTTTAAATCTATAGAATATGTAAACATCTTTATAACATCTTCTGAATCACATGGAGGAGTACTTCCATTCTCACAATAAATATCTTCATTTTTATTTAAGAAATCATTAAAATATTTTTTTCTTTGATCTAATGTCATTTTATGTTTTAATAGTATTGAATTAGATGAAGGATCTATTGTTATTAAGAAAAAATCATCAGTAACAACATTTAAGTCATTTATACCATTTAAAGTATAATTAGAAATATCAGACAATGTTAAATTAGTATCTGTAATTTTAGGACAACTTGTAATATTTTTTCTACAATAAGAATCTACTGCTTCTTTTACTATTTTTTCCTGATAAATAAATTGATTTAATAAAGTAGAGCGAATTTGATTATTATATTGCCCTATTTTAAGAGTATATATAGAATCTAAATTTGCAGAAACCATCAACGTGACAATAACGATTAATAGTGGATAAAACATACATAATGCTCCTTTGTTTAGATATTTAAAGAGTATTCTAAAAAAGAGTACTCTTTAAATATCTAAAAGAGAAAAATCTCTTTTAGATGCGGAATAATCGTTAATTATTCAAAAGTTATCAATACTGCACCATCACCCACAGTATCTTCAGTATTTCCAGCACTAGACGAACCATCATTAGCTGTACTAGATGTACCAGAAAGCTTAGAAACAAGAGTTGAATCTAATGTTTTTAAGAAATTTGCATCACTAAGGACATCTGAGTCAATAAGTACATTAACGTACATTTTTGAGTTATCATCTTTAATTGATTGAACATCATAATAAACACCATCAACAACTGATGATTTTACTACTGTTGGACTTAAATCATCTTGAACTCCATAAGATTCATCTTGAACTTCTTCAATATTAGCAATATCCTCAACATTATTAGAATCAACAATACCGTTAGAAACTAAAGCAGCAACATTTAAATCTGCATAGTCACCATCTGCTGTTGTACTTTTATAGAAACCAGCTGCTTGACCAAGAGTTGAAATTTCAGAAACAATTTTTGTAACTTTAGTTTGATCTACACCACCACTAGCTGAACCAGCTCCAGTTGACATAAGACCTACGATAATTAGTAATATAACGATTACTGCAATAAAACCTACAAACATATAATACCTCCATGGTAATTTTATTTATTTTTTAAAATCTCTTTTCTTTGGGCAGATTTTTCTCCACATTTATAATTAACAAAGTTAATATAAGCAAAATTATACTAAGTTTTTATCTATTAATCTTTTTACTGATATTAACAGATAAAAATATTGAAAAAATACTTTTATCTATTAACATAATAAGGAAATTTCTTCCTTATTAGTCGAACTGAAGAATAAATGCTCCATCTGAACTATTATCGTTAGAATAATTAAAAACTCTTTTTAATTGTTTATTTACAATTTTTTCTAATAAATTTTTTATTTTTGAATCTAAAGAGCTAAGGCAAAGAACTTGAAGATTATACTTCTTGTTATCATTTGGATCAACTCCCACAGAAAGAAAAACTCCATCAATTGCTTGAGACCTTATTAATTTATAATTAGTATCTAAATATGTATTAGCCGAATCTATATTCAACATACTTAATTCAGGATGACTATCTGTTCCTGTATCTACATCTGCAATATCTGTGATTAAATTACCTTTATCTGCTAAAACACCATCATCTACAATATCTTGCGGAGAAAATCCATCATAAGAAAAATTATCCGTCTTTAATTTATACAAAGAAGCTTTTTCTGTAAGAGCAACAATTTCACTGTTAACTTGCATTACTTTAGTTTGAAGGATACCACTTGTATCTTTAGAACCTGTAGCTATAACTCCAACAATTATTAAAAGAACGACTATAATAACTATAAATCCAACAAACATAAAAAACCCTCCTTTTTTTTATTTAAAATTAATCAAATTTAATTTTAAATGCACCATCTGAAGTGCTATCTGTATTATATACCTCAACAGCAACTGAAGTTATTTTATATTTAAGCTTCTCAAGCATTCTTTTAGTAGCATCATTAACATCATTAGAAGTAAGAACATTTACAAAATACTGACTTGGATTATCAGGATTTACATCAACTGTATAATAAACACCATATAATGAAGGAGATCTTATTATATTATCACCAGCTTCAACAAGAACTTCTTCTGCTGTTCCTTCTAAACTCGTATCTATAGATAAATCAGCAATTTCTGGATTAACTCCACCTTCACCGTCACCTTCTTCTCTAATAGTTGTAAATAAATAAGAGTCAAAAATACCTTGATCACTTACATCCCAAGTACTAAGACTATCATAATCTCCTATTTGAGTAAAAGCCTTATATATTGGTAACTTGTTCTTCAATCTTAATATTTCCGTATAAACTTTCATAACTCTTGTTTGTTCAATACCTGCATCTGATCTACCACCAGAATTTTCAGATATAACACCAACTATAATTAATAATACAACTATTACTGCTATAAAACCTGCAAACATATAAATCTCCTCATATTTAATAAAATAAATACTTTTTATTTTTTATAATAATACACTAACTTTTCTAATTTATATTAAAAAAGGCATTAAAACTACATATTTTTTATAATATCTGGATTTTTAATACCATAACCTTGATATCCATAAACAATATCATCAAAATTATTTCTCAAGTCTTTAACCAATAGATTTGTTTCTATGAAATTTATTATTATTTTTGTTTGACCTAATTTCATTAATGATAAATAAGAACCTAACCAATGTTCTTTATGACTAAATCCGTGTATAAAAGATTTAGTTGTTTTAATAAATTCTGGAGCTATTTGATTTCTTTCAATAAGAATAATTTCTTCAATAGTTGCTTTAAAGTTTTCAAAACAATATTTTATATTATTCTTTTTACAAAACAATATAAAAGGAATATATTCTTTAGTGAATTTTAAAGATAAAACTATCTTGTTTAAAGTGTCTGTTGATTTTAATTTTTTCAACAAGCTATCTTGAAAAAGATCATCTTCTATGTTTTCTTTATCTATTTTCCAAAAAATTCTTTTATTTAGTTTTGCACTATCTTTTATTAACTGATCTAAAATATGCATAGAAAAATTATTATACATATTCATTTTTTTAGTTAATTCTAAGAAAAATTCTGGTGAAAGAATTTCATCTTTATCATTTTTAACACGCATAAAGGAATCATAACCAATAATAAAGTCATTTTTATCTAAAATAGGTTGATAAAGAGGAAAGATATAATTATCTAAATCAGAACCTTTCATCGCTTTATCCCAAATGTTAAGTATCTCTTTACGTTTAGATATATCTTCACCTTCATTATAGATAATATATCTTCTTGCCTCTTTTACATCAATAATTCCCTCTTCTAATAAGTAGATTATATTTTCATCAATTGAATAATAATTTTCAAAATTTTCAGGTTTATAATTTTCAGATAATGAATTTAACTCTGCTATTTCAACAATAGGGACACGACCTTTACATCCAGAAACAGTAGAACCTTTACATTCTTCACAACCTTCAGGATTTCTATCATAAAATTCATATCCATTACTTGTTCTTTTTATTTTACAACTATTACAAAGTTTATTTAACAATCTTTGGGAAATAACTCCTTTAACACCATCTTCAATATTTGCATTTTCTATACCTAACTCATTTAATCTACTAAATGTAGATTTTACATCATTTGTATGAAGAGTAGATGCTGTTAAGTGACCTGTCTTAGCGGCTGTTACAGCTTGCATAGCAACATCTTTATCCCTAACTTCACCAACAACAATCATATCTGGATCTTGTCTTAAAAACATTTTTATAGCGGATGTAAAGGTAATCCAGTTTTCTTGATCACCTTTTGTATTAACTTGAACTTGATTAACACCATTAATTACAATTTCAACAGGATCTTCAACAGTTAATATTTCAGGACTATAAAGCTTATTTTGATTTCTTTTTTCGATAATAGATGTATAAAGTAATGTTGATTTACCACTACCTGTAGCACCTGTAACTAATATTATTCCATAATGTACATTGAAAAGCTTTCTTATTAATTCTATAGCTTTAGGAGAATATCCCCATTGTTCTAAATTAGAATCTTCACCAAGAGTAGATTCCATTCTAATTACTATAATATACCCATGAACTGTTGGCCCTATAGATAAACGATACTCTCTCTTTATACCATCAACAATTTCTGTAAGTTGACCTGCTATTTCATTTTCTTCATACTCTGATTCACCCGTTTTATTAACAAAAATATTTCTTAAAGCTTTACCTAAATCTCTACTAATCTTTTTAGGTTGAAGAATCACTTGTCCGTCAATTCTATATTTTATAGCAATACTATCAGAAAGCCAAGTTATATGAATATCAGAAGCTGATTTACGACTAGCATCAGTTAATAAATCCTGAAAGAAAATCTTTGCTTCATCATCAGTATATTCTTTATCTAAAACTGAGTTTTTATCAACTATATCAAAATATATTGCATTTTCAACAAGAAAAAAAGAGGATGTTGAATTAAAATATTTAGTTAATACTTTTAAAGGAAATTTATCTTTTAATTTAGATAAAGTTTTTTTTATATATTTATCTTTAGTCATAATATTTATTTCATTAGTAAAAATATTTTTTATAGGATAAAAAGAATATTCCTCAAAAACATCTATTTCTTCTTCTTTTGTTTCATTTACAGAAAATAGTCTATAAGTTTTAAAAAAATCTTCTTTAGACGTAAATTCTATATAATCTGAATCAATATGTATTTTCTTTTCTACAAAATTATTGAAACTATCTTTTAACATATTAAAGTTATCCTTTATATAATTTTAGCTGTAATTGTAATTACTGTCTCTATTGTTTCAACATTATTTTCTTTAGTTGAAGTTAATGTATCAAACGCACTATCATCACCATCCGTATAAGGTAGACCATTTTTAAGAGAAGTTGTTTTCTTGTGTACAAAACCACCTATAATAGCTATTTCACCTTCTTTAAGTTTAATTGTTTCATCATACTCATAAGCAGAAACATCTTTTAATTGAATAATATTTTCATTCTTTTCACCATAAGTATAATCAATGAACCTATTTAATTCAGAAGATATTTGTTTAACAGCAATTTTTATAGAATCTGTTTGAGGTATAATTCTTGGTTGAAGAACAAGAGAAAAACCTGTTGTAACTGTTCTTATCTCTGGTTCTACTGTACTTGTTACATTAGACACATTTTGGTTAGTAGTATCTATTGCTTGTTGATTAATAGTATAAACATAATCTATACTATTGACAACATCTAACTTGACAGGAATATTATTAATCGTACCAAGTGTTGGTTTTGTAACAACTACTGCTTTACCAAATTGATTTAAATGATTAAAAATAACAGATTGAGTTACCTCTGGAGCAGATTTTCCTGATGGAGATATAATAGTTCCTGAAAAATTAGAAAAAGAACTCTTATTTACAGGTGTTGTTAATGCACCACTTAAATTTGTAGCTAAATCTATAGATTTAGTGATCTCTCCTCCAACTAATTCATTTTTAAGTAAATTATAATCTATACCAAAAGCTAAGTCTTTTTTCAAAGTAACATTATATACATGAAACTCAAGCATTATTGCTTTACTATAAATCTCATGAAAATCTTTCATAAGTTTATTAACTATTCTTATTGTTTCATAATCACCTACAACACTTAAAGTACCATTACTACCATTAATATTTACTTTAACATTATCTTTTAAAAGACTGTCTAACTGTACTTGAAGATCATCTAAAGGAGAAATCATATCCGTACCTAAAACATTATTTAATTGTTGATTATTATTTTGATTATTTTGATTATTTTGATTATTTTGATTATTTTGATTATTTTGATTATTATTCTGGTTATTGTTGTTATTATTGTTAGAAGTATATGAAGTTCCATCATTTGTCTCAGATGTAGAATTTTGTACAAATGAATTCATATCAACACCTGTTGTTCCTGAAATAGTAATCGCTGTTTGTCCACCTTGTGGAGTTAGTACAGGATTTATTTTTATTTTAGGTAAGCCTAAGTCATAAGTAACTGTTCTAATATCTTTTAAAGCAATACCGTCTTTTTTTACATTAACAAATAATCTTTCTTTTGTTGATAAAAAGTTTAAAAAATCTTTTAAATTACCTTTAAAGTTGGAGACTTTCTTGTTATATTTAAAATCATTGTTTTCTTCATCATGAATATCAGAAAATATATTTATATTTTTAGATCTTAATTCATTAAAGATCTCTTCATATGTGAAATCTCCATTAATATTTAAATTAATGTTTGGAATTTTATATCCTTTTTCGACTTCAATATTTTTAACAACATCAGAAGTTATCTTTGTGTCAATTAATTCTTCTATAATATATAATCTTTCACTATATTTTCTAACAAAAATTCTTTTATTATATTCAAGTCTAATGATTTTTTCTAACTCATCAAGGCTTATATCTTTAATGTTGTGATTAAAAACTATATTACTTTCTGTTTTATCTATAAAAATTTTATTTGGCATTTTTAATTTGATCTTTTTAATTTGATCTTTTAAAGAATCACCAGCTTTTATGTTAAATGTCATACCACTTGGAGCTCTCTTCATTTTTTCAGTTACAGGTTTAACATCTACAGCTTTAGGACTTGGGTCTAAATCTGTAAAAGAACAACCTGTCATTAATAAAGCAGAAGTAAAGATTCCTAGAGTTGTTTTAATATTCATTTTTTATATCCTTAATAGTATTTTTTTATAGTGTCTTGATTTTTCTTATTAGTATATTCTATATGTCTTAGGTCAAAGCTACTAATATACCAATCTCCAAAAGTATCACCTATTCTTAATTTTATGTTTTTTGAAGAACCAGGAACTTTAATTGAATTACCTTGACTATCAACATCTAATTTAAACTCTGTTACTTTTGCGTAAACAATATAAGAAGATCCGATCTGAAGTGATCTCGTAGGAACAGGTAGGTCTTTACCTTTAATAGTAATTTTCTCCTCTGTAGGCTCTATAGAATCTTTTTTTTCAGTCTTTTGAAGCATTTCAAGAATTAAATTATATTTTCTATCTTGCTCTTTTTGTTCTCTTTGAAATTTTGTTAATTTTTTTACCTTCTTAGGTTTCTCAACTTTAACTTTTTTAAATTCTTTTTTATCTACAGATGCATTGTCTGCAGCCATTAAATTAAAACTAAGTATTATAGATGTTGTTACAATTGCAATGTGTTTAAGATATTTCAATGTCGGCTCCTTTATTTTATACCAATTATTTTTCTAGAGATAAATTTAGAATAAGTTATTAAATCTTTTATCATAAATAGCATTATAGCAGCTGATATGAAAATAATTAAGAAAGTTGAAGACATAGAATATCCTAAGATAGTATAAACCTCATTTTCCTTTAATAAAATATAAGCTATAACTACCATTATGCTTGCTAAATAGTTTATTTTTATATTAGAAACTTCAAGCTCAAAATTTCTTTCTTGATCTTTTAATGATTTTTGTAACTTGTTAACAGATATTTCAAGATGTCTAATTTTATCTTTATTAACATTCATATTTTTATTAAAAAGATCTATCTTTTCTTGCTCATCTTTTTTCTTTTGATCTTTTAAAAATTGTTTTTCAATAAGAGCTATTTCTTCTTTAATAGCTTCTCTATCTTCTGGAGGTAAGTCATTTATATCTACTTGTTTATTATCCATTATAATTTTTCCTTTGATATTATTTCTATATTATCTTTTGTTATTTTTGTTATTTTTAAGATATTTGGATCTAAATAAATGAGAGCAACATATTTAATTAAGGCATTTTTACTGTCTGTATTAAAATATATTTTCATGAAATAAAAAGTTTCTCTAGAACCTTTAGGTGTCATTTTTTTTATGAAGTCAATATTTTCAGTTTTTAATCCAAATAAATAACTCTTATTTGCAAATTTATTATAAAAATAAATTTTTTCATCTTCTGTCATCTTATTAAAATCATCTCTATTTTTTAATGTTATCTGAATCTTATCTTTTTGAATTTTATTTTCTTCTTTTAAGGAATTTATTTCCTGTGTTTTCGTGTAATAGATGTATACATAATAAGATGATTCTGCAATTATTATTAACAATAATGTTGATATAAGCACTTTTAATAAGGTATTTTTTTTTACCTTCTTAAAGTTATTGATATTTTCTTGATTTTTTTTCTTTTTCTTAAAAATTTTCTTCAACATAAAGGGTTCTTTCCTTTCTTTTTACTAATTATAGTATAATTTTAATTTTAATTCTGATTCTTAAAAAGGGTTCTTTCCTTTCTTTTTACTAATTATAGTATAATTTTAATTTTAATTCTGATTCTTAAGTTAGAATGTTAAATAAATAAAAGGAAATATTTTGATTAATGCAGATTTAATTTACCAAACAATACTAAAAAGCCCTACTTTCACATTCCCTAAAAAAGAAAAATATTATATGTTAAATTATATAAAAGCTATATCTAATTCAGGACAAGATGAAAAGTTAGCTATAAACAATAAAATTATTGAGTATAAAAAAAGAAAAAAACCTTTATTATTATATATAATGAAAGTAGTTAAAGAAGAAATTGATAAAGGTAAACCATTTGCGAAGGCCCTTTTATTAGGTAAAGTTCTAAATGAAAGAGAATTTCATATATTAATGTCTTCTAAAGGTGGTTTGGCTGCTGGTATAGAAAAAATTATAGAAACGAATAAAAAATCGTCAAAATCTTTTGCTGGTTTTGCTTTATTATTAATACCACCAAGTATAATGATAACAACATTATATGTAACACATGACATGGTTAAAAATGTTCTTGTTAGTATGGTTCAACCTATTGTAAGTGCTGGTGGAACACCACCACCTTTACCTGCTTATTTGGAAGATCCATCTATATATTTATATGTAAACATCGTATTTTATTCCTTGATAGCATTATTTGTTACTTTTATGTTTATACTTAAAAACAAGTTCCCAGAAAAATATTTAAGAGTTATACCTATTATTGAAGAGGAATATGTATTAGATATTTTAAAATCTATAAAATCAGTTTCTGATGGAGGTGGTATTAATTTAGCTAACACAGCTAAAGCACTTTCTAATGGTGAAACAAATAAAATAAAAAAAGCTATATTTGAAGAAATAATTGAGAGAACTTCTTATGGTAAAGAAAAAATATCTGAAATTTTTGAAAAATATGGTGCAAATTATAACACTATTTCTTCTTTAAAAATAGGTGAGGATAGTAATAATATTTCTATAGGTTTAAATATTGCTTTAGAAGATCTTGAAAATAGATATAAACGAGATATAGGTATTTTTTTAAAGGTAGGACTATGGGGTGGCCAGTTAAGTATGATTACTATAGCAGGTAAACCATTAATAGATATAATGTTAATTATGTCAGTAAATCAAATGAATTTCAAGCTTTAATGTTATTAGACAATATCTTTAAAGATTTAAAGTCTTTTTCTTCTGAAATAAAGAAAATAAATTCTAAATTTTATAAGGTTAAAATAATCAACCTTTAATTAAAATAAAAAAGAATATCTGTAGCTAATAAAAAAATACTTTTAAAATGGTTGAGAATAAAGAGTTTTTTTATTCTCCTAATAAAAAAATTGTTTTGACTTTCTTTAATAGATCTTCTTTAAATTTTGGTTCTATATATGAACATATATATTACTCATATTTACCTCTCTTTTCAAGAAAGAAAGCATCGTCCTTTAGGGCGGGGTTTCTTCACTACAAAAACAAAATCTACCAAAAATAAGATAATCTATTTGTCATTTAGTGCATAAATTGCATTCGTTATTAATTTATCTAATTTATTATCATCACTTGTTTTATATATACGTATTTTAATATTATTGAAGGCATTAAAGACACCTTCTTCTAATCTTGTGGCATTCATTTTTACATAATTTCTTTTTTTCATTCTTATTAGTTTATTAAGATAAGACAATATATTCTTTTCATTAGTAAAAATATCTATACTTGTTATGTCAGGGATAACATTAAAAGGTTTACCTATAACCTTAGATAAAATAAATATAGAACTTCCATATCCTGAGTTTCTTATTACTCTATGACCTGAAAATAATAATGTATTGAAATTATCCTCCACTCTAAAAGAATAAGCAACTCTTTTATCATTTCTCTCTGTTGCTATATATATGGAAATATTATTTTTTACAAAATTTATCTCTTCGCTAAGAAATAATCTCTCTTTTGCTAATTCATCAGCTCTACAATTTTCTTTTGAATTAAAATGTCCTTTAACCCATTTTGCCTTGACATTGAATTTATTTATAATTGTTATAGCATTTAATATTTTTGATTTTTTAGGAGCTTTTTTTCTTCCATTTATAGAATTTACACAAGCAGTATTGTCATTATAAATTAATATTTCTTCTTTAGAATCTATAAAAAGCAAGGCTTCCGCTACCCCAAACAATTCAGCTTCTGTAGAATTACAGGCCCCTTTTATTTCTCCAGAAAATTCAGTTTTTACACCATTCCTGATTAAAACAGCCCCATATCCAGAATATTTTCTGTTATCACTAAAAGAGGCATCTACATATAATGTTGTAATATTTTTCATAGTAAAACCTCTTTTTAATAGAAATAATACATAAATAAAGCTTAAAGAAACATAATTTATTATTACCTGAAATTAATTTAATTTTTGTTTTATTTAATAAACTTCTTTATAAAAATAATAAAGAGTTAATTAAATGATAAAAATAATATCTATTTTACTTTGTTCAACACTACTTTTTAGTGAAGAAACCCCGCCATAAAGGACGATGCTTTCTTTCTTGAAAAGAGAGGTAAAGAAAAATTAAAGTTACATTATGTTAAAATCCTAAAAGGACACCAATCCCATATGATTTTATTATATGAAAATAAGATTTTAGATAGTATGAGATTTAGATTAATTGATTTAGAAAAATCAAGATATTTTATAGGAAAATTTAGTTTTATTGAAGATTATATATGGAAAGAAAATAATGAAAAACATATATCTTCAACAAAAATTGGTTTAAATAAAATAGAAAGATTTAAATAAAAAGGATTACTCTATATTTTAAATAAATCAGAATATAACTTATCTATCTTATTTTAATTTAAAGGATTCATTATGAATGATCAAAACCCAAGAGAAGAAGTTGTTACTTTTAAAATTACAGAAGTAAATTTAAGACGTAGATCAAGAGGCGTTGAATATATCAGAGTTAATGTATTAGAAGATGGTGAAAAAGTTGAATGGTTATGGATGACACCTCAGCACATTGAAATGAATAAAAAAGAATTTGGTTCAGATTGCTTTTTAAATAAATTAGAAGATTTTTAATCTTTTAATTTATAACTTTTTAGTTAGGATATTATAATGAGATTTTTAAATAAGAAATTGGCTGTAGCTTTTTCTGGTGGTGGTTTACAGACAATATGCCTATTGAGCCATTAAGTAATAAATACATTAGAGTTGGGATAAATGTGACATATATCAGATGAGATAGATATGTCCTTTAAAGGACTTCTAAGTAGATCTATATCTCTAATATTATTAAGTAATATAAGATTCTCTAAGAATATATCTGATTTAGTTATTGATGTAGAATTTGAAAAGAGTATATATTTATTTAAGTTCTCAGAAATAGAAATGGCTTATAAATCAGGGTATACATCTATATCTTTAAAAGATATAGATTATTTAAGTAAATAGTTATTTATTTCCAAAGTCAGCTGGGATTTCTCCCCAGTTTTTAGTATCCCATTTAAGTATTGTTACATTATATTTAGTTGATGATAACCAATTTTCTGCTTTTCTAATCATCGCGATAGAATCAAAATTCTTATCTGTTTGTTTAATAGATGATCTGCATTTTTTATCTCTAACCCAAGCCATAGCTGAAATTGAATCACTATAAATAGGTCTATCTATATTATTGTCATAAAGATATTTTATACCTTTCCATAATGCTAAAAACTCCATAACATTATTAGTAGTTTCTTCAAAGTCTGTTTCTATAAATAATTGTTCTCCTGTTTTTACATCCACACATTGATAAGCACCTTGACCTGGATTTCCAGAACAAGCTCCATCTACACAAATTGAATCATAAACAATTCCTTCTTGTGATTGTGATCTAACCATTTTTTGTTCTTTCGTCTTTTGTTCTTCTGGTCCATTCATAAAAGCTTCTTTAGCTAATTTTTCAGAAGGGAATCCTTTGAATTTAGCTCCAGAATAACCTTTGATTTGTTCTTCACATTCCGCCCAAGTATCATAAATACCAGGTTCATATCCATCCCAAACAACATATGCTTTATTTTTAGCCATAATAACTTCCTTTTTTAATATATATATATATTAACAGTATATCTAATATATACTTAACTTAAATTTAATTTCTTTCAGTCTTATAACATACTAAATCTATTTTAGAGGATTCTTATAGCTCTCTATAGAGCCTACTTCTTTTCATAAATTTTATAAATAACTTGTTTTACATAAGGTTTATTACCTCTAATAGTTCTAACCTTCTCTATATTATGAACAACATTCATTCCTTTTATAACTTTACCAAAAATAGTATGCTTACCATTTAGCCAAGGAGTTGGTTCTGTTGTAATAAAAAATTGACTACCATTTGTATTGGGTCCTGAATTGGCCATTGCTAAAATACCTTCTTCTGAAAAAGTTTCTCCACCTTTAAATTCATCTTTAAAGTTTTTCTTCCAAATAGATTGACCACCTCTACCAGAACCAGTAGGATCTCCACCTTGAATCATAAACTTTTTTATTACTCTGTGAAAAGTTAGATTATCATAATAACCATTTTTTGAATGTGTCATAAAGTTTTTTACGGCTAAAGGTGCACTCTTATCAAGCATTTCAATCTCAATTAGACCTTTATTCGTTTCCATAACCATAATTGGACCTGCAAAGAGAGAAGCTGTTAAACCAACTGTAAGTATTATTTTTTTTAACATTTATGTTTCCTTTATTTTGTTTATTTCAGCATAATAACATATTTTTTGTGTTAAGATAAATAAAAAAGGATTTTAAAATGAAAAAAATATTATATATGGAACTAAAATAACTAAGAAAATATTAAAAAGAGCTAAAAAATATTAAACAAAAAAGACAAATATATTAATGTTAAACCATATAAAAGTAACCTATCTTCTTTATTGTTAGAAAAAAAATTATATGTCTGATAAATTAAGATTTCTAAAAGATAAATGTAATAATGACAACTTTTTATTTAACTTCAAAGAACTTTCAATAGCCTTTGATAAAACACTCCTTTCTCTAATAAAAGATGAATATGTTAATTTAAGAAAAGACTAAGCATTAATTTATTTAATCTTAAGGATGTTCAGGCTAAGATGTATTTACAAAACAAAATAAATATAATAAATAAGGCTAAAAAATGAACTTAAATAATACAAAACACTTACTATCTTTTATAAAAAGAGAGTTTATTCAGGTAAACAAAGAAGTATTCTCTTCAAAATATAGAGAAACACAATTAATGAGAGAATTCCTTTTACTTTTAAAAGTACCTGGATTATTAAAAAATGGCTATAAAATTGATTTTATCAAGGTAATCCCTGAAGATCAAGATGAAAATGAAGTCTTCCCTGTTGTTATGTGCATAAATGGAACAATGATTCTATCATTAAAACATAAATTTTTCGAAGATGAAGAATATTCAAATATTGTTGAAGAAGTAAAAGAAAGATCAGAAAGAGAAATGTACCTAAAAAAACATTATACAAATAACAATTTAAGAATAAATGAATTTTTGATGGAAATTGAATTTAATGAAAAAAAATTAATCGAGATTTAAAATGAGTAATGAAGCAAAGATAAGAAAAGCATGTAAAAAACATTTCAAGAAAAAATATGAAAATATTATAATTAAAGATGAATTTAGTCAACAAAACATATTTGTTCGGCCTGATCTTTTTGGAGTGACAGAAAATGACACTATTTCTATAGAGATTAAGTCTAACAAAGATTCTTTTCTTAGAATGGAAAGACAACTTATAGGTTACTTAGGTTTTAGCTCTCTAATATATGTTGTATTAGATAGAAAACATGTTAAAAAATTTATGAAATACTTTGGTAATAAAAATAAATTTTTTAATATAGGAGTAATGTATTATAAAAAAGGATCTCTAAAAACAATAAGAGAACCTGTTAATAGAAAAGTTCCTTTATTATATAATATGCTTTGGAGAGATGAATTGATTAAAATGTTTTATCTATTTAAAAATAGAAGTTTTTTGCCTAATGATAAAGATAGCATAAAAGAGATTATAGAAGATATTTTTACTTATAAAGAAATAAAGTTAATGTCTAAAAAAATCTTTTTTAGTAGAATGAGAAAAACTAATTTAGAAAATCTTTATGTTGATATCGATTTCGTAGAGAGACAGAATAAATATAATTTACTAATGAATAAAATCTAACTCACATAATTAAATCATTGGCAAATTTTTTAGATAACAGATCTAAATCAATTTTGTATGTACCATTCTTTAGTTGATTTTTTATATCATCAACTTTAGTAATATCTTTTTGTTTAATTACATTATTTTTTTCATTAGAGTTTATCTTTAATGTATTTTGGTAACTAATAATGCTTGTAGATATAGTATTTATAATAATCCTCCTTTTCAATTTTCAAATATATCGTCAATATTAAGAATAAGTTAAACTAAAAGTTTTATCTCATTTTGTGAAGTTTATTAATTCCATTTTGAATAGAATTTCCAGCAATCCATGATTGAGCTTGAATATAAGTACTTGAAAGTACAACAATAGCGGTAAACATTATAGCTTTAATATAAGTTTTCATTTGTATAGCCTTTAAAAGAGTTACATTGTAATATGGTATATGTCAATTAAAATAAAAGATATCTATCTGATAAAAAATGCCTTATAAAAAGCTAAAGAGCAACTTTAATAAAAGTTGTTCTTTAAATTAAGATTTCGAAAACATACTTGGTCTTAAATCTTTGATTTCTAAATATGAATTTTTACTTAACTTTTCATTCATATATACTGCTTGAAAAGTTCTAAATCCAAATTTATCAAAAATTTTAAGATTATCTTCCTTGTCATCAAACGCCATAAATGGAATTAGATTGTTAACTGAAAAATAGTCTTTAAGTTTTCTATCTTTTAAAACGTGATCTAATTCTGTAGAATCAGCTCTTTGTAAAATCATTTTAAAATCCATTCCTTTACTTTTTAAAAAAGAATAATCTGCTTTACACATTTTTCTTGCTGTTACTGCAATTTGAGTAAAACCTGTTTTTTGAAATTCATAAAATAGACTAAGCAAAGGTAAATCTTTATCTTTAAAAATTTGTTCTTCTGTACAGTTTTCAATCCATGCCTCAAGATTAAAAGAACCATCTTCTTTAAACGAAACTCTGTGAGAAGAGTCAAACAATGTACCATCTAAATCCCAAGCGATAACAAGGTTATTCATAGGATTCCCGGGGAATAATATATTTTGCATAATACATCCTTATAAAAGATACTCTAAAAAAGAGTTGAATATTGTTATAAGTTTAATTAGAAGAATTATTTAAAGAAGTAAGAAATTCTTTCTCTTTATTCTTTATCAAGAATATAAATAAAACTTAATAATACAGAACCGCTATTGATAGTAAGATATGTTATTTTAAACAAAAAAAACATACTTGTAAATGGGGGAAAACCAAAATTATGTTTGTTTATACTTTTTGAATTATCTTTTAAATCACTTACTTTTTTAACGAGATCATTAAGCTCTTTAGTTAGTTTTAAAAATAATTCTTTATCTTTAATCATTAAATTAAATATAGAAATAATTGTAATTATTAACATAGTTATTAATAC